>Ga0207433_10001541_pt1 | contig 49287 bp, 38 predicted proteins | sample YelNatPaOPGAMG01_FD_187559 | JGI IMG/M metagenome (GOLD analysis project Ga0207433, IMG submission 187559) | Hot spring thermophilic microbial communities from Obsidian Pool, Yellowstone National Park, USA - OP-RAMG-01 (SPAdes) (version 3) | ecosystem: Environmental > Aquatic > Thermal springs...
TCTTTTCAGAAACTGCAAGTCCTGATGCATCATCACCAGCACGATTGATACGCATACCAGAAGAAAGCTTTTCAAGATTTTTGTCAGCATCACGATTGTTAATGGTAAGCTGCCTTACCGCAAAGATAGAACTGATGTTGTGATTAATAACCATAAAATCCTCCTTGATCTATTTTTTCTCCACTTCCCTGTGGAGAAATCATTCAAAAAACTAAAGACTAAAAAAAAATTGCCGAAATTCCTAATGGGGTATAAAAGCCAAAAAGTTTTAATCTTTTAAGTCCAAAAAATTCCTTTTGTTATTTCGACAAAAAATTCCTTAAACTTAATTTTTTTAATAAAAAATTTTTATTTGACTTTTAATTACAAAAAAGTTATCTTTTAAAACAAATAAAATAGTAAGATAGGGAATAAAAGATGGAGAAAATTTCACTAAAATGCAAAAACTGTAAATACATAAATTCAATTCCCCTTGAAAAGATAAAGAATCTAAATGTAATAGAATGTAAAAATTGTAAAAGTATTATTAATATTCCCGTCAAACCAATCGAGGTAGGTTTTGGAAATTTTCACGAAGAGGTAATTGAAAATTACGGTGTCACTTTAGTTGAATTCTGGTCGGAGAGTTCTCTCTACTGTAAAAAAATGAACCGTATTCTTGAAGACTTCGCAGAGGAAAATATTGGTAGATTAAAAGTTGCAATGGTAAATATAGACAAAGAAGCAATTCTTTCCAGGCAATTTGGTATCCAGATAGTTCCAACATTGCTTTTATTCAACAATGGAAAAATCCTAAGTGAATTGACCGGTGCATTACCAAAAGAGGAATTGAAAAACTGGCTTTCTTACTACTTCCCCCTCGAAAAAAAATAACCATCAGGCAAACTTTTCAAGGTCTTTTTTTATTTTCTCCACCCTTCTATTAAGGCTCTCTAAGAGAACTTCCTTTTTCTCTACATCAGACTCTGAAATAACAGAAATTTTTTCTTCGAGCTCTGCTATCTTATTTATTAGTGCTACCTTTGATTCATGAGAAAGTTTTGTTTCTTCATTTTTGTTCTCAAGTGCTCTAACAGCTATAGAGGCAATTTTTCTCATGTTTTCAGGAATGGAAAAATCTTCAGAAAGAAACTCAAAATATTTTTTTACAGCCTCAGAATGTTGCTCTTCATTTATTATCCCATTCCTTAACAATATTAGCCCTATAGGTTCAGAAAAACCAACAGACTTCATATTATATTCCTGTTCCTGAAGGGCAAAATCAAGCTTTTCAGGAGTAATATAACCTAATTTTATTAAAACCTCACCAAATTTCATACCATCTCCTTAATTTTTTTTATTTATTTTCGAAATAATATACTTAATTCTTAAAAACTAATTTACTTTTACAGATTCTCTTTCAACAACCTCTACAGGAAAAATTCTACCCTGAGGCTGAAATTGTTTATTTGAGATTCTTGCCAGTAAAAGTTCTGCAGCCGCCTTGCCCATTTCAAAAATCGGCTGTCTTATAGTAGTAAGTGGCGGATGTGCATATTGAGACGCTGTAATATCATCAAAACCAATTATGGAAACATCATCTGGGACCCTAATTCCATATCTTGATATTTCATTAAGAAAACCAAGAGCACTTAAATCATTTGAACAAAATAATGCAGTGGGCAAAGAAGACAAGCTAACAAACTGTTTACCCGCATTTATTCCACTTTGATAGGAAAAATCCCCTTTTATAATCCATTCGTTTCTTAGTTCAAGACCAAATTTTTTCATTCCTTTAAGAAAACCATTAAACCTATCAATGGCATTTCTCATATTAGTATTCCCTGTAAGTATTCCAATTTTTCTATGCCCTTTTTTGTAAAAATATTCTACCGCAATTTCTCCACCTGCTTCATTGTCTGCATCAACATAACTGATTTTATGGCTTGTCCTTTCTGAAACCAGCACCACAGGAACATCATCTCTTTCAATTAAATCAAACTTTACAGTATCAATACTTGGGGCAACAATTATCAATCCATCCACCTTTCTTTCATAAAAATTTCTCAGATAATCAGAACTACTTGTTATTCTTTTTCTGGTGGATATCATCACATCATACCCCTTTTCAGTACAAACCTCCTCTATTCCCATTATTAGTTCATAATAGTATGGATTTTCTAATACAATACCAGCTCTCACGAGAGGTGAAACAACACCAATAATTTTTAATTTACTTCCATGTAATGCCCTTCCCACAAAGTTGGGATAATAATTTAACTCTTTTATAATCTCTAAAACCTTTTTTCTTGTCTCTTCAGAAACTTTACCCTTTACACCATTTACAACCCTTGATACGGTCATTACAGAAACACCTGCCTTTTTAGCCACATCCTCCATCGTTACCATTTTTCTTCCTCCATACAGTTTGCTGATTAATTTTAACACTAAAACAGAAAAATTTGCAATAAAATATTAAGTCCGAATAAGTGGTTTTTTCGAAAATATGGATGTCAGTATGACTTTTAAAGCCTTTTTTCTTGACTTTTTAAAAATATGTTTTAATTTATTAGTTACAAAAAATTCATCAAGCCTGGAGACTAAAAAATATGAAGCTTACAACTTCAATACTTCAAAAGCAATTACTTCTACCGCAGTTAATAAGAACAATGGAAATCTTAGAACTGAGTCAGGCAGAATTAAAGGAATTGATTGAAGAAGAAGTACTAAGTAACCCTGTTCTGGAAACCATAAAAAAAGATAGAATAAATAAAATAAGAACAAAAAAAACCTTAAGCTCAAACTTTGATAGGGAAGCCTTTTTAGAAAATTTGAGTACCTCGGATGTTACATTAAAAAGAATTCTTTTTGAACAGATAAATCTTTTAAACTGGAGTGAAAGGGAAAAATATATTGCAGAACTTATAATCTCTTCTCTTGATGAAAACGGTTTTCTCCAGAAAAAAGAAGATGGTAAAGTTACCCCTGTAAATCCAGTGGAATTAATTTCAACACTGGATATTACCTTAGAAGAATTTGAAAATGTTAGGGAAAAAATCAAGCTTCTAAGTCCTATGGGGATAGGATGTTATAATGTATATGAATATTTACTATTTCAGGCAAAGGAAAAGTACGGTATTCAGAGTAATGAGTATAAAATTTTATCATTATATTCTGATTTACTCAAAAAGAAGCAATACGAGACTATTGCAAAGAAAATGAAAGTCAAGCTTGAAGATGTAAAAAAAGCCATAGAAAACATTTCAAATTTCAACATCAGTCCTGTCGATTTTGTTAATACCCACATAGAATACTTAATTCCAGATGCTATTGTAAAAGTTGACAACAATAAAATTGAATTAAAACTTAATGAGGAAAATATTCCAGAATTAAAAATTAATACCGAATACATTAACCTTTATGAAAATTTAAAAAACAACTCTGAGAAAAAATTTTTGAAGGAAAATATTGACAGAGCAAAAATTTTGATAGAAAATTTACAATCAAGAAAGGAAATTCTCTACAAAGTAATTTTAAAGATCATAGAAAAACAAAAAGATTTTTTTATAAAGGGGACTTCTTTAGTACCCTTAAAATTAAAAGATGTTGCAACAGAGTTAAACATACATGAATCGACAGTGAGCAGAGTAATAAAAAACAAATACATACAGACGAACAAGGGAATTTTTCCCCTGAAATACTTTTTTTCCGGAAGTTCGGGGGGAGAAGGTGTATCAAAAAACAGTGTAAAAGAACTTATAAAAGAAATTATAGAAAATGAGGATAAAAATAATCCATTAAATGATGATGTTATTGTTAATATTTTAAGAAAAAAAAATATAAAAATTTCAAGAAGAACTGTTGCAAAGTATCGCAAAGAACTTAATATTCCGCCAGCACATATAAGAAAAAATTCCCTTTAAAAGAGGTAAATAAAAATGGAGCTTTTAAAAGATTTCCTCCAGGAGGATCAGAAAAAAGAGGTCGGGCTTAAAGAAATTTTAGCTGAGCCTGAAGATAGTGAAGTTGAGGTTTACGCCTTTACCATTGAAGATGCTTTAAAAAAAGCAGCAGAAGCTCTAAATACAAGCATTGTAAACTTAGAGTATGAAATTTTAGAAAGAGGTAGTAATGGATTTTTTGGTATAGGTAAAAAACCTCATAGAATTCTGGTAAGACTTACATCGCCTGAAGCTATATTTGAAGGTGAAACACTTGAAGAAGCAGAGGTAGCCCCTGTTCATTTAGACCAGGATGGAAGTTTCAAGGTAGTTGTAAGAAAAGATGGTGTAATGTTAAAAGTAAATCCACCTAAAGGAAAAGGGAAACCGGTGGATTTAAAAAACATTCAAGCTCATCTATCTTCAAGAGAAATTACAAAATATAACGAGAGCGTGGTAAAAAGAGAAGTGGAATATCCCTCGGGAAAGTATGTAAAAATAGCTGATTACATTCCCTCTCAATACGATAGCAAGGTTCAAGTTCAGATTTCACCTGATGAAATGAAAGCATTTGTTACGATAACCAAACCAGAAAAATATGGAAGAGTTCCCAATGTGGATGAAATAATTTCTTTACTCAAGTCAAAGAATGTAGTTTATGGAATAAAAGAAAAGGCAATAGAAGACGCAATAGAAAACGAAGTTTTCAATGTCCCATTTATTGCGGCGGAAGGAGATATGCCATACGATGGAAAAGATGCACAGGTACAATTTCATTTCAAAGTGGACACTGATAAGGTAAGTTTCAAGATAAAAGAAGATGGGAGTATAGATTTCCATGAAACCGACCTTATACAAAGTGTGGTAGCTGGACAGATCCTTGCCACAAAAATTCCCGCTGAAAGAGGGAAACCTGGCAAAACCATTACAGGGAGGGTTATCCCGGCAAAAGATGGAAAAGATATAAAGTTAAGTCCAGGAAACAACACACACCTTTCAGCAGATGGAAACCAGATAATATCAGATATAAATGGACAGGTAATATTCAAGAATAACAAGGTGCAGGTTGAACCAGTATTTGAAGTTACAGGTGATGTAGACCTTACGACAGGAGATATAAATTTCCCCGGCAATGTTATAATACATGGCAATGTAAATGATACTTTCAAGGTTTATGCTGGTGGAAATATCGAAATTATGGGAAATGTTGGAAAAGCTGAGGTTGTGGCGGAAGGGAATATTGTCATAAGGCAGGGAGTACAGGGAAAGGATGAGGGAAAGATTGTTTCTGCAGGGGATATATTTGCAAAATTTATAGAAAGGGCAAATGTAAGGGCAGAAGGCTATATCATTGTTACAGAGGTTATACTTCATTCAAATGTAACCTCGAAAAAGAAAATTATCTGCCAGGGAGGTAAAAGGTCACAAATTGCCGGGGGAAAAGTAAGAGCTCTTTATGAAATAAATGCCAAATACATTGGTGCAGAAGCATATACTGAAACAATTGTTGAAGTGGGAACAGACCCAGAAGCAGAAGACAGACTCAATGAGTTAATTAAAAGAAGAGATGAAATTCAGAAGGAGTTACCAGAGATTCTACCGCAACTAACATATCTTACCGATTTGCTTTCCAGAGGCCCCCTTCCAGCTGATAAAGCAGAACAGTACCAGATGCTTACAACAAAACAAACAGAGCTGAAAAATGAATTGAAAAATATCGAGGAAGAAATTGTTCATATACAGGAGTATTTAGATTCCCTCGGTAAAGATGCAAAAATTTCTGCATCAAAAAATGTATATCCCGGAGTTAAAATCAGGATAAAAAATGAATATCTACTGGTAAAAAGTGATTATAAATATGTGACTTTCTACAGAGAAGGTGGAATGATAAAGATTTCTCCTTATGAAAAAACAAAAGAAATGGATGAAAAAATAAAAGAAGCATCTACTACAAAAAGAAGAGGATAAAAACAAACTACTTGAAAATTCTTTTATTCTTAGGGGTTACTTATATAATTTTTTTACAAACAGTTCCGAAAGTGAAAAAGAATTTTTAAATGAAGAACGCTTGATTTTTCTGGACTAAGAAAATATAATATAAAAACAAAATATTTGGAATAAAACAATGAAGCCAGTGGAAGATAAAGATTACAAGATTTTAAGACATATTCCTGTTTTTCCACTTAATGAATACTCCAAAAATCAGGAAATAAATACTATATGGAGTTATTTAAACTTTTTTGGAAAGGAATATTTAGGCTTTCTAAGTAACCAGAATCTGAAGTTAGATTATTCTCATTCTTATCAGAGAGATAAATTTTATGGTGAGTATAATGACCTGATAAAAGTATTTAAAGAGTATGGTAACATTTTACGGCAAATAGAAACTGTGCCAAATTCAAATAAAGTCTATAGAGAAAGGCTTATTTCTCTAGAGACAAAAGAATACAGGGATCTCATCATAAAAACGGGGAGGTTTTTATACTCATTGCTTTCTTTTGTTGAAAGTATTCTCAACAGTGAAAAGCAGGGAGAAACGGTGCTACTTGAGCCAGATAAGGTGGTAAAAATTGAGGGTGAAATTTCTAATATTGAAGGGCTTACTGCAAAAGAAGCCTTACTCGACCTTTATCAGTTTACAAAAGAATTTCTGGATTTTATAAAAATGCCAAAGTTTTCAAAAATAGAAGAATAAGGAGTGTATGTGGCCGCGATAAAAAGTGAGTTTGTTAACAGTTATATTGGAGAAAATTCCTACTTTGAAGGAAGGTTTTTAGTAAATGGTGTTCTTCAGATAAATGGAAAATTTGAAGGTACTATACTAAAGGTGGATCAGATTTTTATTGGACCCACTGCAAGGGTTAAAGCAAATATTGAAACATCATCGGTTGTAATAGAAGGAATTGTAATCGGAAATATAAAGGCCACCACTCGTGTCCTTCTTATGCCCACGGCAAGGGTTTTAGGAGATATACATACACCAGAGTTGATAATTCAGAATGGAGTGTTACTTGAAGGAAGGTGCCATATAAGTCACAATTTATCTCATTCAGCAAAGGATTTGATCTTGAAAGAATACAACAATGGATAGTAAAATAGTGATAACCATTGGCAACCCGAACGGTATAGGTCCTGAAGTTATAAGTAAAGCGATAAAAAAATTTGAAAAAAATCAGCTGCAAAATTTTATTGTTATTCTTGACGATCAGAATTATAATATTTTCTTTAAAGAAGTAAGAAACCTTGATTTCGTCATATTTCCTTCAAAGGATTATAATTATATTTGCAATCCCGGGGAAAAGAGTATAGCTTCTGGTCTTCTCTCTTATCGATTTTTAGAAAAAGCAGTTGAATTAATCAAAAAAAAAGAGGCAAAGGCCATTGTAACAGGTCCTGTATCAAAAGAGTTAATTGTAAAAGCTGGTATTAAAAACTTTGTAGATCACACAAGTTTTTTTGCAAGGGTTTTCAATAGAGAAACTTTCATGCTTTTTTATTCAGAAGATTTCTGTGTGACACTTGCCACAATTCATATTCCCTTGAAAAAGGTTGTAAAGCAAATTAAACCTTTTCTGGTTGAAAAGGTAATTATTCAATCAATAGAATTTTTAAAAAAAACAAAAGAAAATAGTTTCAGGATAGGAGTGTGCGGGATAAACCCCCATGCTGGTGAAAATGGATTGCTTGGAAGGGAGGAATACAAACTTATAAAAGTTATAGAAAAGTTTAAAAGAGAAGGCCTTCAGATAGAAGGGCCTATTCCAGCTGATACTGCTTTCTATAAGGCTTATACTGGCTGGTTTGATCTAATTGTTGCAATGTATCATGACCAGGGACTAGCTCCTTTCAAAATGTTACATTTTAACAATGGAGTTAATGTAACTCTTGGACTGCCATTTGTAAGGACATCACCGGATCATGGAACTGCATTTGACATCGCCGGTAAAGATATTGCTGATGAATCAAGCATGTTTGAGGCTATAAAACTGGCAATAAAGTTAAATAAAAAGATTTAAAGAATTTATTTTAACTTTTCTTTCTTTCTCTACAATAATTGAAATAAAATCAAGTAAATTGTTAATGACAGAATTTGAGATTTTTTTCGATCTTATCTGTTTAATATTATTTATTTCAAGAATATCAATTATAAACCTCTTGGATCCATCTCCAATAGTAAATTTTTTTTTAGCTTCATCTAAATATGTGCTTAGAATTTCTATATTCGAAATCCAAGGTAAAATACCTTCATCCTTAAAAAAATGAAAAATTGTATAAAAAACATATTTTTCATACTCATTTTCCTTATCAAGCATTTCAAAAGAAAAAACTATATTATCAAAAAGGCTAGAAGGCAATAGTTCCTCAAAATCAAGAAATAGATCAACAACTTCGAGTAAGAGATACATATAAGCCAGTCTTTTCAAGTTTCTTTTTATATTAAGATATTGCCTTACAAGATTAACTTCCTTTAAGGACCAGTATTCCGCACTTTTAGGGCAGTAAATTAATCCTTCTATAAGATTTGAAACTAAAAGAATACTTCTCCTTCTACTTTTCTCTCTATCAGACCCGAAAGAAAATATCTCCAATTTGCCCTTCATACTATCAAGAACAACAAAACTTGCATGTCCCTCACCAAAAGAATATTTTTTTAAAATTATTCCATAAAGTTTATCTATTTTTGTATAAAAAAGAGACATAAAAATTTTATTTTCTACCTTTTTTCATATTCAATTCTTTCAACTATTTCAAATGTTTTCAGAAACCCCCTTTTATCATATATTTCTTTAACTATTGCAAAATCGCCACTCCCTACATAATAAATCTTTAGATTTTTTCCAAGTTTCGAACTGTTTTCCTTGATTAACTCTCTTATTACACAGTCAAAATGAACAAATTCCCCTGTTTCTCTATGTCTTATGGCTGTATAAATACTTTTTACCGGCATATTGCATATTTGACAAATAGAAATACATTCTTTAGAATTAGTTGTTTTATTTTCATAATGATTTAAGTCTTCTCTTTTATCCTTATTAGAGGTTCTTTCATTTCTGTTTGAAAATCTTTTTTTACCAAACATAGATTTCCCCTAAAACTTTCATCAGAATATTATAACTTTTTTTCAAAGACTATACAAAAAAGTTACAATGTTACTAAACATAGTAAGAACTCAAATTAACTTTCTAGAATTTATCATTAGAATTTAAGAATTTTTAGTTAAGCTAGATTTTTTGACATTAACTTTAGAAAGATATTATAATAGAAAGAGTGTGAAAAGTATTCTTGAGGTTTAAAGTTATGAAACTTTTTCTAAGATTTCTTTTTGTTCTTTTTCTAATATCCTGCAAAAAAACAGAAAGTCTTTCAGGCAATATACAATATGAAAAAGAAATTGAAAATCTGACAAAACTGGGTAAAGATGCAATTGTGAAAATAGAAGAAGTAAACAAGATAAAAATCAACGACTCCTTCAGTCCTGTGTTTGTTGAGAAATCAGAGTTAATAAAGGATCTTAACAAGAATAAAAAAAATGAAGAGTTTTTTTTAGTAATAAAGGGATGGGCAATAGATCCCCAGGAGAATAAACCTCTTTCAAAACTTTTTATAAAGGTAAATAACACTCTATTTAAAGCTGAATATGGAATTGTAAGAAAAGATGTCCTGGATGAAAACATTTCAAAATCTGGTTTCGAATGCAAAATTCCCGTTTCAGAATTCGGTTTTTTACCAAGACAAATTTCAGTGATTTGTATTAATTCTAAAAAAAATGGATACTATGAAAACAATGACATTCTCTGGATTTCTGTTGTAGAAAAAAAGATAAAATCTTTTAATAATTTAAAAATTCTGGAAAATATAGATTACTGTCTTGATACTATAAATGATTCTCTTGTCTACAAAATTACAAATAAGCTTTCAATTGATTCTTCAAAAACAAGGTTTTTAAGTTTCAGTGGATGGGCAACTGATCCTGAGTATTCAGATCTTGCAGGGGGAGTTTATATAATTTTTGATGAAACAAATGTCTTTCAGGCTCTTTATGGACTTAAAAGAATAGATGTAGCCGAACATTTTAATAAGCCCCAGTATATGTATTCTGGCTTCAGCTGCCTGGTGCCTGTGGAAAAAATAGGAAAAGGAAAACACAGTTTAAAATTATATATATTAAATAGTGATTATACGGGTTATTATGTTGCAAAACAAAAATTTATAGTAGAAATTTATTAGTTTTTAACATTATGATAGACATTTTATTATCCACTTTTAACGGTGAAAAATTTCTGGATGATTTGTTTACTTCTCTTTTAAAACAAACTTTTCAGAACTTCAGGATCCTTGTCAGGGATGATGGTTCAACAGATGATACAATGGCTATTCTTAAAAAATACTCAAAACTTTTTGGTGAAAGATTAAATATTTATAAGGACGGTTCAAACAAAGGATTTCTAAAAAGTTTTAATTTCCTCTCCACCATTTCGACTTCAGATTACATAATGTTTTGCGATCAGGACGATGTGTGGCTTGAGAATAAAATTGAGTGGACTTTTTCCATTATGAAACAATGTGAAGAATACTATGGGAAAAATTCTCCTCTGCTTGTATTTACCGATCTTAAAATTGTTGACGGAAATCTAAATTTCCTTTCCAGTTCCTATTTTCGTTACAGGAATATTTCACCCAGGCTTGCTTTAAAAACAAATAGACTTCTAACCCAGAATGTGATCACTGGTTGTACTGTAATGATAAACAAAAAACTCAAAGAATTAGCCTTTCCACTTCCAGATGATATACTATTTCATGATTGGTGGATGGGACTTGTTGCCTCATTATTCGGACATACAGCTTTTCTTAATAAACCCACTGTCCTATACAGACAGCATCAATCCAATACCTCAGGAAACATAAAAAAGTTCAATCTGTATTTTATAATGAATAGATTAAAACAGGGTAAAGAAAAAATAATAAAAGACTTTACATTGACACAAAAACAAGCAAATGCCCTCTTAGAAAGATTTTATGATAAACTATCCAAAAGAGAAATAAAAATGCTAAAAACCTATTCCAATCTGAGTAACTATTCTTTTTTTAAAAAGAGAGTGGAAATTCTGAAATACGGTTTTTTCAAAAGTGGAATATTAAGGAATATTTATCTCCTTCTTTTTGTATAAATTTTATCTATCTTTTCATTCCATTTTTAAATTTTTCCTGCAAAAAGTGCAAAAATACAATATTGAAATAATAGTCTTGGCATCCTCAATTTCATGATTTTTAATTTTTTCAAGTACCTCATCTAGTTCCATTGATATAACATCAATAAATTCATCTTCATCAAGATCTTGGCTTTCTTTCGTTATTTCGGCTGCCTTGAAGACATGTATTACTTCACTACTGTAACCTACTGCCGGAAAATATGAAAATAGATACTCCATTCTATTTGCTTTAAAACCCGTTTCTTCAAGCAATTCTCTTTCTGCAGCTTTTTCTTTTGTCTCAAGAGGATCATCAATTTTTCCGGCGGGTATCTCATAAAGTAATTTTCCCACAGGATACCTGAATTGTTTTTCAAGAATTATTCTTTTGTTATCAAGAAAGGCAAGTATAGCAACTGCCTGTGGATATTTCACATAATCCTTTCTTGCCATTTTTCCATTTGGTAATTTTACAATATCAGAACAAAAGGAAAAGGCCTTACCCCTATAAATTGTTTCAGAAGAAACTAAAACCTCAGTTTTATCATCTGATATGTAATTGTTTGATTTCACCCTCAAATCCCTCTTTCTTGACATTTTCTATCCTTGTAGGATAAATTCCATCAAAACATGCTTTACAGAAATCATTTTTGTTCAATCCAGTTGCCTTAAACATTCCCTCTATACTAACATATCCCACACTGTCAGCTCCAATAAATTCTGCAATTTCACTATAGGAAGAAAGCTTATTTGCTAAAAGTTCGTCACGTGTTGAAAAATCTATACCGTAATAGCAGGGGTTTTTAACAGGTGGTGAAGCCACAAGAAAATGAACCTCCCGTGGGTTATTACTTCTTATCATTTTTACAATTTTCTTAGATGTTGTTCCTCTTACTATTGAATCATCTATAAGTATTATTTTCTTCCCTTCAATTATTTTTCTTACGGGAATAAACTTCATTTTAACCCCAAAATCCCTTATCTTCTGAGATGGTTCGATAAATGTTCGACCTATGTAATGGCTTCTTATCAAGCCCATTGCAAGAGGTATACCACTTGCCTGGGAATACCCTAAAGCTGCTACAATTCCTGAATCAGGTACAGGAACAACAAAATCAGCATCAATTTTATACTCTTCTGCAAGTCTTTCTCCTATTTTAAACCTGAAATCATATACCAGCGAATTGAAAACAACAGAAGATGGCTTTGCAAAATAAATAAGCTCAAAAATACACTGCTTCTTTTGAATTTTTCTATCAGTAATATTATGACTTTCAAGACCTTTTTCAGAAATTACAACCATTTCATTCGGTTCTACATCCCTTATTTTTGTTGCCTCTATGATTGAAAAAGCACTATCCTCTGAAGAAAAAACAATTGTATGCACCATTTCCGGTAGTGTCATTCCCAGTTGCCCCATTGATAGCGGCCTGAAGCCAAGAGGATCACGAACAGCAATAAGCATATCCTTTGAAAGAACAAGAACAGAGTATGCACCTTCAAGTTTTGAAAATGCCCATTTACAGGACTGGACAAGGTCGCTTGAAGGGGCCTCAGCAATTAAATGTAATATTATTTCACTATCACTTGTGGAGTTAAAAACAACCCCCTTTTTCAAAAGATCTTCTCTTATCCGGGCCGCATTTGTAATATTACCATTGTGAGAAATAGCTATTGCACCCTTTGATGTCATTCCTGTTATAGGCTGGGCATTGACAAGAGTGGGAGAACCTGTTGTGGAGTATCTAACATGTCCTATAGCCTTAAAACCCTCGAGGTAGGATAATTTCTCCTCATCAAAGAAATCTGTAACCTTACCAAGTCCCACCTGCTTATAAAGAGACTTCCCATTAGTACTCACTATTCCACAGGATTCCTGCCCTCTATGCTGAAGAAAATTTAAGCCTAAATAAACGTATCTGGCTGCCTCAGATATACCATATATTCCAAATATACCACACTCTTCTTTTAGCATATATTAAATTTTAATAGAGAATTTATAAAAAGTAAAAAAATTTCTTTAATGTTCTTTTCAAAATCATTAAAAGTCTCATCCACTGGCTCTGTTGTCTTAGCATAAATAACCCAAACAGAAGAAAAGATAAGCACTCAATTTTTCTTAGAAGTTTTTCATCAGTTCACTAAAATAGTTAGTCTTTTCACCTTTTAAATAAGCAAGTATTGCCTGATACTACAGACTATCTTATCCACTACTTATATGCTTCTCTCAAAGCATCAATAATACTCTGGATACCTGTGTTATCCTGTGGTAATCCATAATTTGTATAGATTCCAAATGCTTGCTCATGATAAGAATGATATGTGCAGTGAACATTGTTCTCCCTTAAAACCCTTGCAACATCCCTGGCCCATTTATCTCCACCTTTTGAGTTTGTCAGGCACTCAATGAAAACCCCATACTCTCCACAGTAAAGGGGAACATTGTGTTTTCTTCCCCATCTTAAGTATTTTTCTATTTCATTTGATATATAATTTATATCCCTTACAGTTGGTTTGCCCCCTGATGGGCTTTTAAAGAAATCAAGTGTAAAGAAATTTTCTCCTGTTGCATTAACGGTTTTTATATAACCTTTTATAGAGTAATAATTATCAGGATTTACAACAATCCACATTCTGTTATTTCCAAGGTTTGCCCAGTGTGTTGTGTTTGAAATATAAATTGAATAACTGCCATATTTTTTCTCCATAGAAGTCAAGCCATATTTTCCGCTTCCATTGTAAGACCAGTATGACCAGCCATCAAGGTTTTCGATATCGTTGGTTATAGTTTTTATTAAATTTGAGTTTTTATCATACTCATTTACAACAAAATAATCAAAGTAAGCTACGCCTGTATTTGAATTAGCCTTACATGCAGGTTTTGCTACAATAGAGTTAGAATTGGGTTTAAAAATCATCCCTCCTATGTTTGTCCAGTCAACATTGCCAGAAACCTTCTGGTTTGGTATCTCTTCATTCCATGTGATATCGTCAGGAATTTGAATTCTATTTGAATCAGGATAACTTCCGCCATCCTGATTTGAAAATCCTGTCCATGAGGTAAGCTGGTGGGTATATTCTATGGGTGAATAAAAATGAAATGTATACATTACATTAAAATCGTCAACTAAAAAGAAATTCATATCCTCCTCCACACTCCAGTTGTTAGCAACTGCATTCAACCTCTCAACAATAATTATGTGATTTGAATCAACACTTCTTATTTCTTTTACAAGGTCTTTTGCAAGGTTTATCCACTGGTCTTTTGATTTCGAAGTGTTTGGTTCGTTGAGCAAATCATACCCTACTATAGTGGGTTCATTTTTGTATCGCCTTGCAATTTCTTTCCAGAGGGCTTTAAGTCTTTTTTGATTTTCAACATTATCCCATAAGGCATTACCAGTACCAAGAGATTGGAATCCTCCTTGAGGCACATGCATATTTAAAATCAAATAAATACCGTACTTTTTTGCCCACTGAATATTTGTATCAAGCCATTGCCATCCACTTTCTTTATAAATATAAGGTTTTGTATCATCTTCAAAAATGTGGTAATTTAAGTAAAATCTTATAACATTTACGTTCATGTTTTTTAGTCTCTCGTAATCCTTCTCCTGATGATGATCTGAAGGTGGATTTGTAGGGCAGGACCAGACCTGGTTTCCAAAGCAAATACCTCTTAAGTAAATCTCTCTTTCATCTTCACCAACAACAAGCTTATTTCCTTTTACCCTTACAAATTCAGAGGGTGGAACATAAACGTTAGAGTTTGGTGCAACATTCTGATTTTGCACCATACATCCGTAGAAAAGAAAAAGAAATATCACTAAATACATAAAAAACCTCCCTGGAAAAATTAATTTCACTAATATTTACTTTTCAATAGAAGGAAAGGTGAAATATTTTAAAAAAAACTTCGGGTTGTCTGAAAAACAACCCAAAGTTGAAGTTATGGTTAGGAGGTTTTAATATTTCAAGAAACTTGCCTGACTTGATTGGAGGCAATTTTATAATTATCTGCCAAGTTTTTAAAACCTTTTAACATTGGCTACCTCTCCTTAAAGAGCAGGTGAAACTCAGGAAAAACTAATAAAATCAAGATAGAATAACTTTTAAAAAGTCTATTAAAAAGTTATTTATTTTCATAAAAAATCATATCTTTCGTATGATAAAAATCATACTAAAAGCCTATTCACATATTTAAATTTTTTGTTATACTGAATACGCAGTTAATTAACACTAAAAACCAAAAATTAATGTAAGCTTTGTATAATTTTGCCTGTTGATTTAATCAAAAATTAACATTATGGCAAAAATAGACTTATCCTAACTTATTTAATTACAATAGGTTAGGAAAAACTATTTTGTAAGTTTTTATGAAAAATTCATAAAATCAACAGGCAACATAATTCATATTGTTTTTTTATTTTTAATTTATTTAAAAACTTAAAAATTTATTTTGTTTTCAAAATTAAAATTAAGGGGGCCCGGTTATGGGGGAAATGAAAAAAGGAGGAAAATATGCAACGAAAATCTTACCTATGGGCAGGAGGAGGAATTTTAATTTCTCTCCTTCTCATTCTATTTTTCTCTTGTTCGCTTGAGCTTCAGGAAAGCAGCGAATCGAAATCGGGAAAAAGTCTGAACCCGAAAGATGTTTCTCAGGCCTTAGATATGGCCATCACCTTTTTCCAGTTTAACTACTGTGGTTCTGGACAAACTGCATCCTGGAGAAGTAACTGCCATATGCAGGACAATCCAGTTGGTGGATACCATGATGCTGGTGACCATGTAAAATTCAACCTGCCTGCTGCTTTTTCTGCTGATATGCTTTTGTGGGCAGCTTATGAGTATGGTCTGCCATCTTCTGTGAATGTTCACGTAAAAAGGTTTATCGACTATTTCAAAGCCTGTGGAACAAGCGGGAATGTCATTTACCAGGTTGGAGATCCAGGAGCTGATCATGCTTACTGGGGCCCTCCAGAGCTTCAAACCGGAACAAGACCTTCATATTCTGGAAGGAATATTTCCTGCGTTCTTGCAAATGAAGCAGCAGTTTTTGCCCTGTCTTATATTACAGGAATTGGTGGCGGTGATATTACAACTGCAAAGAATCTATATGCATTAGCAGAAAGTGCCAAAAGCGATGCTGACTATACTGCTGCAAATGGGTATTACAATTCATGGAGTGGTTTTTATGACGAATTGGTATGGGCCGCTATATGGATTTATCTTGCTGACACAAATGCAAACAAGGAATATTTATCAAAAGCAGAAACATATTTTGCCAATCTCAATACTTCTGATTATAAGTGGACTCAATGCTGGGATGATAAGAAGTATGGAGCTATTTTAAAGCTTGCTCAGATAACTGGCAAGAAAGTTTATGTGGAATGGGTGGAAAAGTATCTTGATTACTGGATGAAAGGGGGTGGAATATCCTATACACCAGGTGGGTTACCATATCTTGATTCCTGGGGTGTTTTAAGATATGCATCTGCAACAGCTTTTCTTGCAAAAATATGGGCAGATTATACAAATGTTGGTACAGCAAGCAAGAAAGCTACTTACAAGAACTTTGCTAACTCGGTTGTTAATTATATTCTTGGTAGTAACCCTGCCAACATAAGTTATGTAATTGGTTATGGAAGCAGATGGCCACAACAACCACATCACAGAGCGGCTAATCCAGACAAAGGTGTGGCGAAATACACATTAACTGGTGCTTTAGTTGGTGGGCCAAATTCAAGTGATCAATACATTGATGATGTAAACCAGTATCAATACACAGAGGTTGCTATTGATTACAATGCTTGTTTAGTAGGAGCCCTGGTTGCAGTAAAAAGCAGTAAGTTAATTTCTCCTGTATATCCTTTGCCTCAACCACCAGCACAAGGGCCTGTTGGAACAGGTACCGGTTTAACTGGAGAATACTTCAATAATACCTCGCTTTCTGGAACTCCTGTACTGGTTAGAGTGGATTCCAATCTTAACATGAACTGGGGAGGAGGTTCTCCTGGAAGTGGAGTAAATGCTGATCAATTCTCTGTACGCTGGACAGGATATATTGAACCAAGAATGACAGAAACATACACCTTCTATTTAAGGTCTGATGATGGTTCAAGACTTTACATAAACAATAAATTGGTTGTAGACAACTGGGCTGATCATGCTGCAACAGCTGAATATGAAAAATCTGGTAGTATTGTTCTTACACAGGGAGTAAAGTATCCTATAAAAGTTGAAATGTATGAAAATGCAGGAGATGCTGCAATATACCTTTACTGGTCAAATCCATGGTTAGATAAGGAAATTGTACCTACAACTCAATTATATCCTTCTTCAACCTCATCCAGCAGTTCTTCAGTTTCTTCAAGTTCAACTTCCAGTGTAAGTTCTTCTTCAAGCTCTGTTGTAAGCTCCAGTTCAAGCAGTAGTTCTTCATCGAGTAGTGTAACTTCATCAAGTTCAAGCAGTAGTGTTTCATCAAGCTCCAGTGTAAGTTCAAGTTCGAGTGTTTCTTCATCAAGTAGTAGCATAAGCTCTTCTTCCAGCTCAAGCAGTGTAACTTATACTGACATAACTCTTCCATTCTCATACGATGGTTCTGGCACGAAGTACTGGAGAACTTCTGGAAACATTTCTTACATCAACTCATGGAATCTGGATAGTCTTGTAATAAATGGAGTTGAGTTAAAGAATCAATGGGTAAGTGGTAGTAGTTTACCAGCGAAGCAGAATGGGTACTATTACATTACATACAAAGGAAGTTATCCATGGAGTCATGTAGAGATAGCTGGCAGTCAGGCAAGTAGCTCAAGCTCTAGTGTAAGTTCTTCAAGTTCGAGTGTATCTTCATCAAGCAGTAGTGTAAGTTCGTCATCAAGCTCCAGTTCAAGCTCAAGTGTATCATCCTCAAGTAGCAGCGTAAGTTCCTCATCATCGAGCAGCAGTGTAGCATATGTTGAGGTAACAGCACCATTTAGCTTTGATGGGGCAGGAACATACTACTGGAAGATGGCAAACATACCTAACTACATTAACTCATGGAATCTTGACAGTCTTGTGATAAACGGAGTTGAGTTGAAGAATGTATGGGTAAGCAGTGCTAATTTACCAGCAAAGCAAAATGGATACTACTATATTACCTACAAAGGAAGTTATCCATGGAGCCACTTCGAGGCTAAGTAATAAAATCTATATGCTCGGCAGTTTTAACTGCCGAGCATATAAATATAAAATGAAGAGGGTGGTATATGAGAATAGTTAAGTCAATGGTGTATTGTTGTATAAGTATTTTGCTTTTACTCCTTTATCTTTCCTGTAGTTTGAATATTGAAGACACAAAAGATAAAGGAGAAATAAGCAGTGGTGAAAGGAAGGCAGCTACTGGTTTTTATATCAGCAACGGGAACCTTTATGATGCTAATGGGAATCAGTTTATTATGAGAGGAATTAGCCACGCCCATGTGTGGTATATGAGCCAGTTGACCAACGCAATAACTGGTATTAAGAGTGTAGGAGCCAATTGTGTTAGAATTGTTCTGGGTTGTGGTGCTCAATGGGGTCCTAACAGTGCCAGCGATGTTGCTAATGTAATTGCGCTTTGTAAGGCTAATAAGCTGATTGTTATTCCTGAGGTGCATGATACCACAGGTTACGGTGAAGCTTCTGCTGCGTGCAGTCTTGCTACAGCAGTTAATTACTGGAAGTCAATTAAGAGTGCTTTAGATGGGCAGGAAAAGTATGTGATTATCAACATTGGGAATGAGCCTTATGGTAATAACAATGTCTCTGCATGGGTAACAGATACAATCAATGCGATTAAGGCAATGAGGGATGCTGGTTTTCAACATACCCTTATGGTTGATGCACCCAACTGGGGCCAGGATTGGTCTTTTACAATGCTCTCTAATGCCCAGGCTATTTTTGATGCAGATCCATTGAAGAATACAATTCTCTCAGTCCACATGTATGGAGTTTATAATACTGCTGCCAAGGTTTCAAATTATATTACTTATTTTGTTAACAAAAGGCTACCCCTTGTGATTGGGGAGTTTGGTTATAAGCATACTGATGGTGACCCTGATGAAGCGGCTATTATGTCCTATGCACAGCAGTATGGAATAGGCTATATTGGATGGTCATGGTGTGGAAATGGCGGTGGAGTTGAATATCTTGATATGGTAAACAACTGGAATGTTAACAGTTTAACAGAGTGGGGACAGATAATAATCAATGGTCCTAATGGAATTAAGGCCACGGCGAAGGAATGTACAATATTTAGTGGGGCTTCCTCCAGTTCAAGCAGTAGTTCTTCATCGAGTAGTGTAAGTTCATCAAGTTCAAGCTCAAGTTCTTTATCAAGCTCCAGTGTAAGTTCAAGTTCGAGTGTTTCTTCATCAAGTAGCAGTATAAGCTCTTCTTCCAGCTCAAGCAGTGTAACTTATACTGATATAACTCTTCCATTCTCATACGATGGTTCTGGCACGAAGTACTGGAGAACTTCTGGAAACATTTCCTACATCAATTCCTGGAATCTTGACAGTCTTGTTATCAATGGAGTTGAGTTAAAGAATCAATGGGTAAGTGGTAGTAGCTTACCAGCGAAGCAGAATGGGTACTATTATATTACATACAAAGGAAGTTATCCATGGAGTCATGTAGAGATAGCTGGCAGTCAGGCAAGTAGTTCAAGCTCTAGTGTAAGTTCGTCATCGAGTTCAAGTGTATCTTCATCAAGTAGTAGTGTAAGTTCATCATCAAGCTCCAGTTCAAGCTCAAGTGTATCATCCTCAAGTACCAGCGTAAGTTCATCATCATCGAGCAGCAGTGTAGCATATGTTGAGGTGACAGCACCATTTAGCTTTGATGGAGCAGGAACATACTACTGGAAGATGGCAAACATACCTAACTACATTAACTCATGGAATCTTGACAGTCTTGTGATAAATGGGGTAGAGTTAAAGAATGTTTACAAACACAGCTATGAGTTACCACCAAAGCAGAACGGGTACTACTACATCACATACAAGGGTAGTTATCCATGGAGCCACTTCGAGGCTAAATAAAAGGATTTTATGTTCCCGGCAGTTTTAACTGCTGGGAACAATAATTAAAAATAAGGAGATGGAACATGAAAAAATTGTATATTTTTTTAATAATTTTGGTCTTTATATCTGGCTGTAATTATTTTAGAATAGAGCCTGAAAATAAACTATCTGAAAACTCTATAGAGAAAAACTCATTAACTTACCCTATACTTATAAAAGTAGAAACTGATAAACCTGTTTACTTTAAAGGTGAAACAGTAAAAATGAAATTAGAAGCAAAAAATGTGGGCGTTTCACCAATAACTCTTGAATTCTTGACCTCTCAAAGATTTGATTTCATTGTAATGTTTAATGATAGAGAACTATGGAGATGGTCAAAAGATAAGGTATTCTTACAGGTTGTTGGATGGGAAACATTATTACCGGGTGAAAGTCTGGTATATAAAATTGCTGAATACAAGGGAGATAGAATAGGAACAATGGAACTTGTAGGTATCCTTACTTCAAATCCACCCTATAAGGGAGTGACAAATTTTGTGGTGTTGGATTATTTGACAAACTTGAAATAATGAGGTGTTTAAAAGAGAAAGAAAGATTATTAATTAATAATATATTTAACAAATACTTTTGAAAAAACCTAAAAAAGGAGGTGTAAAATGTTAAAAAGATTATTAATAGTTTTAAGCTCGTTGATTTTTGTCACTTCGTGTAGTTTAAAATCAGAGGAAGAAGAACAAATATTTACCAAAAGTAATGGCCAAGGTAAAGCCAGTGTGTCAGTTACAGCCTCCAGTGGAAACAGGTACCCCTCAGCTACTGTAGATTCGGACAATGATGGACAGATTAACTGGGTTATTGAGCCCAATCTATGGAACGTAGTAGGAGGAACAGGTCAGGTAACAATGAGTTGGAATGATTCTACAGGATTAAGTGTGGCTATTCATCTGACCAACATAGTACAGGAAAATTCTAACGGATGGGTAAATGCATATCCGGAAATATGGTATGGAGCAAAAACATGGAACAGCTTGGGTCCAGCGAATGATGGTCCTATTCCCCTTCCCAGAAAATTATCGGAATTAAATGACTTTTCAACAACTGTAAGCTACAGTATTACCGTACTGGATACAAATCTTCCCTACGACTTTTGTTTCGAAACATGGCTTGTCAGAGATACGACAAGAGACAGAAGAGTAAGAACAGATGAAGTTGAACTCATGATATGGCTTGATTACTATGACCTTCATGGAGCAGGAACCAATATAGGCACAGTAATTATTGATGGAAAAGAATACGAAATTTGGAGATCAGGTTCATGCGGAGATGGCTGGGAATATTTTGCTTTTCTACCTAAAACACACTCAAAATCTGGAACTGTAACAATCAAATGGGGCCCTTTCATAAGGGAAGCTATGAAATACTCTGACAGACCAGACTGGCCAAATCTATATGTAAGTTCTATAGAACTGGGTTCAGAATTTGGATCCCCCTCTTACCTGGCACATAATGACTTAGAATGGAAAGTTTCTTCATTGACTCTTTCTTATGGTACAGAGAAAATATTACAAGGAACTTCATCATCTACATCAAGTGTGAGTTCAAGCTCAAGTTCTTCATCAAGTAGCAGTGTAAGTTCAAGTTCGAGTGTATCTTCATCAAGCAGTAGCATAAGCTCTTCTTCCAGCTCAAGCAGTGTAACTTATACTGATATAACTCTTCCATTCTCATACGATGGTTCTGGCACGAAGTACTGGAGAACTTCTGGAAACATTTCCTACATCAACTCCTGGAATCTTGACAGTCTTGTTATCAACGGAGTTGAGTTAAAGAATCAATGGGTAAGTGGTAGTAGCTTACCTGCCAAGCAGAATGGATACTACTATATCACTTACAAAGGAAGTTATCCATGGAGCCATGTTGAGATAGCTGGCAGTCAGGCAAGTAGCTCAAGCTCTAGTGTAAGTTCATCAAGTTCGAGTGTATCTTCATCAAGCAGTAGTGTAAGTTCGTCAAGTTCCAGTTTAAGCTCCAGTTCAAGCTCAAGTATTTCATCCTCAAGTACCAGCGTAAGTTCATCATCATCGAGCAGCAGTGTAGCATATGTTGAGGTAACAGCACCATTTAGCTTTGATGGGGCAGGAACATACTACTGGAAGATGGCAAACATTCCAAACTATATTAACTCATGGAATCTTGACAGTCTTGTGATAAATGGGGTAGAGTTGAAGAATGTATGGGTAAGCAGTGCGAACTTACCACCAAAACAGAACGGGTACTACTACATCACATACAAGGGTAGTTATCCCTGGAGTCACTTTGAGGCTAAGTAATAAAATCTATTTTCTCGGCAGTTAAAACTGCCGAGAAAATAAAAAAATAAAACAGGAGGGAAAGTATGAAAAACAGAAAAATAATTACAAATCTTATCTTGCTACTACTATTATTATTTTTTTCCTGTAGCCTTCTACCAACAGGACAAACAGATAGGGGAAGCTATGGGAATCAAAATGGCAAAGCTGCTAACTTCAATTATGTTGATGCCTTTGCTAAATCAATACTTTTCTATGAAGCAAACTGGTGTGGACCTGACGCAGGAGGTAACAGGTTAGCTTGGAGAGGACCATGTCACACAAATGATGGAAAAGATGTAGGTCTTGATCTTACAGGTGGATTTCATGATTGTGGTGACCATGTAAAGTTTGGTTTGCCTCAGGTCTACACTGCTTCAACACTTGGTTGGGCATTCTATGAATTTAAAACTGCTTTTACAGCTACAGGTCAGGATGTTTACATCAAAAAGGTATTAACTCATTTTGCTGATTATTTCTTAAGATGTTTTCCAAATGACACCACATTTTATTATCAAATTGGTGATGGTACAATAGATCACAGTTACTGGGGACCTCCAGAATTGCAAACTGAGGCAATATCAGCAAGACCATCACTTTATGTTGCAACACCGTCAAAACCAGCTTCTGATGTATGTGGGACAGCAGCAGCTGCTTTGGCTCTAGCATATCTGAACCTTTCAGATACGAAGTATCTTACAGCAGCTAAAAAGTTATACAACTTTGGAAAAAATTATAAGGGACTTAGTGAAAGTGGTGGTTTCTATGGTTCTTCAGGATATTGGGATGATCTATGCTGGGGTGCAATATGGCTATACATTGCAACTGGTGATTCCAGTTATTTAACTGATATAAACACATTTTTGTCTAACAAGGGTATCACAGATAGTAATCCTTACAATAATCACTGGACTCATTGCTGGGATGATGTATGGGGAGGTGTGTTTGTAAAACTTGCGCAGATTACAAATAGACCCTTGTTCAAATTTGTGGCTGAAGAAAACCTTGCTTACTGGATTTCAAATATCGCAAGAAGCCCTGGAGGTCTATGCTATCTCAACAGCTGGGGAAATTGTCGATATGTTGCAGCTGAGTGTATGCTAGCATTGGTTTACTATAAAACTGTAAGTAATCAGGCCTATTTAGACTTTGCAAAATCTCAAATAGACTATATTTTAGGTAATAATCCAAACAGTATGTCCTATGTAGTTGGTTTTGGGACAAATTATCCAAAATTCCCTCATCATAGAGCAGCAAGTGGACGCTTCGAGTATCCTCCAGCTAATGAAACAAAAAAAGACCCTGAGAAACACTTACTTTACGGTGCTTTAGTTGGTGGGCCTGGTATTGACGATACCTATGTGGATGATATAGAGGATTATGTCCATTCAGAAGTAGGAATAGATTATAATGCTGGTCTTGTAGGTGCTCTCGCAGGAATTGTCCAGCATTTTGGTTACTATTCATCACAAAGCCCACAACCAACCCCCGGTATAGAATCAACAAATTCACCATACTTTGTATCAGCGTATGTAGTAAATGAAAATAATCAACAATCAACAATAAGAGCCTACATACACAACGATTCTTTACTACCGCCACACTACGAAAAAAATCTTTCATTTAGATATTTCATTGACTTATCAGAGTTTTCAAATGTCAACAATGTTACTATAGCAGCCTATTACAATCCAATGAATGCGACTGTTTCACCTCTTACAAAATGGAATGGTAATATCTATTATGTGGAATTCAAGATCACAAACGAATTTTATGGAAAAGTTCCTGTTGAATTTTGTATAGCAAATTACAATTCTTCACTATGGAATTCTACGAATGATTATTCAAGAGTAGGATTAACAACAGATACCAATGATATTCTTACAGAAAGAATCCCAGTTTATAGAAACGGAACTCTGATCTTTGGAAAAGAACCAAGTGCTGCATCTTCAAGCTCATCTTCTTCAAGCAGAAGTTCATCTTCAAGTGTTAGTAGTTCAAGTTCAAGCAGTAGTTCTTCATCAAGTAGTATAAGTTCATCAAGCTCAAGTTCATCATCAAGTTCGAGTGTATCTTCATCAAGCAGTAGTGTAAGTTCGTCAAGTTCCAGTGTAAGCTCCAGTTCAAGCTCAAGTATTTCATCCTCAAGTACCAGCGTAAGTTCATCATCATCGAGCAGCAGTGTAGCATATGTTGAGGTGACAGCACCATTTAGCTTTGATGGAGCAGGGACATATTACTGGAAGATGGCAAACATTCCAAACTATATTAACTCATGGAATCTTGATAGTCTTGTGATAAATGGAGTTGAGTTAAAGAATGTATGGGTAAGCAGTGCCAACTTACCAGCAAAACAGAATGGATACTACTACATCACATACAAAGGTAGTTATCCATGGAGCCACTTCGAGGCTAAGTAAATATAAAAAAAGCAACTGGTGACTTTTGTCACCAGTTGCAAAAAAATAAAAAGAGAGGAGGTTAGATATGAAAAGGAACGCGTGTCTATCAAAACTTACTTTCGAACTAGCAAAGATTTTTTTACTTTCTTCTGTACTTGCTTGTAGCGTCACAACTCAATTAGAAGAGAGTAAAGACTATCAGAAAACCGCTTTCAACAAAGCTACTACCACCAAGTTTCTGGGAAACATCTGGGGTAGTAGTACAGAACCACCAAAATTCAGTCAATACTGGAACCAGGTTACTCCAGAAAATGCAGGAAAATGGGGAGAAGTTGAAAGAACGAGAGATCAGATGAACTGGGGTACACTTGATGCGATTTACAACTATGCAAAGCAGAAAGGTTTTCCATTCAAATTCCATACTCTTGTATGGGGTTCTCAACAACCTTCATGGATTTCTTCCCTCTCAACATCTGAACAACTTGCAGAAATTGAAGAATGGTTTTCCAATGTTGCAGCCAGATATCCTAATATTGATATGATTGATGTAGTAAATGAACCATTACATGCTCCACCAGACTACAGAAATGCGCTTGGAGGTGATGGTTCTACTGGCTGGGACTGGGTCATTAAGGCATTCCAGATGGCAAGAAAATATTTTCCAAATAGTATACTTTTGGTGAATGACTATGGAATAATTACAGATCCAAGCGCAGCTCAAAGATATACCAACCTTATCATGATATTAAAAAACAGAGGGTTGGTAGACGGAATAGGAATACAGTGTCATTACTTTAACCTTGATTCAGGAAACACCAACACAATGAAACAAGTTCTTTCAATACTTTCCAGTACAGGATTACCAATATATGTTTCTGAACTTGATATTACAGGTGATGATCAAACTCAACTACAAAGATATAAGGAGAAATTTCCGATATTGTGGGAACATCCAAATGTAAAAGGAATAACCCTCTGGGGATATGTACAAGGTACAACCTGGGTAAGTGATTCATATCTTTTGAGATCCGATGGTACAGAGCGTCCCGCTTTGACATGGCTTATGCAATATGTAAAGGGATCTTCAAGTTCAAGCAGTAGTGTATCATCAAGCTCCAGTGTAAGTTCAAGTTCGAGTGTTTCTTCAAGCTCAAGTATATCTTCATCAAGTAGCAGTATAAGTTCAAGTTCTAGTGTATCTTCATCAAGTAGTAGCATAAGCTCTTCTTCCAGCTCAAGTAGTGTAACTTATACTGATATAACTCTTCCATTCTCCTATGATGGTTCTGGTACAAAGTACTGGAGAACTTCTGGAAACATTTCTTACATCAACTCATGGAATCTTGACAGTCTTGTAATAAATGGAGTTGAGTTAAAGAATCAATGGGTAAGTGGTAGTAGTTTACCAGCGAAGCAGAATGGGTACTATTACATTACATACAAAGGAAGTTATCCGTGGAGCCATGTAGAGATAGCTGGCAGTCAGGCAAGTAGCTCAAGCTCTAGTGTAAGTTCATCAAGTTCGAGTGTATCTTCATCAAGCAGTAGTGTAAGTTCGTCATCAAGTTCAAGTGTATCTTCATCCAGTAGTAGTGTAAGTTCATCATCATCGAGCAGCAGTGTAGCATATGTTGAGGTGACAGCACCATTTAGCTTTGATGGTGCAGGAACATACTACTGGAAGATGGCTAGTATACCGAACTATATTAACTCATGGAATCTTGATAGTCTTGTGATAAATGGTGTTGAGTTAAAGAATGTTTACAAACACAGCTATGAGTTACCACCAAAGCAGAACGGGTACTACTACATTACATACAAAGGTAGTTATGCATGGAGCCACTTCGAGGCTAAGTAAAAATTCTAACAAAAATGGGTGATCAGAAATCACTCTGGTCACCCTTCAAAATAAAATAGTTCACCTTTTCTAAAAATAAAAACTTAAGGTAATATTTATATTTTCTCGTGGAGTGTTTTCTCTGTAAAACAGGCTAATGATGTAACCATCCATAAATGAAATATAATATCTGAAATTCCTACCATAGCCCCTGAATCCAAGTGTAAGAAAGTATTGATTAACAATTTTTTCTTCCGTAAGGTTGTGATCCAATAAAAAACCCACACTCAGATGTCCTCCAGTAATTCTTTCAAGAAATCTTATACCAACTGAAGGCTTAAAATAAAAATCACCGCTTTTTATCCAGGCAGGAGAATAATCATTTCCGTCAACGGTAAATTTAATCTGATTGTAAAAAGGAAATTCAGAAGATAAATACAGAAAAATTTCCTTACTAACTTTATACACAGCACCAAAGGAAAGAATGGGGTAATAATTTTCATCTAAACTTTTTCCATAAAATGTTTTTGACCACCTTACCTCAAAGGGATAAATAAATGAAAAACCACTTTGAAAGTTTTCAAAAGGCTTGTACAAAATTCCACCTTGCATTGCAAAACTTACACCAAAACCATTATTTTCCATAGCAAATAAAGGACCCACTCCCACCCCAAGACCCAGATTGTCAAACAAAAGATATGAAAAAGAAAATTTTAAAAACCTCACATAAAATTCTGTGTCAGTTTCAGGAGAGTAAAAAAGATTTTCAAGTGAGATTGAAAAAGCCTCTCTTTCTTTTAACACACCAGCAAAAAAGAAAGGAAAAACATCAAAATCAAACTTAAAATTCCATGCGAGAATATCAATAAGCTTAAATGAACTATACACTTCGTAAGAGAAAAAAAGATTTTTATTTGTTTGAAACAACTGAACTAAGCCAGCAGGATTATAACAAACACCACTTTCTGAAGAAGCATCACCGACATAAGCAGTCCCTATACCTATCGCATCTGCTCCACAGTAAAATTGAGAAAAACTTCTCCAGCTGTAAGAAAAATTAGAAAAAGAGATAAAAGTTAGAATCAATAAAGCTTTAATTTTCATTTTCAAACAATTCTCTCTCAACAACTTCACAAATAATATGCGCAATAAGAATATGAGCCTCCTGAATTCTTGGTGTATCATTAGATGGAACGTTTATAAGAATATTACACATGTATTTCATTTTACCACCACTTTCACCGGTAAGGCCAATTGTAAAAACTCCAATTTCACTACATACTTTTAGTGCCTCTATAATATTTCCTGAATTTCCACTTGTGGAAATTCCTATGAAAATATCTCCTCTTTTTGCATTTGCCTCAAGTTGACGAGAAAAAATTTTCGCAAAGTCAAAATCATTACTGATAGCTGTAATAGATGAAGTATTAGTTGAAAGTGCTTCTGCCGCCAATCCTTTTCTGTTAATATAAAATCTTCCCACCAGTTCACAGACAATATGTTGAGCATCTGCAGCACTTCCTCCATTGCCAGCAACAAAAACCTTTCCTCCATTTTTATAACACTCTATTATTTTCTTTGCTGTAAGATCAATTCTTTCAATAATACTTTTATCCTCAAGAATTTTTTGCTTAACAAGAATGGATTCTAAAATTTTATCTTCTATTATCATCTTACTACCTCATTAAAGGTGATTAACTAATTTTAACTCACTGGCAAAAAAAAATCTAATTTTAACTTTTTAAACTTTTGACTTCAAATTATCAGTTGCAAACTTTATTTTTTCAAGTGTATGAAAAACTCCTCCTCCTTCATGATTGTTGAAAGGATAAACTTTTATTTCTTTCTCTCCATTATAGTAATTATATGCTGCAAAAACAGTGGATGGTGGACAGATATTATCCATTAGTGCAACAGAAAATAAAGCTTTAGCTTTTGCCCTCGTAGCAAAGTTTACTCCATCAAAATAAGAAAGAGTATGAAAAATTTTTTCCACATAATTTCTATGAATTTTCAAATATTGTACTATTTCCTGATATGGATATCCATCAGTAATTTCCACAGCCCTTCTAAAATGACATAAAAAAGGTACATCTATCATTGCTATCTTGACAAAAGAAGAAAGTGCGGCTACAGCAAGGCAAATTCCTCCTCCCTGGCTACCACCAGTTATACATATTCTATTCTCATCAACATCAGGAAAACTTAATATAGTTTCAACAGCTCTTACCCCATCTACAAAAACCCTGCGATAATAATAGCTTTCTGGAGATAGTATACCTCTTGTCATAAAACCTGGATATTGAGAGTCAAACGGCAGTTCATCGTAATCTGGTGTATCTCCAGGACTCCATCCACTACCTTGACCTCTTGTATCCATTACCAGATGAATAAAACCTAGATTAGCCCAGAGTAAAAATTCTACAGGAAAACTTCTTCCCCCACCGTATCCAATGAATTCAACTATTGCAGGCAACTTACTTCTCCTCTCTTTAGGAGCAATAAGCCATCCTTTAATCCTTTGCCCTTTGTAACCCGAAAACGTTACATCATAAGTTTCAACAAACTCAAGACCAAAATCCATCTTTTCAAATACTGGATTTAAGGAATAATTTTTCGTTTCTTCTAAAGTTTTTCTCCAGAAAGTATCAAAATCTGAAGGTTCTTCCCTTTGCGGTTTATACTTTAACAAATCTTCTAAAGAGAGATCAAAAAATGCCATATCAACCTCCTTAAACTATGTTAACATTTCACTTTAAAAAAGTAAAAAAATCAAGGAATTAATAACAAAAGTTAAAACTTGAGAAAAAAATTTTTTCACTTTAAAATATCCCGTATTGGATGTGGGGATTCTTTCTATGATAATACGTTTTTTTAATATTAGAAAACCTTTTATTAAAATTATTTTTTCTTTTATCTTTTCGATTCTAATGTATTTTATGTTCCGGTTCTTTTTCATAATCAATGGCCTTCCAAAGAAGTACTTTAGTGTTGAATATAAGGTGCTTTTTCCAGTTAATATAAAGAGTGGAATCGTTTTAATAGAATTCAACAATTATTACTTAAACAATATATTACCGAAGTTCAAAAATTATGGTATCAATTTTGAAACACATATTGAATATCCTGCAGTTATTTCTAATTTTAATTTCAGTTTTACTGAAAAGGTATTAACTTTAGAAGAAATTAGCAATTTTGATACAATGGTAAGAAAGGGTCTCGAAAGCTCATATGCTAATGCATTAAAAACAGATCTTTATTATAACTATTTAAATAAGCTGTATGCAATGCAAAAAACAAATATTTCTATTTCATATGATGAGGTATACAGGAAATTTTTGCTTGGTAATGATGAGATAAAAAAAATGTTTCCTGCTGATACACCAAAACTTGAAATTTCAGGACCAAATATAAGAACTATAAAAAACTTAAATCCGCTGATGAGAGAATTAATTCTTATGATAGTCTCTATTTTAACAGGTTTAAGCTTTCTTTTTATCTGGATGACATATGACCAAAGAAGTTAAGATACTGAAGTCTGGCTGGTTGATTAAACTTTTCTGGATAGTAATTTTTTTAATATTTTCTACAGCTCCAATGGATATGGTACTCAATTTTTATATTCTGGGATTTAATTTCAGAGTTTCTCATCTTTTAATTATATTAATTGATTTAATTTTTGTAGTTTTTCTTCTTTTAAAAAAGGAAGTGTATATCAACTTGCCCCTGTTTTTTTTATGGTTATTCAGTTTAATCTGTTTTGTTTTTTCTTTTAACAGTTTTTTACCTTTACGTGGAATTGGCTATGCTATCTGGTTGTTCTCTCTTGTTGTCTTCTGTATTGCAATGGCAAATTTTTTTAAAGAGAAAAATCTAGAAAATAAAAAGGAAGTACTCGTTTTCATATATCTTATTTCATTTTTGCCCTCCATAACTTTTGGTTTCCTGCAATGGTTAATTCCATCCTTTACATTTACAAGAACCTTTTACCTGAAAATGCAAGACGCCCTTGTAGTAGGAAATTATTACCCACTGCACAGGATAAATGGTTTTAACTTTGAACCTTCTTATTTTGCTACTTATCTTATACCTCTTTTGCCACTTCTCTGGAGCTGGATAAAAGTCAATAAATCTAATAAAAGGATTATGGGGGCATTTTATTTATTAATTTCTATTTTGATGATTTTTCTTACTACATCACGTATGGGCTGGATAGCACTTGGTATTTTCATAATACTTGTTTTATTGATTGAAGTCTCTTTACTTATTATAGATTATCTAAGTAAAAAACAACAATTAGTTCTTGTAAGTTCACTAACTATTGTGTTGATCCTTTCTTTTTTAATTTTATTAAAATCTCCTTACCCGCAGATTTTTTATCAAAAATTAAAAAACTATCTGGGAATATCCTTCTACGATAGATTTGAAGATTCCGCTTCTGCTCTCTCTATTTTTTTTATTCATCCGTTTAAGTCTGTCAGTCCTGGAGGCGTTGCACCTGCTATAGCTTTTTACAAAAATAAGTTTCTTGTGCAAAACAACATAGAAGCCAAACAATATGAAGCTAACAATGTTATATCAGAAATTTTAGCTGGTGGCGGCATAATAGGGAGTGTGCTATTTTTTTCTTTCTGGATAAGTCTTATTTTCCTGTTTTTTAAAAAGTTTAAAAACTCCTCTGATAAGGAAAAAATTTACTTAACTGGTTTATTATCAGGTATTCTTTTACAATGGTTCCTATTACTTATGAATCAAAATTTGCTAAGAATATATGTCTGGACACATCTTTCAGTTTTTATTGTTTTTCTAAGTTCTTATGATAAAAAAGATATGCCCGGTGAATTTGAATTACCGCATTCACTGGATGTTCTTTCAAAAATTTTTTCTTCATTTTTACTTTTTATGTTAATTACATCCATTTTAAGTTTATTTTATATCTTCCAGCCTGTTGACATTAAAATAACAAAGATAGAAATTCCACTTCTAAAAAATTTATTTTCAGGTAAGATAGAAGTTTCACTGGATACTTTTAGAAAGCCAGTGCCACGGTCAGACTGGCCATGGGAAAAAATAGACTTCTATGCAACATCAGTTGATTTTTCTAACTCCAATATTGAGTTCAAATTTGAAAGTAACAAAAGTTTCTTATTTGATGAAAAGGAAAAAGAAAGGCTTTATACATGGTTTAAAACAAAATTGAGCCTTTTACAGGTGGATATAAAAGCCTGGCACTTTGCAACCAACTTAATTTCATTAATCAAAAAATACAACAGTAATAACCTGGAACTAACAACTGACAATGTTCTTTCTGTATTCAATGAAATTATAAAGAATGAAAATCTTTATGTTCCTTCACTTTTAACGAAGGATATCAGATTTTCTCCCCTGACAAAAAAGTATACAAAGATTAAAAAACTTTCCAGTGAGGAGAGATTAATTTTGAACAGACTTCTTATTGAAGATGTTTTTGCTGACTACATTACTTCTCCACCAAGAGATATAACCAAACATATTGTTTTTGATGTAGCTTTTTCTTTTTATCCAGAAGGATCCATTATTCTAACAAACAATGGACGCGAAGAAAAATATTATGGCTATATTGCCTTTAACACCATCATTTTTTATACTGACAGGGGTAGAATAAACTTAAACTTAAATGACCTTAAAAATTTTTTTACAGTAGAAAATGCGATTGTAAGATACGGAAAAGATAAAATTGAAATTTTCTTTACTCAACCCAAAGATGGTAAATTAAAGTTAAGTTTTAGACCATTATCTCTTTTACTAAGATATATTCATTACAGAAGTCTTGCCATAATTTTAATTACAGGTGTAGCTTTTGCAATCTCTTTTTTATTCTGGATATGGTTAAAAAGGAAATAAAAGCGGTATCCCTTTTCTCAACCGTTAAAAGGGATACCGCACTTTCTCATTAGCCAATAGGAGGCCATTGAGAGTTAAACTATCCATCATTCTGTTAATATTATACTTTGGTTTTGTGAAAAAGTGGAAAATTTTTTTAATTTTTTTTCTTTTTTCTTAAAAGAACTTTTTGATACCACCGTGCCAGTTTTATTAGACTATCCACAACAATACTGTAGGTTGAAAAACTTTCGTTACATAATCTTTCTATTGTCGAACATATATAATTTCCCATATAATGTAACTCACTGACAAATACGGCATCTTTAATAAGTTCTATGTATTCTTTATAAAAAGAGTTGTATTTATTATAACCTCTTAAGCCAAATTGTCTGCAAAGATGAACTTCCCTCAAAAAATTTACAATTTCTTTGAAAAAATGGATCAAAAATTCTTTCTCTTCTCCTATCAGTTGATCAACAAATTCAAAAAAGAGTTCTGTTTTTTGAATGGATAAAGCAATGTTTTCAAAAAAGTAAATTACTTTTTCTTTTGAAGTAGTGGAATAAGAATATAAGTATTCTCTCATTAGCCTCAAAGTGTTATTTACATTGTAACCATCAATGTTTTTAATGCCAAAAATCTCTTTCAGTTCATCAAGATTTAAATGATGAAAATTGATTATTATACTTCTTGACCTTATAGTGGGAAGAACCTTAAAAAGATTTGAAACCGTAAGAATAAGGATTGTATCTAAAGAAGGTTCTTCAAACAGTTTTAAAGAAGCATTCTGGGCTTCTATTGTGGCATCTTCGAAGTTGCCAATAATAATTACTTTTTTTTTCTCAAGGCTTTTAAGGCTGTCAAACTCTATTATTTTCCTTATTACATTCACTGAAATGGTGTTCTTCTTTGAAATTTCCTGTGAAATTTTAAGCAAATTTTCACAAAAAATCTCATTTTCATTTATAAGTTTAAAAATATCACCGTTTAGTAGTAATGAATTAGTTTTTATTATAAACTCACCAAGAGTATTGAATTTATTTTTATCCGAAAAATCCCTCAATTTAATATCATTTATTTCCTCAAATTCCAGAGAGGTAGATGCCCTGCCCAAAAGATAAAAAAAATAACAAAGTAAATTTTCTTTAACCAAACCATTTTCTTTAAAAAGCTTCAGGATAAAAGATGTCTTAAGAAAAAAATCATCATTCCTGTAAAACAAAAAATCCCTGTCAAAGAAGGGATTTTTATTCAGTATATTAGAAGCTGTCCACAAAGCAAAAGTAAATTTTCCCACACCTGGTGGCCCATTAAAAATCAAAGTTCTTCCACTGATACCAGAGGATATAAGTTTCTCAATAACCGATCTTGCTTTTAAATTACCCACAGGTTTTTCTAACATCATAAAGTATAAACCTTAATTCTTCCTCTCCATTGTAAATATTAATTTCTGGCCTTAATACAAAATCAAATTTTTCATTCTCCTTTAATAATCCGTTAGCTTTTTCTTTAAAATTCCACGCCACAATGTTAAATATGTGATTATCTTTTTTACCGGAGATAAGCAAATGTTCAAGTTTTTTACCTATCTCTTTTATACTGGTAACTTCAATATTTCTAATGAGAATTAACGGAATCTGATTTTTATAACCAACTGGCTGGAGAATGTTTTCAAGATATCTCACAGAATTCATATTTAATTCCTCAGGATCCTCAATTTCAAAATCTATTACGCTTTTTTCCTCTTCGAACTTACAGTTTTCAACATACTCCAGCATTTTTTTCTTAATTAACTCAATATTTTCAGCTTTTGCTGTAAAACCACCTGCATGCTTGTGTCCCCCAAACTGACTGAAGTATTCCTTTAAACTATCCAGAAATGCTAAAACATCAAAGAATGATGGAGCACGAATAGAACCTGTAATGGTATTATTCTCAATACTCATAACAACCACAGGTACTCTGTAGATATTACAGAATCTGGTAGCAATAAGACCTATTGTTCCTTTTGAAAACTTCTCAGAAGAGAATATAAGAATTTTTTTGTTTCTTAAGTCTTCAACACTGATAAGCATCTCTATATCATCAAGAATATCCTCTATGATATTTTTTCTCTCGATATCTTTCTTTAAAATCTCACTTGTTAATTCCTGAATCTCACTGATCTTGTTTGATACTAGTAATTCCACACTAAAACTTGCATCTCCAAGCCTTCCAGGAGAGTTCAGCACTGGAGCGACAGTAAAACTTATATCTTTAGCCTTTATATTATTAATGTCTACATTTAACTCCCTTAATAATGTAAGAAGTCCCACTGAAGTTCTTTTTATATACTTTAGACCAGTTTTTACAATATTTCTATTTTCATCTACAATTGGCATTATATCTGCAATTGTTCCTATGGCGGCATAAGGCAGATTTTCCTCAAGGAGTTCTATGTATCTTTGATTTCTAAAAATTAATAACCTTCTATATACTTCTGCGCATACTATTGCATCCATCAAGCTTCTGTGAAGTTTTGCCCGATCAAAATAGATACCAAGAAAGTTGGCAACCGTAGAGAGCTTATGATCTTTTAAATTCTTAAGCTGCACCCTTGCCATTTTTAGTGTATCCTCTACTGGATTTGTAATCCTTTTTCCCATCTTTTTTAAATGAGTTTCAATAAATTTCAAATCAAAATCAATTGCATTGTGCCCGATTATCTTTCTTTCACCGGCAAAATTTAAAAATTCCTCAAGGACAAAGTCTAAAGTCTTGCCTTCTTTATTCAGTAGTTCGTTTGTTATCCCTGTTAAATTTTCTATTTCCTTTGGAATGGGTTTTTTGGGCTTTATAAGAGACACAAATTTTTCCAGGATTATCCCATCTTTTACCTTTACTGCACCCAATTCTATTATCTCATCAGTAAAGGGATTGAGCCCTGTGGTTTCAATATCAATAAAAACAAGCTCCTGATTATGATACTCTTTAAAATAAAGTTTTTCTGCAATTCCAAGTACGAGTTTTAAAGCCACAGAAGCACCTGACAAAAATTCAAAAGGATAGCCAGATCCTTCCACTTTCGGATTTATTATTGCATAAGCTTCTGGCAAAACCTCCCGTGGATTGTGATGGTCGGTAACAATTACATCAATTTTAAATTGTGATGCTCTTTTAATTTCATCAATAGCAGTAATGCCGCAATCCACAGTAATTATAAGGGATATTTCATTCAATATCGCCCAGTCAATTATGTCGTTAGTAAGTCCATAATTATCCTGACCTTCAGGAACTCTGTAAACTACATTTGCTTCAATTTTTTCAAGGAATCTGTAAAGAATAGCTGTTGCTGTTACTCCATCTACATCTCTGTCACCAAGAACAAGTATTAATTCATGGTTAGAAACTGCATCCAAAATTCTTTTTACGGCTTTTTCCATTTCTTTGAAATAAAAAGGGGAATAAAGAGAAAGAACTGATGAATTGATAAAACTTAAAACCTTTTCCTCACTATCAATTCCTCTGCTTATGAGTGTTTTTAATACAATCTCTGGAAAATCAAATATATTCTTTATTTTTAAGAGAGAAGTAGTATTAAGTATATTTATTTGCCAGTTATTATTGATTCCTTTGAATTCAATCATTAAAGAACCTCTTTTGCAATGAAAATCCAGAGTATTTTCAAAAAATTACAGGTTTATACACCCTGCAAAACCATCGAAAGCAAAGCCATTCTTATATAAAGACCATTATGAGCCTGTCTGAAATAAGCAGCTCTTGGATCAGAATCCACCTCATACTTTATTTCATCTACTCTTGGAAGTGGGTGAAGAACAATTGCATGAGAAGATAATAAATTCATTATATTTTTATCTATGATATAAATTCCTTTTGCTTTTTCATATTCTTCAGGGCTTGAAAATCTTTCCCTCTGAATTCTGGTTTGATAAATCACGTCAACCTTCCTTGCAACCTCTTCAAGATTTTTACTTTCCTGAAAGAAAACATTATGTTTTTTTAAGTATTCCTTTATGTCCTCTCCCATTTTTACATTTTCCGGGGCAACAAAGTAGAGTTTTACATCCTTATATTTTGTTAATAAATAAGCAAGAGATCTTGCCGTTCTTCCATTTGCAAGGTCTCCTACAAGGGCAACGCTTATTCCATCTATTCTTCCAAGTTCCTTCTTAATAGTATATAAATCCAGTAAAGATTGAGTTGGATGTTGCCCAACTCCATCACCCGCGTTAATTACAGGTATTCTTGAAACTGAAGCAGCTCTTTTTGCACTTCCAGTTTCATAGTGTCTTAAAACTATAACATCCCCGTAACCATTTAAAACTCTTATCGTATCCTCCAGAGTCTCTCCTTTTGCCGCAGAGGAGAAACTTGCTGCATTTTCGGTAGATATAACACTTCCGCCGAGCCTTATCATTGCAGCTTCAAAAGAAAGCCTTGTTCTTGTAGAAGGTTCATAAAACAAAGTAATAAGAATTTTATTCTTTAAAACCTTTTCCTCTCTCGAAAGTTTTTCCATTTGATTTGCAACATCAAATATTAACTCAAGATCTTCTCTTGTAAATTGCTGTGATTCAAGTATATGAAAAAAAGGCATTTCTCTCCCTGATAATTATTATAACTTAAAATTGAATTTTCTTCAAAAATATTTTTCCACTTTAATTTAACTTATATTTCAAGGGAAAAATGGACTTTTGGAATGAATATGTTATAATTTTTCTACAATGTGCAAATTAAAGATTAGTAAAGAGGAAAATGAATGAATAAAAATTTTGCATTAATTGTTGGGGGTGGACCTGCTGGACTTACCGCTGCCTATGAAATATTAAATCGAACCGATATGATACCGGTAGTTTTTGAAGCTTCAAATATTGTTGGAGGAATTTCAAGAACGGTAAATTACAAGGGCAACAGAATAGATATGGGGGGACACAGATTCTTTACAAAATCTGACAGAGTAATGGATTTCTGGACAAAACTAATGCCTATCCAGACAAAACCATCCCTCGATGATATACTGCTTGGCAGAAATGTTCTACTTAAAGAAGATTCGAAAGAAGTTTACGATCCGCAGAAAGAAGATAATGTAATGCTAATCAGAAATAGAGTCTCAAGAATTTATTACAACAAAAAATTTTTTGATTATCCTGTAAAGCTTAATTTTAATACAATTAAAAACCTTGGGGCAAAAAAAATTTTTAAAATCGGGTTTGATTACATTCTCTCTCAAGTATTTCCTGTAAAAAATGAAAAAAATCTTGAGGACTTTTTCATTAATAGATTTGGCAAAGAACTTTACGAAACATTTTTCAAGGACTATACAGAAAAGGTCTGGGGTATTGAATGTAAAAACATAAGTAAAGACTGGGGTGCACAAAGGGTGAAGGGATTATCCCTCTCAAAAACTGTCTTTCATGCAATCTCTTCTTTGTTTAAGAAGAGAAAAGACATTTATCAAAAAGATGTAGAAACCACATTAATTGAGAGGTTTTTATATCCAAAGTATGGGCCAGGGCATTTCTGGGAAAGAGTAGCAAAAGAAATTGAAAATCAAGGAGGAAAAGTTTTATTAAATAAAAAAGTTGTGGGAATCGAAGTGAAAAATAAAAGAATTATCTCTCTTTTTGTTGAAGACACAATAACCCATAAACTAGAAAACTACAATGGAGAAGTTGTATTCTCAAGTATGCCAATAAGAGATCTGGCTTTCTGTATGAAAGATTCAATTGATAAGAGTGTGTTTGATGTAGCAGAAAAATTAAAATATAGAGATTTTATTACAGTGGGTTTACTTTTGAAGAAATTAAAGATTAAAAACGAGACAAAGATTCCGGCATTGAATAATATTGTGCCCGACAACTGGATTTATATCCAGGAGAAAGAAGTAAAAGCAGGTAGGCTTCAAATATTCAACAACTGGAGCCCGTATATGGTAAGTGATTTGAACAAAGTATGGATAGGGGTAGAGTATTTCTGCACTGAAGGTGATGAATTCTGGAATATGAGTGATAATGAAATATTTAAACTTGCCATCGAAGAACTCGAAAAAATAGGGATAATAGATATAAACGATGTGGAAGATGGTGTGGTATTGAGGCTTTTAAAAGCATATCCTGTATACTTTGGAGATTATAGATCTGAATTGGAAGTTTTAAAAGAATATTTTTCTACCATAGAAAATCTTTTTCTTATAGGCCGTAATGGTATGCACAGGTATAACAATATGGACCATTCCATGCTTACTGCTATGGTGGCTGTAGATAACTTTGTGAACAATATAAAGTCGAAAGAAAATATCTGGGAAATAAATCTAGAAGAGGAGTATCATGAGGAAAAATAATTTTAAGAGTGATAAAAAAATATTTAAAGCTTTATTTTTTATTATCTTTTTTGTCATTTTAAATTACCTGTTATACTTTTGCTATTCAGGTTTTTTTGAATGGAAGATAACACCCCTGGAGGTTCTAAGAGAAGGAGCCTCTCTTAATTTTAGACAAAATTCAGCCTTTTTCGAAGGGCTGGCAGGAGAAATTTTTACTGCAAGGTTCGTTGTTGAAAAAAATAACCTCCTGAATTGGATAAGAATAATACCTGATGATGAAGTTGTTGAGATAAAAGTAAATGGTCAGGTGTTACCCTTAGAGGATGTAGAAAAGGCTAAACTTAAAGATTATGTTAAAGGCTTTTGTTTTCCCCTGAGAAAATTTCTTGGAAAAGGGTATAACCTTGTTGAAATAAAAGTGATAAACTATGGGGGAAGGGCTGGAATAAAAGTTTTAAACACCTCTAAAAATATTGTTGTATTCATTATTTTTCTTTTGCTTAAGTCAGTATTTTTTATCTTGTGTTCTCTTGTAATCTTTAAGCTTTCTATAAAAAAAGAAATTAAATTTTTGTTAAGTTTGTCTATTTTAACAGGCATCTTAATTGCTTCAATTACAGATTATAATCAAAAAACCCATGATGTAGATTCTCATATAGAGTATATAGAATATATTTCTAACAATTATAAGCTACCCCATCCTGATAGTGGCTGGGTATACTATCATCCACCGCTTTACTATATCCTTTCCGCGGTGTTATGGAAGATAACACCAGAAATCAATTTATTTTCTGAAGATTTGAAAAGAGAAATGCTACAGTATTTCTCTCTTTTCATATGGCTTGGATATTCAATTTTTTCTATCCTTATATTTAAAGAATTTATAGACAGAATCTTTATCTCAAGAAAAACTATCTTTAGTGAGAACAAAACAATAAAATTTATTTTAAAAAAAATGGATATAACAAAAAGGGAATTTCTGCTAATCTTCTGCAGTACCATTTTTCTATTCTGGCCATCAAATATCCTGCATTCTATAAGAATTGGGAACGATATTCTTTTATATCTTTTTAGTTCAATATCCCTGTATTACATTGTAAGGTTTTACTCCTCAAAGGGAAAGTTTGACTTTGTATTGTCCCTCATATTTTCTGCTTTAGCAATTCTAACAAAAACAAGCGGAATAATTCTTTTTGTCTTGCTTGGAATTATTCTTATGCTTCACTGGAAAAATAAGACTATAGAAAATAAAACTTTCTTAAAAAACATTTCACTCTTGTGCTTATCTTTTCTTCTTGTTATTCCATTTGCCTTTAGGAAGGTTGGCTATAGCCTTTTCTTTAGAAAAAATCTTTCAATACCAACGGTAATTGTGGGAAATACCACTGATCTGGATAGTCGTTTATTTGTTAAAAATGAACTTCAGAATTATGTATGGTTTGATGTGAAAAGTTTTATTACAGAAGTATTTGTAAATCCCTGGGAAGATACCGGTGGAAGACAGTACTTCTGGAATTACCTCTTTAAAACAGCACTTTTTGGAGAATTTAATTATAATTCTGTTTTCCACAGGAATCTTGGAGTCTTAATTTCTATATTGTTTCTTGTATTGCTTATTATCACCTTATGGGGACTTTTCTATCTAAATAATCAAGAAAATAAAGAACTTATTCCAGTAACTTTATATCTTCTGTTTTCCTTAATTGCTATGATTATACTCAGAGCTATGGTACCAGCATCCTGTAGTAATGATTTCAGATACATCTTACCCTCACTTATTCCCTTTTGCTTGCTAATGACATTTAGCGTAAGTAAACTTGCTGCAAGCAAAAGAAAGAAGATTTCTCTCATTTTGATAGGTACAGGAATAATATTTTCTTTAAGTTCCATTTTGTTCTATATTATACCATAAGGTAAGAAAGTTAATTACGAAGGAAAAAGCCATATGTGGAAATGTAAAAACCTCCTGATTTTCATTATCTCCTTAAAACTCTTATCTCACAATCACACTATCCCTTTCATATCCTGTAGAGATATAAGAAATCTTTCTCTCAAGAGATGTTTCTAAGAATTCTATATATCTTTTTGCAGCACCTGGCAAATCCTTATAACTCGTTTTCCCGAATGTGCTTTCTGTCCATCCATCAAAAACAACATACTTTGGTTTTACACTGTTAAGAATACTTGATGAGGCTGGAAAATAATGTGTCAGGGACCCATCAGGTAGTTCATAAGCAGTACAAACGTAAATTTTATCAAGCCCATCAAGAACATCAAGCTTCATTAAAAATATCTCTTTGACCCCATTAACATCAACAGAATACTTTGTAGCAACAAGATCGAACCACCCACATCTTCTCGGCCTGCCAGTAGTTGCACCATATTCCCTGCCCCTTTCTCTTAGGTATTCCCCCACTTCATTTTTCTGTTCGGTGGGAAATGGCCCTTCACCAACCCTTGTAATGTAAGCTTTTGTTATTCCTATTACATTTGCTATGTCAAAAAAACCAATTCCACTTCCTGTAATTGCACCACCTGAAATCGTATTTGAGGAAGTCACATAAGGATAGGTTCCAAAATCTATATCTAAAAGTCCTCCCTGTGCACCCTCAAAAAGAATATTCATCCTTTTTTTATGAGCTTCAAAGAGTAATTTTTCTGTATCAGTAATAAATTCTTTTATCTTATTTGCCTTTTCCATCAAATCATCATAAATCTTATCCACCGATGGCAGGTCTTCAATATTATAGTAATTTTTAAGTAAGAACTTTTTCACTTCATAAGACTTATTTATCCTTGAAATGAGTTCCTCTTTTGGCAAAAACAAATCTACCATTCTTATTCCTGTTCTATCAACTTTATCAACATAGCATGGTCCAATTCCCCTTAGTGTTGTTCCAATACTATTACTTGATTTTTGCTCTTTTACTCTATCCATAATCTTATGGTAGGGCATCACAATATGAGCTTTATTACTTATCCAGAGCCTGTTTTTCAGGTTTACAAATTTGCTTAAAAATTCAATTTCCTTCACAAGTTCTTCCAGATCTATTACCAGTCCATTTCCTAAAATGGCCTGAACATTCTCTCTGAGAATCCCAGAGGGAATTAGATGAAACACTATCTTTTGGTCCTTTACCCATACAGTGTGTCCTGCATTTGCACCTCCCTGATATCTTACCACAAAATCAAAATCCTTGCTTAAGTAATCAACAACCTTGGCTTTTCCCTCATCTCCCCACTGTGTTCCTACAATTATATAAATCATCTTAAAACTCCTGTTCTTTTCCGTTTAATCAATCTGTATTGCAAATCCTATTGCAGGATAATCACGCTCAAATTTTTTAAAGAGATCATCATACCTGCCTCCACCACCAACAGGATAACCACTGCCTTTTACATAGCCCTCAAATATAAGAGAAGAATAGTAGGAAAAATCTTTAAGTAAGGCAAAATCAACAATAATCTTATCTTTTAACTTTTTATCAATTCTTTCAAAAAACATAAAGAATTCTTCAATAACCCTTGATATTTCACCATTGAGATTTATTTTCTTTAATTTTTCTTTAATATATTCTATACTTCCAGTACTCTCTAAAAGTATCTGAAAAGCTTTTTTTATTTTTTGATCACAATTAATGTCTTCCATTAAAATTTCTAAAGATGTTATATCTTTTTTATTGAAGATAGTTTCTAAGGCAAGTAGCTTATGTTCATCCAGATCTATTAAACTTAAAAGTTTTTTATATATCCTCACATCACCCACAACAACAATATATTCTTTGGATAAAAGTGAGATTGCATGGCAAAAAAGTTCTATCACTTCAATGTCAGTTTCAATAGAATTCGAGCCTATAACTTCAATGCCTGCCTGTCTTATCTGCCTCTTTTTCCCCTTATGAAAAGGTTGTTCTCTGAAAACATTTCCACAGTAATATAATCTTAAGGGCATATCACGATTTGTATACTTTACAGAAATCATCCTTGCGATTGGAGTTGTCATATCGAATCTTAATGATAAAAGTCTTCCATCCTTGTCCTTAAAGGAAAAACTTCTTCTGGCAACTTCAACCCCGCCACCCTTTTCAAATGTTTCATAGAATTCAAACACAGGTGGAACAACTTTTGCAAAACCATTCTTTTCAAACAAACTGGAAAGAAGTTTTTCTTTCTCCTCCAATTTTATTAATTCATCACCATATAGAAAAACAACCCCGTCAGGAAGTCCAAAGGGCTCAACATTAGTTTCTGAAAGCATAAACTCAAGATACTTACTCACTTCTCTTTCCTCTTTAATAATGCAAACAGATATATTATAACATAAAAAACAAAAATTATATAGGGGAAAATATAACCTATTTTTACATAAAAGGTGGTTATTTTTTCATCAATTAAAGGAATTTCACCAACAAAAAAACCTCTATTGTAAGTTCCTATATTTCCTATAAGTTTTCCATCTGGCAGTATTATTCCAGTTACTCCAGAATTTGCAGCCCTGGCAATAGGTCTTCTAACAGAAACTGCAGTTATTGTAGCTAAAGCAGTGTGTTGATACATAGGATGTGTGAAACCAAGCTGATATGCCCATCCATCGTCAGTAACATTCACAAAATAATTTAAACCCTTTGGAATAAACTTTCTTGCAAGATCTGGAAAAACATCTTCATAACACACAAGTACCCTGAATTTAGCTTTTCTACCCTTTATTACATTCCAGTTTGTAGATGGTACAAAAGAACCAGCTCCTTCAATCTCCATTATCTTTTTAAGTATGGGAACCCTGTCATATCCTGGCATCCATTCTCCGAAGGGAACAAGATGTATCTTTGCATTCCTTTGAATTTCTTTCATCTCCGGATCAACATAATCCGCAGTGTTGTAATTTGTTACTCCATCTTCCGTGTCAGGACTTGTTATTAGTATGGGAACCCCAAACTCTCCGGGCATCTTAACAAATCTTATGTTAAACCTGTAGACCTCGTCATTTTCAGAAGTTCTCTTAAGGTAATACCAGATATAATTTCTTACCATTGTTTCCGACCAGAATATAACCTCTGGTTCCTTAAGCATTGCTTCAGCATGAAGTCTCCAGAAAATGCCATAATAGTACCATCTTTTACTCCACCACACTTCCCTTGAGCCAATATTTGGTTGAAGCAAGGCCACCCTTTCTTTTGAAGAATTTTTAATTATCTTTTCCCACTTTCCTTTTGCAAAAAAGCCATATACAAGTGAAAAAACAATAAGTAAAGATGTAATACAAAGTAGAATTACATTTTTCCCAAAGGCCTTTTTTAAGTTCCTTTCTTTCCTGTAAGATATTAAAACTTCTGTAATCACAGAATTCACAAGCAATATCAGGAAAGAAATTCCCCATACACTGAAAAGATCTGCATTCTGAACAAGTAATGGATTGTTCCACTGTGTATCACCCACAAGATTCCAGTGAAAGCCGTGAAATCCCACATCCTTAAAAAATTCCATTGCAATCCAGCTTACTGGAAGGGCTAAAACCCTTAATTTTGGAAATTTTTTTGCTATCAAACCTGTAGATAAAAAGGCAAACGAATAGTATATTGCCATTACAGGAAACAACATAAATGGTGCTGGAAACCAGAAACCATAAAGCCAGTACAATGTAAGTATAAAATAAATAAAACTGAAGAAATAAGAGTAAAAAACAGTTTTATAAAGTGGCTCGCTATAAACAAAATAAAGTACAAAAGAAAATGCAAACCAGATTAAAAAGTTTAGATTATATGTTGGATATGAAAGCCCGTAAAAAAGTGCCCAGATGAGCCAGAGGAATATATTTTTTAAAGTTTTTCTTTTCACTTTTACTCCCGCAAGCTATAATTCTTATACTTTCAGAAAATTAAAATGAAAATCCTAAGTTTATTCCATAACCGGTGTCAAAAAGAAAACCTGAATTTACATACTTGATATACAGCCTGATGTTAGGCTCACAGAAAATACCTCTCTTTCCAAAAAATGTAACCCTTATACCCCCTTCTAAAGGTATTAAATATCCTGTTGCCTTGAGATCGTTGTAAGTATTATAAGTGCTACCAATTCCCCAACCTATATAGAGGCCATAAAGTTTGCCATCAAAGTAATATCTCACTGTGGAATAAATAGATGTGTAAGAAATCCTGTTGGTGGTATTGTTTTCTGTAGTTTTATACTCTGTATAGCCTGCGTTTAATGTGAGGGAAAAATTGTGAACAAGTACTATTTCAAATAGAGTACCTGCTCCATACCCCCCTTTCATAAGCCCTTCAATAAGATATGCTGTGTCAACTGAAAATGCAAAAGAAGCAAAATCAGTATCGTCTGAATAAGTTAAATTGCTAAAAAACAAAAGTAAAAGAAAAATTAAGATACAATTTAATTTCATTTTTAATTCTCATTAAAAAGTTTAGACATCGATGCTGGATGTATGTAAAAGCTTTAATTTAAATTCTACCTTTTTATTCTGCCATTTTAAATAGCACTAAAGGGCTTTTAACACCACCCACTTATTTCAAAACAACAAAACCAAAGTTGTAATAACAGCCAATGACATTCCGGGTTAAAAACAATCTACAAAAAACCTGCTTTCCTACTCCTTTAAAAAAGCCTTTCTGAATAACATTGTTATATATGAAGCAATAAATATCGAAGAATAAGTTCCGCTTATAAGACCAACAGTAAGTATTATGGCGAAATTTCTCAAAACAATTCCTCCAAAAAGCCAGAGAGCCACAGCCACAAATATGGTTGTAAGCGAAGTAATTATTGTTCTATTTAATGTCTGAGTAACAGATTTATCTATAATCAGTCCAAAATCTTCCTGGGGAGTGAGTTGTTTCAATTCCCTTATCCTGTCAAAGACAACTATCGTATCATTAATTGAGTACCCAAGGATAGTTAGAATTGCAGCTATTATTGTAATATCTATGGGAATATTCAAAAATAGAGTAAAAGCAAGCATTATCAGCGCATCATGCAAGAGGGCTAAAATTGCTCCAACAGAGTAGAATATGTCAAACCTGAATACAATATAAAGCATTATCAGAATAGAAACAATTACAAGCAACTGTATTGCTTTAAAAGCAAATGCCTCTCCTATTTTTGGTTCAACCATTTCGCTGCCTTTAATTTCAATATTTTCACTTCCAGCCTTTGCATTAAGTAAAGAAATTGCATTCGATATCACAGATTGAGCATCAGATCCCTCCACAGGTAATGTAATAAGATAGCTGTTTTCTTCAGGCTTACCCACATAATTTACTTCAGCGGTCATTTTCGATGATGCAAATAAATTCCTTACCTCTTTTATATCAATATTTTTAGCTTTTATAACACATTCTATTTTTACACCACCTTTAAAATCTATTCCAAGGATAAATCCTCCCTTTACAAAGTAAAAAACAACCCCCAGAAGTATAAGAAAAATCGAAATCAGAGAAGCTAAAAGGAAATATTTTGTAAATGGAATAACTTTTGTAAACAATGCAGCTGTAACTTTTGTTTCAATAGTTTTCGTACTCATATTCCATCTCCTATATACTTATCTTCTTTGGTTTAAAGGTTTCTATCCATGTGTCAAACATAAGCCTTGTGATAAAAAGTGCTGCAAAAATATTTGCTATTATACCAAATAAAAGTGTAAGACCAAATCCCTTGATAGTTCCACTACCAAAAACATAAAGTGCAACAGCAGCAAATATTGTTGTAAGGTTAGAATCTATAATTGTTGCTTTTGCATGAGAAAAACCGTTGTCCAAAGCATGTTTTAATAATCTTGAAGCCCTGAGTTCTTCTTTTATTCTTTCGTATATTATAACATTTGCGTCAACACCCATACCAACAGTTAGTGCAATACCAGCAATGCCCGAGAGGGTTAATGTGGCCTTCACCATACCAAGCAGTGCAAGTAGATAAAATATATTGAAACTTACTGCAATGACGGCTATCAATCCCGAAACTTTGTAGTAAACAATCATAAAAAGCCCAACAAGTAATACGCCGATCAAAAGGGCTCTGCTGCTTTCCATTATTGAATCTCTACCAAGTGTAGGCCCTATAATTCTCTCTTGCACAACATTTAACTTTACAGGCAAAGCTCCGGCCTTTAATATATTTGCAAGGAGTATTGTTTCATCTATTGTGAAACTACCAGAAATCTGTCCTCTACCGGCAGGAATTTCACTCTGGATTGTTGGAGCACTTTTCACCCTTCCATCTAGAACAATTGCAAGTCTTTTGCCAACATTTTGTCCTGTAACTTCGGCAAAAATATCAGCCCCTTCGGGAGTTAGTTCAAAATCCACAACAGGTCTACCATATTGATCAGCATCATTTCTTGCTTTTGCAATCATCGTTCCATCAAGCTCCACTTTTTTCTTTAAAACATACCAACCTTTATGCTTGGGTATACCATACTGATCATTCTCATAGTAGGGATACCAGTCGGAATCCTCCGGAAGTTGAAAATCTGAAGGAATATTTTCACGAGAAATAATATAACCACCCCTGCCCATAGGAATATTCATTTGAGAAAGTTTCTTCATAGAATCTTCATCAACAAGGTGAAACTCAAGCTTACCAATCCTGTTTAAAGCTTCTCTAACAAGCTGTGGATTGTTTAAACCCGGTAGTTCTATCGAAATTCTTCCCTCAAAAGTTTTTCTGATGATGGGTTCAGCAACACCAAACTGATCCATTCTATTCCTTAAAACCTCAAGCGCTCTATCTATAGAAGCCTCATATTCTTTTTTCAGTTCATCCTGTATTTTTGCCTCGTCAATTTTTTCTGTCCCGAGGTCTTCATACCTTTCTTTTATTTTTTGTTTTAAATCATCTTCATCAACTTGAAGAGTTAAATTCACACCACCCATAAGATCAAGCCCCAGTGAAATAGCATTCTGCCTTGTCTTCTTTAACTCCATAAATTTTTTCTTTATTTCGGGGCTTTTTGTATCGAGTTCATCCTGGGTAAGTTTTAATAATTCCTTTTCATTTTCAGGTATCAAATAATACCATTTTATCGTTGGGTATAAAACCCATATTGAAAAACCAATAGTTATAAGCAAAATAGTATATCTTATACCTTTCCCCATTTTTACCTCCAGAGAATGTAGAAATTAATTTGATGTTAATTTTTTTATTTTTTAATGACTTCAATTACAGCAGTTTTTGTAACTTCTATTTTGGATTCAAGGCTCTTTACATAGATGGTTTTTTCACCCACAAATTCCACACTACCAATTATTCCACCACTCAATAAAACCTTATCACCTATTTTTAACTCATTTATTTCCTTCTGTAATTTTTTTCTTCTTCTGTTTTCCGGTAGAATCAAAACAAGATAGAAGACTACAAAAATACCCACAAGTAAAATGAGCTGAGCAATACCAGCCCCTGCCATTCCATCGCCACCAGCAGCAGGTGCATTCTGCATAAATAAACCTAAAATATTCATTTTTCCCTCCAGAAAAATTTAAACTTATTTATTATATAAGAATATTAATTTTGCGTCAAAATAAATTGTATTTTATCCGTAAAAAATCTTAAGATATAATCAGTGGTAAACAAATCGGAGGATAAAAAAGACTACATTCGCGAATATCGCCATTTTATGGAAAAAGCTTTACTTTTATTATTTTTTATATTATTTTCACACCAAAAGTTTCCGCAGGTTTTACTACTTTAGGAAGGTGCGAAACTCTCTTGCAAGAGGCACTGCTTTTACTAAGGTTCGCTTTTGCAAAAGCTATCCTGAAAATCTTTATTCCATTTTCTTTCTAATCGGGTGAAACTCCACCTCCTGTGTTCGGTAGCTAAATCGCAAACTTAAATTTTATCAGCCCAGCAGGTTTGAATAAAAAAATACATTTCTTTTCTCAAACTATATTTTGATAACCTCAACAAACCTTCTTTCATAAATTTGCTGGGTACCCACTGATAAAATTTAAGTTTGCTCAAGGGTAAAGCAACAGTTCATCCTCAGCGGGCACATCCTTGTGCCCTTAGTAAGAGCAGGGAGTAAAAACTGAAAGAGAACTGGATTTGAAAAAGTAGAAACCCACAGCGAAATGGAATGGAAGAAAAAAATAAAAAAATAACCCAAAGAAAACCCACCGCCCGCGCTTCGTCTGGTTTGAAATCTAGTGGCTCAAACTCGGGAAAGCCGAACTCACAAGCACCTTGCTGGCTCTTGCCGTTGTGACGCACAACCTTGCGTCGCAACGGCTTTCTTACACCTCGTTTTCGCCAGCATTTCTACACCAGACTTCGCAACGGCAAGGCTTTTTAATAAAACTTGCCTTTGTTAATTTATAAAGCTTTGCTTTATTTTTTAACTTT
>Ga0207433_10001544_pt1 | contig 49245 bp, 50 predicted proteins | sample YelNatPaOPGAMG01_FD_187559 | JGI IMG/M metagenome (GOLD analysis project Ga0207433, IMG submission 187559) | Hot spring thermophilic microbial communities from Obsidian Pool, Yellowstone National Park, USA - OP-RAMG-01 (SPAdes) (version 3) | ecosystem: Environmental > Aquatic > Thermal springs...
CTCAGGTCCTGCATGAAGAGGGCTATATCGACGGCTACCAGATCCGCCGCGAAAGCGATGCCAAGGCGGATCTCGAAATTTCGCTGAAGTATTACGCCGGCAAGCCGGTGATCGAGCGCCTGGAGCGTGTCAGCCGTCCGGGGCTGCGGGTCTATCGCGGCAAGGAAGACATTCCGCAGGTGATGAACGGTTTGGGTGTGGCGATCGTCTCCACGCCCAAGGGCCTGATGACCGACCGCAAGGCGCGCCAGGTCGGCGTCGGCGGTGAAGTCCTCTGTTACGTGGCCTAAGGAGAACGCGCATGTCACGTATCGCAAAATATCCCGTGCAGATTCCTGCCGGCGTTGAAGTGAGTCTGAGTGCCGGTAGCATCGCCGTCAAAGGCGGTCTGGGCACGCTGCAGCGCGCGCAATTCGACGGTGTGCGTATCGCCCAGGAAAATGGCGCCCTGACCTTTACCCCGGCGAACCCTTCGCGTGAAGCACATGCCATGTCGGGCACGATGCGCGCCTTGGTCGCTGGCATGGTGCAGGGGGTGTCCAAAGGCTTCGAGCGCAAACTCACTCTGGTCGGTGTGGGCTTCAAGGCGCAGGCGCAGGGCAACAAGCTCAACCTGTCGCTGGGTTTTTCCCACCCCATCGTCAAAGAGATGCCCGAAGGAATCAAGGTCGAAACACCCTCGCCGACGGATATCGTCATCAAGGGCGTGGACAAACAACTCGTTGGTCAGGTGGCCGCCGAAGTGCGCGCGTATCGACCGCCCGAGCCTTACAAGGGCAAGGGAGTGCGCTACGCCGATGAAGTCGTGGTGATCAAGGAAACCAAGAAGAAGTAAGGGCCAGGATCATGATCAGCAAAAATATGTCCCGTCTGCGCCGTGCGCAAGCCACCCGCCGTCGCATCGCGCGCCTGCGCGCCGTGCGTCTGGCCGTGCATCGCACCAACCAGCACATTTACGCCAACATCATTTCCGCCGAGGGCGACCGCATTCTGGTTTCGGCCTCGACGGTGGAACCGGAAGTGCGCACCCAGTTGGCTGGCCGTGGCGGCAATGTGGCGGCGGCGGCGATCGTCGGCGCCCGTATCGCTGCAAAAGCCAAAGCTGCAGGGATCGAAGCCGTAGCCTTCGATCGTTCGGGTTTTCGCTTTCATGGGCGCATCAAGGCGCTCGCCGAGGCTGCGCGTCAAGCCGGCCTGAAGTTCTGAGAACGAGCACATCATGGCCAAAGTTCAAAACAAGTTTGCCAACGAGACGCGCGATGATGGCTTGCGCGAAAAAATGATCGCGGTCAACCGCGTCACCAAAGTGGTCAAGGGCGGCCGGATTCTCGGTTTCGCTGCGCTGACCGTGGTCGGCGACGGGGATGGCCGCATCGGCATGGGCAAAGGCAAGGCGCGTGAGGTGCCCGTTGCGGTGCAAAAAGCCATGGAACAGGCGCGGCGCAATATGATCAAGGTGCCGTTGAAAAATGGCACTTTGCATCACAGAGTCACCGGCCAGCACGGCGCGGCCAACGTCATGATGCTGCCTGCGGTGCAGGGCACGGGGATCATCGCCGGCGGCCCGATGCGCGCGATGTTCGAAGTGCTCGGCATCACCGACATCGTCGCCAAGAGCCACGGCTCGACCAACCCGTACAACATGGTGCGCGCCACGCTCGACGCACTGGGCAATATGAAGTCGGCCCAAGAAATTGCCATGAAGCGCGGCAAATCGGTTGAAGAAATTTTGGGTTGAACATCATGAGCGACAAAAAAACCATCAAGGTGAAGCTGGTTCGCAGCGTCATCGGCACGCGCGATGCGCACCGCGCGACCGTGCGTGGCTTGGGGCTGCGTAAGCTGGGCAGCGTGCGCGAACTCGAAGACACGCCGGCAGTGCGCGGAATGGTGCGCAAGGTCAGCTATTTGGTCGAAATCTGCGGCTGAGCGCCAGCAGGCCAGCGACACATCGGCGCAAAACCAGCGAAACACCAGCGAAGATCGGGCGGTTCAATCCCGCGCCAAGCAACACAATTTGCGAGACGTACTATGCAACTCAATACCATCAAGCCGGCCGAGGGTGCCAAGCACGCCAAGCGTCGCGTCGGCCGCGGCATCGGATCGGGCCTGGGCAAAACGGCGGGTCGCGGCCACAAAGGCCAAAAATCGCGTGCCGGCGGTTTTCACAAAGTTGGTTTCGAAGGCGGGCAGATGCCGCTGCAGCGTCGCCTGCCCAAGCGCGGCTTCAAGTCGGCGCTGGCGCAGTACAGCGCGCAAATCACGCTGCGCGATCTCGACCGGTTGCAAGAAGATGAAATCGATTTGCTGGTGCTCAAGGCGCACGGTCTCGTTCCTGAGCTGACCCGCGCCGCCAAGGTGATTGCCACCGGCACGATCAGCCGCGCTGTCAAACTGCAAGGCTTGCTGGCGAGCAAAGGTGCGCGCAGCGCGATCGAAGCGGCCGGCGGCAGCGTCGCCCTGCAAAACGCCGCCTGATCCGGAATCCCCGACATGGCCACTTCAACCACGGCACAGCAGGGTAAATACGGCGACTTGGGCCGCCGTTTGTTTTTCCTGCTCGGCGCGCTGGTGGTCTACCGCATTGGCGCCCACATTCCGGTGCCAGGCATCGACCCAAGCCACCTGCAGCAATTGTTCAAAAACAACTCGGGCGGGATTTTGGGTCTGTTCAATATGTTTTCGGGCGGCGCGCTTGCCCGCTTCACTGTGTTCGCACTGGGGATCATGCCTTACATTTCGGCATCGATCATCATGCAACTGCTCACCTATGTCGTGCCCTCTCTCGAGGCGCTGAAAAAAGAGGGCGAGGCAGGGCGGCGTAAAACGACGCAGTACACGCGGTATTTCACTCTGGTGCTGGCCATATTCCAATCATTCGGCATCGCCGTGGCGCTACAGGCGTCACCCGGTCTGGTCATCAACCCAGGGATTGGTTTTCAATTGTCGGCGGTGCTGACCCTGACTTCCGGCACGATGTTTTTGATGTGGCTTGGCGAACAAATTACCGAGCGCGGCCTGGGCAACGGCATTTCGATCATCATCTTTTCGGGCATCGTCGCCGGCCTACCCTCGGCGATCGCTGGTTTGGCCGAACTCGTGAGTACGGGGGCGATGAGTGTGCTCGTCGCGTTGTTTGTCCTCGCCATCGTCGTTCTGGTGACCTATTTCGTCGTTTTCGTCGAGCGCGGTCAGCGCAAGATTCTGGTCAATTACGCCAGGCGCCAAGTGGGCAACAAGGTGTACGGTGGGCAAAGCTCGCACTTGCCGTTGAAGCTGAATATGGCCGGGGTGATTCCGCCGATTTTCGCCTCGTCGATCATTCTGCTGCCGGCCACGGCAGTCAGTTGGTTCGGTGCCGCCAAAGGCATGGGCTGGCTCAAGGACATTGCCGGTGCGCTGTCCCCGGGGCAGCCACTCTACATTCTGCTGTACGCCGCGGCGATCATCTTTTTCGCGTTTTTCTATACCGCGCTGGTGTTCAACAGCCGGGAAACCGCAGATCAGCTCAAAAAGAGTGGTGCGTTCATCCCGGGTATCCGACCCGGCGAGCAGACCGCCAAATTCATCGACAAGGTGCTGATGCGCCTGACCTTGGTCGGGGCGATTTACATCACATTGGTCTGCCTGCTGCCGGAATTCCTGGTATTGAAATACAACGTGCCGTTCAGCTTTGGCGGGACGTCGTTGCTGATCATCGTCGTGGTGACGATGGACTTCATGGCGCAGGTCCAGGCATACGCCATGTCGCATCAATACGATGCGTTGCTGAAAAAGGCCAATTTCAAATCCGGCCTAGGCGGCGTGCGTTAACGGAGTCTTATGGCCAAGGACGATGTCATTCAAATGCAGGGAGAGATTCTCGAAAATCTCCCCAATGCTACCTTCCGGGTCAAGCTGGAAAACGGCCACACGGTGTTAGGGCACATTTCCGGAAAAATGCGCATGCACTACATCCGGATTCTCCCCGGCGACAAGGTCACCGTGGAGCTGACGCCCTACGATTTATCACGCGCACGGATCGTTTTCCGCGCCAAGTAAGAGCAAGAGAGGATCATCATGAGAGTGAGCGCATCAGTCAAAAAAATGTGCCGTCATTGCAAAATCATCCGCCGCAATGGCGTGGTGCGGGTGATTTGCACCGACCCGCGCCATAAACAGCGCCAAGGGTGAGCACAGTTCATTTTTTGAGGTTCGAGGTTATCAATGGCACGTATTGCTGGTATCAACATTCCACCACATCAACACGCGGAAATCGGCCTGACGGCGATTTACGGTATTGGCCGCACCACGGCGCGCGCCATTTGTGATGCTTCGGGCGTTCCCTACGACAAGCGCATCAAAGATTTGTCCGATGCCGAACTGGAAAAAATGCGCGAGGCGATCAGCAAATTGACCATCGAGGGTGATTTGCGGCGGGAAATCTCCGTCAATATCAAACGGCTGATGGATCTGGGCTGCTACCGCGGATTTCGCCATCGCCGCGGGTTGCCGGTTCGCGGCCAGCGCACCCGCACCAATGCGCGCACGCGCAAAGGTCCGCGCAAGGGCAGCATCACGCTGAAAAAATAAGTAAGGACTGAAGTCAATGGCTAAACCATCCTCGCAAAGCAGCGCGGCGCAACGCACACGCAAAAAAGCCCGCAAGAACGTCTCTGACGGTATTGCCCACGTGCACGCGTCGTTCAACAACACCATCATCACCATCACCGACCGGCAGGGCAACGCACTGTCTGCGTCTTCGTCCGGTGCGCAGGGCTTCAAAGGCTCGCGCAAATCCACGCCGTTCGCCGCCCAGGTCGCGGCGGAACAGGCCGGCCGGGTGGCGCTCGAATACGGTATCAAGAATCTGGAAGTGCATATCAAAGGCCCCGGACCGGGGCGCGAATCGTCGGTGCGCGCGTTGAACAACCTCGGAATCAAAATCACCTTGATCGAAGACGTGACGCCGATTCCGCACAACGGCTGCCGTCCGCCCAAACGCCGCCGCGTTTGAGCGGCGTCGCGTCGTCTCCCGGCGGCGGCGCGCGCGCCGTCGTCGTCCTATCGAAGCCCACTGCCCGGACACCGGGCTCCCATGCGATTGATGGCATGGCAGTATTGAAAGGATTTGCAAGTGGCACGTTTTATTGGTGCAAAAGGTAAATTGACTCGGCGTGAAGGCGCCGATTTGTTCCTCAAGAGCGCACGTCGCGGCATCGACTCCAAGGTCAAGCTCGAAACCAAACCCGGGCAGCATGGCCGCACCTCCGGTGCGCGCACGTCGGATTACGGCAAACAGCTGCGCGAGAAGCAAAAAGTCAAACGTATGTACGGCGTGCTCGAACGTCAGTTCCGCCGTTACTATGAAGAGGCCCAGCGGCGCTCGGGCAACACCGGCGGCAATTTGCTCGGCCTGCTCGAATCCCGGCTCGATAACGTGGTCTACCGCATGGGTTTCGGTTGCACCCGCGCTGAAGCCCGGCAGCTGGTCAGCCATCGCTCGATCACGGTCAACGGCAAAACGGTGAACATTCCTTCTGCGCTGGTCAAGCCCGGAGACGTGGTCGCAGTGCGAGAAAAGTCGCGTCAGCAAGCCCGCATCCAGGAGGCGGTCAAGCTGGCCGAAGGCAACGGCTTCCCCGCTTGGGTGCAAGTGGATCCGGTAAAAATGGAAGGGGTGTTCAAAAAGACCCCCGACCGTGACGAATTCGGCAGTGACATCAACGAGTCGCTCATCGTCGAGTTGTATTCGCGCTGATTTTGAATTGATCACGCTTGGGCTGCGTCCCGGGCGTGACTGTGCTGCGGCATGGCAACGTGCCGCGATTGCTCACCCCGGCCTTATCCGCGTAACGAGCGGAGGGTATTGAACAGGAAGCTCCATGCAAACTGCACTCCTTCGTCCGAAGTCGATTCAGGTCGAATCGCTCGGCCATAATCGTTCCAAAGTCGTTCTCGAACCGTTCGAACGCGGTTACGGGCACACGCTGGGCAACGCGCTGCGCCGCGTCATGCTGTCGTCGCTGGTCGGCTTTGCGCCCACCGAAGTCAGCATCAATGGCGTGCTCCACGAATATTCCGTGGTCGACGGGCTGCAGGAAGACGTCATCGGGGTGCTGCTCAACCTCAAAGGGGTGGTGTTCAAGTTGCACAACCGGGATGAGGTGACGTTGTCGCTGCGCAAAGAAGGCGAGGGCGTGGTCACGGCGGCCGACATCCAGACACCGCACGACGTGGAAATCATCAACCCGGAACACGTCATTGCGCATTTGTCGCAGGGTGGCAAGCTCGACATGCAAATCCGTGTCGAGAAAGGACGCGGCTACGTGCCTGGGACGCTGCGCAACTACGGCGATGAAGGCGGCAAGAGTATCGGCCACATCGTGCTCGATGCGTCATTTTCCCCGGTGCGGCGCGTCAGCTACGCGGTGGAGAGCGCCCGTGTCGAGCAGCGCACCGACCTGGATAAGCTGGTGATGGAAATCGAAACCAACGGGGCCATCAGCGCAGAGGAGGCGATTCGTGCCTCGGCCCGCATCCTGGTCGAGCAGCTCACGGTGTTTGCCAGCCTCGAAGGCGCGGAAACCACCGAGACTGCAGAGGCGGCCGCGGGTGCGCAGACTTACGATCCCATCCTGCTGCGTCCGGTCGACGAGCTCGAACTGACCGTGCGCTCGGCCAACTGCCTGAAGGCGGAAAACATTTACTACATCGGCGACTTGATCCAGCGCAGCGAAACCGAGCTGCTCAAAACCCCCAACCTCGGCCGCAAGTCGCTCAACGAAATCAAGGAAGTCCTTGCCGCCCGCGGCCTCACGCTGGGGATGAAGCTGGACAACTGGCCGCCTAGCGGGCTGGACAAACGCTGAAGCAGCCAGCGCACCGACTTCGAGGTTTCGCCGGGAGGAGCTGCCCGGCACAGTGCACGGCCAGTACCTGATCCGGCTGGCCTCGTCGATAAAGAAAGGAAAGCACCATGCGTCACGGAAACGGACTCCGCAAACTCAACCGCACGTCGAGCCATCGCAAAGCCATGTTCCGCAATATGGCCAATGCGCTGATCGAACACGAAGCGATCAAAACCACGCTGCCCAAGGCCAAGGAACTGCGCGCCGTCGTCGAGCCGCTGATCACACTGGGAAAAAAGCCGTCGCTGGCCAATCGCCGTCTGGCCTTCGACCGGCTGCGCAACCGCGACTCGGTGACCAAGCTGTTCGACGTGCTCGGGCCGCGTTATGCCGACAGGCCGGGAGGCTACACCCGCACGCTCAAATTCGGCTTCCGCGTTGGTGACAACGCGCCGATGGCGCTGATTGAACTGGTCGATCGTCCCGTGGAAGAAGCGGCGGCACCGGCGCACGACAGTAAGACGGAATAACTGCTTTTGCGGTCTTTGCAAGCGCCAGCCGTCCGCTGGCGCTTTGCATTTGAGCCGCCGTTTGCAGACTCGCCAGCGTGCCGACCCCCGCATCGAACGTCCACTGGCTGCCGGCTGCAGCCGAACCGACGCCGCTGCTCGAACTCGTCGCGGTGGACAAAAGCTATGGCGCACAGCAGGTGATCGATGGACTGAGCCTGCGGCTGCTGCCGGGGGAGTGCCTCGGCCTCATCGGCCCCAATGGCGCGGGCAAAACCACCACCATCCAGCTCTGTCTCGGTTTGGCGCAGCCCGATGCCGGCAGCATCCGTCTGATGGGGCTGGCCGTGCCGCCAATGGCGCGGCAGGCCAGGCAACGTGTCGGAGTGGTCACCCAGTTCGACAGTCTGGACCCGGATTTCACCGTCGAAGAAAACTTATTGGTGTTTGGCCGCTACTTCGGCTTGCGCGATGCCGAGCTGCGCCAGCGCCTGCCGCGGCTGCTCGAATTCGCCGCGCTCCAAGCCAAGGCCAAAGCGCGGATCAGCGAGCTCTCCGGCGGGATGCGTCGGCGGTTGAGCCTGGCGCGCGCGATGGTCAACGACCCGGCGCTGATTTTTCTCGACGAACCGACCACCGGCCTCGATCCGCAGGCGCGGCACCTGATCTGGGAACGGCTGAAGCTGCTGACTGCGCAAGGCAAATCGTTGCTGCTGACGACGCATTTCATGGACGAGGCCGAGCGCTTGTGCGATCGTATCCTCGTGCTCGACCACGGCCGGCGCATCGCCGAAGACACGCCGCGCGCGCTCATCGCCGCGCAGGTGGAGGCCGAAGTCATCGAAATCGACGGCGACGGCCTGGACGCGGCCGAGGCCCTGCTACGCCCGCTGGTCAGCCGGCTGGAGCGCAGCGGAGACGGGCTGTTTGCATACAGCGATCATGCGGCTGAGGCGCTGCGCGTGCTCGAAGCGTTGCCGGGTTTGCGTGTGATCCACCGCCGCGCCAACCTTGAAGACGTCTTTCTCAAACTCACCGGGCGGCAGCTGCGCGATTGATGCGCCGCTCGCTGCGACCACTCCATGCCGCCTACCGACTCCGTCGAACGCCGCAGGCTACGCTTCGTCGCCATCTGGCAGCGAAATTTTCTGGTGTGGAAAAAGCTCGCGGTGCCCAGCCTGATGGGCAACATCGCCGAGCCGCTCATCACCCTGGTTGCGTTCGGCTTCGGCGTGGGCTCGCTCATCGGGCAGGTGCACGGCGTGCCGTACATTGAGTTTCTCGCCTCGGGAGCGATCTGCATGAGCGTGATGATGGCAGCGAGTTTCGAGGCGCTGTACTCTGCGTTTTCGCGCATGCATGTGCAAAAAACCTGGGACGCGATCCGGGTCACGCCGACCTCGCTCGACGACATCGTGCTGGGCGAACTCACCTGGGCGGCGAGCAAGGCGCTGCTCAGCGGTGTGGCCATCCTCGCCGTCATCGTGGCGCTGGGCATCAGCCGTGAATGGACTCTGCTGCTGGCCTTGCCGCTGCTGCTGCTCACCGGCCTGGTGTTCTCCGCCATCGGTTTGATCGTCAACGCCAAGGCCAAAGGCTACGACTTTTTCACCTATTACTTCACCCTGGTGTTGACGCCGATGACCTTTCTTTCCGGGGTCTACTTCCCGCTGTCGGCGCTGCCGCTGCCGCTGCAGTGGCTGGCGCAGGCGCTGCCGCTGCACGCCGCGGTCGAGCTCGTGCGCCCGCTGTTTTTCGGCCAGATCGACCGCAATGCGCTACTGCATCTGGCAGTGCTCGTCGCGGATTTGCTCCTGGCCTGGTGGCTGGCGCGCGGTCTGACGCGGCAGCGTTTCCGCGCCTGAGCCGCCGACCCGGTTCAGGGCAGGGCAATTGCGGACGGATTCAAATATGGTTTCAGACTTATATTTCGTCTTCGGCCGCTGCAACGAAGCAGAAAGACGCCGCCGACACGCAGCCGCGCGGCGCGGCATACACCACCATCCCAGGAGACTGTCCATGCGCTTGTGCGCTCTGATTTGCCTGCGCCAGACGGCGTTGCCGCGTCTGTTCACCGGTGTATTCCTCGGCCTGGCGCTGCTGTGGGCCGGGGCTTTGCCACTGGCGCAGGCGCAACAGGGGGATTTCTTGCCGCCCGACGAGGCGTTTCGGTTCAGCGCCAAAGCGCAGGACGCCAAGACGCTGTTGCTGCAATTCAAGGCGCACGACGGCTACTACATGTACCAGGAGCGGTTTCACTTCGAACCGCAGACGCCGGGGGTGCAACTGGGCAAACCGGGTTTTCCGCCGGCGCACGTGATTTTCGACAAAAATCTCGGCCACGACGTCGCGCACTACCGCGGACTGGTGTCGATTCCGCTGCCGGTGACGCAGGCGCCGGCGAGCTTCAAACTGCTGGTGACCTACCAGGGCTGCGCCGATGCCGGGCTGTGCTACCCGCCGATCGAAAAACTCGCCACCGTCAGCCTGAGCGGTTTCGGCGGCAACGGCACGGTGAGCATTTCCGAGCCAGATGAACAAGCTGCACCTGCGAGCGGAGGCAGCAGCGCCAGCGGCTTGGTCGCCGGGCTGCTGGGCCAGGGCGGTGCGGCCAAGGGGGCGGCGGCTGCGGCGTCGGCAGCGACTGCGACGATTGCAGCAGCGCCGGCGACGGCCCAGACAGCCGTCGCGCCGGGCGGGCAGTCTTCGCGCATCGGCGCGGCGCTGGCCTCGGGCAGTCTGATCACCATCGTTCCGATGTTTCTGGTGTTCGGCCTGCTGCTGGCGTTCACCCCCTGCGTGCTGCCGATGATTCCGATACTGTCGAGCATCATCGTCGGCCAGGGCGAGAAGGTGTCGCGCGGTCGTGGCTTCGCGCTGGCGGTGGCATACTCGCTGGGCATGGCCATCGTCTATACCGCGTTCGGCGTGGCGGCTGGTCTGCTTGGCCAAGGGCTGGCCGCTTCGCTGCAGAACCCTTGGGTGCTGTCGGTGTTCGCCGCACTGCTGGTGCTGCTGGCGCTGTCGATGTTCGGCTTCTATGAGCTGCAGGTGCCCAGCAGCCTGCAGAGCAAGCTGTCGTCCACCTCCGACAATCTGCAGGGCGGGCACTTTGCCGGGGTGTTCATCATGGGCGGCATCTCGGCGCTGATCGTCGGCCCCTGTGTTGCAGCGCCCTTGGCTGGTGCGCTGCTCTACATCAGTCAGACCGGCAACGCGGTGATCGGCGGCGTGGCGCTGTTCTCGCTGGCCGCAGGCATGAGCGTGCCGCTGTTGCTGGTGGGGCTGGGCGCGGGCGCGCTGCTGCCGCGGGCCGGGGGTTGGATGGACGGGGTCAAGGCGTTTTTCGGCGTGCTGCTCATCGCCACCGCGCTGTACATGATCGCGCCGGTGCTGCCCGATTGGCTGCTGATGCTGCTGTGGGCGGCGCTGCTGATCATCTCGGCGACTTACCTGCGGGTGTTCGACAGTCTGCCGGAAGACGCCTCGGGCTGGCGGCGGCTGTTCAAGGGCGTCGGCGTGGTGCTGGCGATCGCCGGGGCGATTCTGCTCGTCGGCCTGGCCGCAGGCAGCCGCAATCTGCTGCAGCCCTTGGCCGGGCTGGGTGTGGGCGGCGGTGTCACCGCGGCGCAGACCGCTGCGCCGCCGTTCCAGCGCATCAAGACCGTGGCCGAACTCGACCGTATCGTGGCATCGAGCAGCCAGCCGGTGATGCTGGACTTCTACGCCGACTGGTGCGTGTCGTGCAAGGAAATGGAGCACTTCACCTTCACCGACCCGCAGGTCGCGCAGAAGATGGCGGGCTTCACCCTGCTGCAGGCCGATGTGACGAACAACACCGCCGACGACAAGGAACTGCTCAAGCGCTTCCAGCTGTTCGGCCCGCCGGGCATCATCTTTTTCAAAGACGGCAAAGAGGTCGGCCGCGTCGTCGGCTTCGAAGACGCCAAGACCTTTCTCGCGTCGATGCAGCGCGCGGGCGTCTGACCGCACGCCGGTCGCCAGCGGCGCAAAGCGTTCAGGCCGCCTCGGCGGCGACTGCCGAGACCTCGACCAGACAGTCGTAAAAGCACGGCCCTGCGCCCAGATCGGTCAGTCGCTGGTGGGTCAGCACATTGGTCGTCTGGCCGTCTGGGCTGAGCTTGCGCCACCACATCCCCAGCGCGACGACCTGACCGGCGCGGGTGCGGTCGCTCACGCTCACGCGCGCGCGCATCGCGCCGCGGTCGTTGTGCACCCGCACCCATTGCCCGTCGGCGATGCCGCGCGCAGCGGCATCCTGCGGGTGCAGCAGCACGCGCGGCCCGGCGTGCTCGGCGTGCAGGCTGGGCACGTTGACGAAGGTGGTATTGAGCGCGTTGCGCGATGGCGGCGAGATCATCGCCAGCGGGTAGCGCGCGGCCAGCTCCGGTGCGGTCTCGGCGCATTCGTAGGGCAGCAGCACGGAGGGCAGCGGGTCGCGCCCGGCGTCCGCCTCGCGCTGTGACCAGAACTCGCATCGGCCCGACGGCGTGGCAAAGCCGCCGTGGGCGAAGGGTGCGGCGGCGCCGGGCAGCTTGGCCCAGCCGTCGCGCTGGATCTGCGCCCAGGTGATGCCGCCATTGCGCGCGTCGGCGGCGATGGCCTGCGCGGCGATCTGCTCGTCGCTGTCGGCAAAGCAAGGGTCGGTAAACCCCATCGCCCGCGCCAGGTCGCGGAAGATTTGCGCGTTGCTGCGCGCCTGGCCCAGCGGCGCGATGGCGGCGTTGTTCGCCAGCCAGTAGCGGTGGCCGTAGCTTTTGTGCACGTCCAAGTGTTCGAGCTGGGTGGTCGCCGGCAGCAGGTAATCGGCATAGTCGGCTGTGTCGGTCTGAAAGTGGTCGAGCACCACGGTGAACAAGTCTTCGCGCGCGAGGCCGCGGCGCACTTTGTCGCTTTCAGGGGCGACGGCCAGCGGGTTGCTGTTGTAGACGATCAGCGCTTCGATCTTCGGCCCGAAATCGGGCGAGGATACGCGCAGCAGATCGTCACCGATGGTCACCATATTGAGGGTGCGCGGGTTGCGCCCGGCGAGCAGATCGGGGCGTTCCAGCGTGGCGGCATCGGCCTTGAAGTGGTTGGAGCTCGACAGCAGCATCCCGCCCGCTGCATGTCGCCAGGCGCCGACCAGCGCGGGCAGGCAGGCAATGGCGCGCACGGCGTTGGCGCCGCCGCGCACGCGCTGCAGCCCGTAGCTCAGCCGAATCGCCGCCGGTGACAGGGTGCCGTAGTCGCGCGCTAGAAAGCGGATCTGCTCGGCCGGCACGCCGCAGACCTCGGCCGCACGCTCGGGCGGCCATTGCAGCGCACGTTCTTTGAGCGCGTCAAAACCCAGCGTGTACTGCGCGATGTAGTCGTGATCCAGCCAGCCGTGGGTGATGAGCTCGTGCATCAGCGCGTAGGCCAGCGCCGCGTCGGTGCCTGGGCGCAGTTGCACGTGCTCGTGGCATTTCTCGGCGGTGTCGTTGCGCCAGGGGTCGATGCACACCAGCTTGGCGCCGTTGCGCTTGGCCTGCTGTGCGTAGGTCCAAAAATGCAGATTGCTGGTGATGCTGTTGCTGCCCCAGATGAGGATGAGCCGGCTATGCGCGAACTGCTCCACGTCCATGCCGAGCTTGCCGCCGATCACCGCGTTCAGCCCGGCTTCGCCGGCGGTCGAGCAGATGGTGCGGTCGAGCAAGCTGGCGCCAAGCTTGTGGAAAAACCGTGCGGCCATGCTTTCGCCTTGCACGAAACCCAGCGTGCCGCCGTAGGAGTACGGCAGGATGGCCTGCGGGTCGCGCGCGGCGATTGATTTGAGCCGCGCGGCGATGTCGGCGAGCGCCTCGTCCCAGCTCACCGGCGCGAATCGCCCGCTGCCCTTCGCGCCGACACGCTTCATTGGATGCAACAGCCTGTCACGGTGGTAGGTGCGCTCGGTGTAGCGCGCCACCTTGGCGCACAGCTTGCCGTGGGTGGTCGGGTGGTCGGGGTCGCCGCGCACCGCGATCGCGCGACCGTCGCGCACCGTCACCAGCAGCGCGCAGGTGTCCGGGCAGTCGTGCGGGCAGGCAGCGCGGACGACGTGGTCTGTCAGGGGGGTGTCGGGCATGGCAGAGGTGTGGAGCGGTGAGGTGCAGCAAAGTGTAAGTGTCCACCTGACTTTGCGTGCTGCCAGGTTGACAAACCCGCAGGAATCATAAATAGTACGACCGTTCGTTTTTTCTTTTCCCTGCCTGTTCTGCCATGACCTCAAGCCATGCTCCTGTTGTCGCGCCGCGGGTGGCGCGCAAATCGTCCCGCGCGGTGCGCGGGATCGCAGCGACGCACGAAGCCCAGGCGGTCGAAGCCACGGCAGGTGGCTCGGCCAAGGGGCGGCAGACGCGGCAGGCGATCATCGACTGTGCGCTGCAAATGGCCGGGCGCATCGGCCTGGAAGGGTTGTCGATCGGCGTGCTGGCCGACCGCATGGGAATGAGCAAATCAGGCGTATTCGCGCATTTCGGCTCGCGCGAGGAATTGCAAATCGCCGTCATCCGCTCTTACCACGACCGCTTCGAGCAGGAAGTGTTTTACCGTGCCATCGAGCAGCCCCGGGGGATGCCGCGGTTGGCGGCGATGGTGCAGCGCTGGCTGCAGCGGGTGAGCGTGGAAATGGAAACCGGCTGCATTTACATTTCGAGCGCGGTCGAATTCGACGATCGCCCCGGCTCGGTGCGCGACGCGCTGGTCGACATGATCCAGACTTGGCACGACGCCGTGCGCCGCGCGATCCGGCAGGCGATCGACTGCGGTCACCTGCAGCCAGACACCGATCCGCAACAACTGCTGTTTCAAATCCACGGTTACATCCTGGCGCTGCACCATGACGCGCGGCTGCTGCGCCTGCCCGACAGCCTCGGGCTGGCCTGCCGCAGCCTCGACGCGCTGCTGCGCGCGCATGCGACTCCTGCCGGGTTGGAGCTGCTCACGCCGTGCACTGCACGCGCCGCGCGTGGTACCGCGGCTGGCGCTGCAGACTGACTGATTTCACATCCCCCAAAACGCATTTCAAGGAGACTCGTATGCCGCAATACACCCCGCCGCTGCGTGACATGCAGTTCGTCATGCACGAGGTGCTCGACGCCACCACCCGGCTCAAAGAGCTGCCGCCCTACGCCGAAATCGACGCCGATCTGATCAACCAGGTGTGCGAGGAAGCGGGCAAGTTCTGCAGCGAAGTGCTGCAACCGCTCAACGCATCGGGAGACGCCGAAGGCTGCCGCTACGACCCAGTGACCCATGCCGTGACCACGCCCAAGGGATTCAAGGCGGCGTGGGATCAGTTCGTGCAAGCGGGCTGGATGGGCTTGACCGCCGATCCGAAGTATGGCGGCCAAGGGCTGCCGCACCTGGTCGGCAGCGCCGTGCACGAAATGCAAAACGCCGCCAACCAGGCGTGGACCATGTATCCCGGGCTGACCCAAGGCGTGATCGAACTGCTGGCTGCGCACGGCAGCCAGGAGCAGAAGGCGCTTTACATGCCGCGGCTGGTTGCCGGGCAGTGGAGCGGAACGATGTGTCTGACCGAGCCGCATTGCGGCACCGACCTCGGGCTGATTCGCACCAAGGCCATGCCGCAGCCCGACGGCAGCTACCGCCTGACCGGGCAGAAGATTTTCATTTCCGCCGGCGAACATGACCTGGCCGAAAACATCGTGCACATGGTGCTGGCCAAACTGCCCGATGCGCCCGAAGGCAGCAAAGGCATTTCGCTGTTTGTCGTGCCCAAATTCGTGCCCACCGCCGATGGCAAAGTGGGCGAGCGCAACGGCATTTTCTGCTCGGGCATCGAGCACAAAATGGGCATCCACGGCAACGCCACCGCGCAGATCACGCTGGAAAACGCCACCGGCTGGATGGTCGGTGAACCCAACAAGGGGCTGCCGGCGATGTTCGTGATGATGAACGGCGCGCGGCTGGGCGTGGGCATGCAGTCGCTGGGGCTGACCGAAGTGGCCTATCAGAACGCGCTGGCCTACGCCCGCGAGCGGCTGCAGATGCGCGCGCTGTCCGGCCCGAAATATCCGGACAAGCCGGCCGACCCCATCCTCGTCCACCCCGACGTGCGGCGCATGCTGCTGACCGCGCGCGCCTGGGCCGAGGGCGGGCGCTTCCTCGCCTACTGGGTCGCGCTGGAACTCGACCGCTCGCTGCACCATCCCGACCCCGAGGCGCGCAAGGATGCGGACGATCTGGTGTCGCTGCTCACCCCCATCGTCAAAGCCTTCATCACCGACAACGGGCTGCAGGCGACCAACGAATGCCTGCAGGTGTTTGGCGGCCACGGCTATATCCGCGAATGGGGCATGGAGCAGTTCGTGCGCGACGCCCGCATCAACCTGATCTACGAAGGCACCAACACCATCCAGTCGCTCGATCTGCTGGGCCGCAAGGTGCTGATGGACGGCGGCGCGCGGCTGCGCAAGTTCGGCAAGATCCTCACCGATTTCATCGAGGAGGAAGGCGTCAACGAGGCGATGCAGGAGTTCGTCAACCCGCTGGCCGATCTGGCCGACAAGGTGCAGAAGCTGACGATGGAACTGGGCATGAAGGCCATGACCAACAAGGACGAAGTCGGCGCGGCGGCCGTGCCGTATCTGCGCGTGGCCGGGCATGTGGTGTTTGCCTACGCCTTTGCCCGCATGGCGCAGGTGGCGCTGCGCAAAATCGCCGCAGGCGACGACGCGCCGTTCTATCAGGCCAAGCTGCAGACCGCGCGCTTTTACTTCGGCCGCCTGTATCCCGAATCCGCCGCAGCCATCCGCATGGCGCGCAGCGGCGCCAAAAACCTGACCGACACCGACGCGGTGTTCGCCTGAAACTGCGAGGAGATGACATGATGGACAACCAACCGATCCGCAAAGTCGCGGTGCTCGGCGCCGGGGTGATGGGCGCGCAGATTGCCGCGCACTGCATCAACGCCCGCGTGCCCGTGGTGTTGTTCGACCTTCCGGCCAAGGAGGGGAACAAGAACGGCATCGTCGACAAAGCCGTGGCCAACCTGAAAAAACTCAACCCGGCGCCGCTGGGCGACGCCAATGAGGCCGTGTGGATTCGCCAGGCGAACTACGAAACCGACCTCGAACTGCTGCAGGACTGCGATCTGGTGATCGAGGCGATTGCCGAGCGCATGGACTGGAAGCACGACCTGTACAAAAAGGTCACGCCGCATCTGGGCAAGGCCACCCTCTTTGCCTCCAACACTTCCGGGCTGTCGATTACCGCGCTGTCCGACGGTTTCGACGCCGAGCTGCGCAAGCGCTTTTGCGGGGTGCACTTTTTCAACCCGCCGCGCTACATGCATCTGGTCGAACTCATCCCGACCGCCAGCACCGACGGCGCCATTCTCGACCGGCTGGAAACCTTCCTCACCACCACCCTGGGCAAGGGCGTGGTGCGCGCCAAGGACACGCCCAACTTCGTCGCCAACCGCGTCGGGGTGTTTTCCATCCTTGCGGTGATCAAGGAGGGCGAAAAGTTCGGCCTGGGCTTTGACGTCATCGACGACCTCACCGGCAGCAAACTCGGCCGCGCCAAGAGCGCGACCTTCCGCACCTCCGACGTGGTCGGCCTGGACACCATGGCCCACGTCATCAAGACCATGCAGGACACTCTGCCGGCCGACAAAGACCCGTTCGCCCCGCTGTATGCCACGCCGCCGGTGCTCTCCACCCTGGTGAGCCAAGGCGCGCTGGGGCAGAAAACCGGCGCGGGCTTCTATAAAAAAGTCGGCAAGGACATTCTGAAGTTCGACCCGGCCAAGGGCGACTATGTGCCGGGCGGCGGCAAGGCCGACGACATCGTCGTGCGCATGCTGAAAAAACCGGCGGCCGAGCGCTTCAAGCTGCTGCGCGAATCGACCAACCCGCAGGCGCAATTCCTCTGGAGCATTTTCCGCGACGTCTGGCACTACTGCGCGGTGCATCTGGCCGACATCGCCGACAACGCGCGCGATCTGGACTTTGCCATCCGCTGGGGATTTGGCTGGAACGAAGGCCCGTTCGAGACCTGGCAGGCCGCAGGCTGGAAGCAGGTGGCCGAGTGGATCAACGAGGACATCGCTAGCGGCAAGGCGCTGTGCAGCGCGCCGCTGCCCGACTGGGTCGGCAAGGTCGATGGGGTGCACAAGCCCGAAGGTTCGTACTCGCCGCGCAGCAACGCCTACATCGGCCGCTCGGCGCTGCCGGTCTATTCCCGCCAGCCGTTCAAGCAGGCGGTGCTGGGCGAAAGCGGCCCCGACCCGCGCACTGCGGGCAACACCGTGTTCGAGGACGACTCGATCCGCCTTTGGACCGCGCCCGGCGCCGACGACGTGCTGGTGGCGAGCTTCAAGACCAAGATGAACACCATCGGCCCCGGGGTGATCGCCGGGCTGCACAAGGCCGTGGAACTCGCCGAGCGGCACTACAAGGGCGTGGTGATCTGGCAGCCGACTTCGCTTGCCGCCGGGCCGTTTTCGGCTGGGGCCGATCTGCAGTCGATGCTGCCGGCCTTTATGGCTGGCGGCCCGAAGGCCATCGAGCCGGAAGAAAAGAAGCTGCAAGACCTCATGCTCACGCTGCGCTATGCCCAGGTGCCGACTGTTGCCGCGGTGTCGGGTATTGCGCTGGGCGGCGGCACCGAGCTCAGCGTGTATTGCGCCAAGCGGGTGGCGCATTTCGAGAGCTATATGGGGCTGGTCGAAATGGGCGTGGGGCTGATTCCGGGCGGCGGCGGGCTGACGTATCTGGCGCGCCGCGCCGCCGAGGAAGCCAAGGGCGGCGACATCCTGCACTTCCTCAAGACCTACTTCCAGGCTGCGGCGATGGCCACGGTGGGCAAGTCGGCGCTGGAAAACCGCAACCTCGGCTATCTGCTGCCGTCCGACCCGATCGTGATGCACGCGCATGAGCTGCTGCATGTGGCCATCGGCCAGGCGCGGGCGATGGCCGACGCCGGCTACCGCCCGCCGATCCCGGGGCAGACCTTCCCGGTGCTCGGCCGCAACGGCATCGCCAACATCCGCGCGCAACTGGTCAATCTGCGAGACGGCGGCTTCATCTCGGCGTACGACGATGAAATCGCCACCCGTATCGCGACCGTGCTGTGCGGCGGCGATGTGGAGGAGGGCGCGCAAGCCGACGAAGCCACGCTGATGGCGCTGGAGCGCCACCATTTCTGCACCCTGCTGGGACAGAGCAAGACCCAGGAACGCATCATGGGCATGCTGCAGACCGGCAAGCCGGTGCGCAACTGAACGCCCTCACGGAGACCGACATGAGCAAACAAGTGCAAGACGCCTACATCGTCGCCGCCAAGCGCACCCCCGTGGGCAAGGCGCCGCGCGGGCTGCTGAAAAACTACCGCCCCGACGACCTGCTGGTGCACACCATCCGCGCCGCGCTGGCGCAGGTGCCGGCGCTCGACCCCAAGCTGATCGAAGACGCGGTGATCGGCTGCGCCATGCCCGAAGGCGACCAGGGCATGAACGTCGCGCGCATCGCCGCGCTGCTGGCCGGCCTGCCCGATACCGTCGGCGGCGTGACCATCAACCGCTTCTGTGCCTCGGGCGTCACCGCCATCCAGATGGCGGCCGACCGCATCCGCGTCGGCGAGGCCGACGTGATGATCGCCGGCGGCACCGAGAGCATGAGCCGCGTGCCGATGGGCGGCTTTCACCCCAGCTTCAACCCGGCGATCTTCGCCAACAACGAACACGTGGGCATCGCCTACGGCATGGGCATGACCGCCGAAAAGGTGGCGCAGCAGTGGAAGGTCACGCGCGAGGAGCAGGACGCTTTTGCGCTGGCCTCGCACCAGAAGGCGCTGGCCGGGCAGGCGGCAGGCGAGTTCGACGACGAGATCACCCCGCTGGACATCGTCGAAAAATTCCCGCGGCTGGGCACCGCCGAGGTCGAGGTCAAGACTCGCAAGATGACCGCCGACGAAGGCCCGCGTGCCGACACCTCGCTCGAGGCGCTGGCCAAGCTCAAGCCGGTGTTCGCCGCCAAGGGCAGCGTCACCGCGGGCAACAGCTCGCAGACCTCCGACGGCGCGGGCGCGCTCATTCTGGTGAGCGAGAAGATTCTCAAGCAGTTCAACCTGACGCCGCTGGCGCGTTTCGTCAGCTTCGCGGTCAAGGGCGTGCCGCCGGAGATCATGGGCATCGGCCCAAAATTCGCGATCCCCGCCGCGCTGGACAAGGCCGGGCTCAAGCTCGACGACATCGGCTGGATCGAACTCAACGAAGCGTTTGCCGCGCAGTCGCTCGCCGTGGTCAAAGACCTGGGCATCAACCCCGCGGTGCTCAACCCGCTGGGCGGGGCGATCGCCTGGGGCCACCCGCTGGGCGCCACCGGGGCGATCCGCGCCGCCACCGCGATTTACGGCATGCGCCGGCGCAAGGCCAAGTACAGCATGGTCACGATGTGCATCGGCACGGGCCAAGGCGCAGCGGGGATTTTCGAAAATGTCTGATCTCGCTGCCGCCGGCACTTTGTTCACCGAGCTGCGCGGCGGTGTGCTGCACGTGGTGTTCAACCGCCCGGACAAAAAGAACGCGCTGACTCTGGCGATGTACGAGGCGGCCAACGCCGCATTCGAGCGTGCGGCCAGCGACGCCGCGGTCAAGGCCGTGCTCATCGCCGGAGAAGGCAGCAGCTTCACCGCGGGCAATGATCTGCAGGACTTTTTGTCCAACCCGCCTCGGGGAGAAGATGCGCCGGTGCTGCAGTTTCTGCGGCACCTGGCAACCTTGGACAAACCGCTGATCGCTGCGGCGCAGGGGTTTGCCGTCGGTGTGGGCACCACGCTGCTGATGCATTGCGATTTGGTTTACGCCGCAGATGATGCGCAGTTCGTCCTGCCCTTCGTCCACCTCGGCCTGTGCCCCGAGGCGGCGTCGAGTCTGCTGCTGCCGCAAATCGCCGGTTACCAGCGTGCGGCGGACAAGCTGCTGCTCGGCGAACCGTTTGGCGCCGCCGAGGCGCTGGAAATGGGTTTGGTCAACCGCGTGTTGGCGGCGGACGAGCTGCGTGGCTTTGCCGTGATGCAGGCGGAAAAATTCGCCCGCTTGCCGGCGCCGTCGGTGCGCGCGACCAAGCGCCTGCTCAAAGGGATGGGCGACCAAGGGCCGCAGGCGGTGCTGGCACGCATGCGCGCCGAGGAACAATTGTTCCAGGCGCTGTTAGCCGCGCCCGCAGCGCGCGAAGCGATGACGGCGTTCCTGCAAAAGCGCAAGCCGGATTTTTCCGCCATCGAGTAAGGTGCGTTCACACGCGCGGGCGCCCCACACCGTGGTTCCCGCGCGGATCCTGCGTCAAACGCCGCCGAGGTAGCCGTTTTGCCTCCAGCCTTCGAACACCGCGACGGCAACGGCGTTGGACAGATTCAGACTGCGCTGCTGTGGCCGCATCGGCAAGCGCACGCACTGTGGCAGCGGGAACTGCTGCCGCACTACGTCGGGCAGACCGCTGGTTTCGGCGCCGAACACCAGCCAGTCTCCGGGCTGGAACCGGACCTGCGCGAGCAAACGGCTGCCGCGAGTGGTGAAGGCGAACATCCGCTCGCGCCGTGGTTGCGCCGTGTGCAAAAAATCCTGCCAGCCAGAATGTACCTGCATCGTGGCGAATTCGTGATAGTCCAGCCCGGCGCGGCGCAGGTGTTTGTCGTCCACGGCGAAGCCCAGCGGCTCGATGAGGTGCAGCGTGCAGCCGGTGTTGGCCGACAGGCGGATGATGTTGCCGGTATTGGGCGGAATTTCCGGCTGAACCAGGACGATATGAAACATGTGTTTGTCGCTTTGCGCTCAGTGCGCCGGATCGTGCGGGGTACGTAACGCGGTGGCGACCCAAACCGCTGCGGCGCCTTGGCGCAGCAGCACGCGGCAGGCTTCGTCGAGCGTCGCGCCGGAGGTCATCACATCGTCGACCAGCAGCAGGGTCTTGCCGTCCCAGCGTGACTTGCACGCATACGCGCCGCGGACGTTGCGTTGCCGCGCGTCGAGCGGCAGCAGGCTTTGCGCCATGCCGTGGCGCACACGTTGCAGGCTGTATGGGTCTGCTGGACGCTGCAGCGCGCGCGCCAGCCGCCGCGCCATTTCCCACGCCGGGTTGAACCCGCGCTCGATCAGTCGCTGACGCGACAGCGGCACCGGCAGCACGCAGTCGGGCCGCGGCAGGCTGGTGTGCAACCAGCGCGCGCCAAGCAGGTCGCCGAACCAGCGCGCCAGTGCCGGCTCGGCGCCGAATTTGATGCGCAGGATCAGCCGGTCGTTGGGAAAGCGATAGTCGCCCAGCGTCAGCGCGCCACTCCAGCGGGGAGGGTGAAGGCGGCAATGGCCACAAATGTCGCCTGCTGCGGCCACCGCAACCCCGCAATGCGGGCAACGCGGGCGAAGCGGCAGGTCGCGTTGCACGCAGTCGGCACAAAGGGGTTGACCACTCCAGGAGTCGCAATGCGCGCAGCGGCCGGGCCACAACGCGGCCCAGCGCGACGCAGGCAAAATAACAGACTCGGCGGTCGGCATTGCAGCACTATATAACGCCGTCGACCCTGGTTTTCATGTACGGCACTGACGATGGATCGCTCCGATCAATTCCTCGACGCCCAGCGCCAAGCCCGCTGGCTGGCCGCCGTGGCCTGTGCGCGGGATCGCCTGGCGCGTTTCGATCCGCCGTTCATCTGGCTCGAAGCGGCGCGGCGCATGGCCGAGCGCCTGCCGCTGTTGCGCATGCAGCCGCAGCGCGTGCTCGATGCCGGCTGCGCCTGGGGCGACGGCCTGGACTTGCTGCGCAAGCAATATCCGCAGGCGCAGATTTTCGGCTACGAGCCATCGCCGCGGCTGGCGCAGGTGGCAAGCACGCGCTTCGTCCGTGGCGGCTGGGTGCGCTGGTTCGGCCGGCCGAGCGCCGTGCAGGTGCGCGCGGCGGATGCGACCGATCCGGAGTATCCGGCGCAGGCCGACGTGCTTTGGTCCAACCTCGACCTGTTGTGGCAGCGCGACCGCTCACGGGTATTCGCCGCCTGGCGCCGGCAGCTCCAGCCCGAAGGGGCGTTGTTTTTTACCACCTTCGGCCCGGATACTCTCAAAGAATTGACGCAGGCCTGCCGCGCCATCGGCTATGGCTCGCAGCCGATGGCGCAGACCGATATGCACGACCTGGGCGATGAGCTGGTGCACGCCGGTTTTGCCGACCCGGTGATGGACATGGAGTTGGTCCGGCTGAGCTGGCCGAGCGCGCAGGCGGCGCTGCGCGAGCTGCGCGCTTTGGGTGCCGTGCCGCATGAGCATCATGCCCCCGGCTTGCGCACGCCGCGCGCATGGCGGCGCTTGGAGCGCGCGCTCGACGCCAGCGCCGCGCACGATGGCCGTGTCACGCTGACGTTCGAGCTGATCTACGGCCACGCCTTCCGTCCGCGCACCGAGCGTGCGCAGCAGGGGCAAGTCACCTTCGACGTGGCGCAATTGCGTCAGACTGCGCGTCAACCCCGATTGCCCAGACGGCCCGCCGGGGGGTAAAACCTGCGTCAATGTGACGCAGTCGAAGCGCGTCACATATATGGATCAAAACGTAACGGATGCGCGTTGATCTGGCGCAAAATCGATTCAAGTGATGCGCAGAAGATGGCTGCGACATGATGCCGCACCTATAATTGCGCTCACTGATCGAGGTCGTTCGCTGGTGCTTTTAGCCGGCATGGCGTGCAGGGTGATGCAAATGCACAACACTGAATCTCAGCAACTCGCAACGCAAGCCGCTTTGCCAGACGTGCAGAGTGTTGCGCAAGCGGTGCGTCCGCCGGCAGAGGGCTGGTTGCGCGATTGGGTTTTCCGGCGCAATTGCTCGATGTCGCCGCGGCAGCTCCTGGTGTTTTTTGCCTCGCTGTGTGCGCTGTCGCTGGTCGTTGCGGCAATCGCGTGGGACGTCGGTGGTGCGCTGGTCATGCCCTTCACCGGACTGGAGTTGACTGCAGTGGCTGCTGCGCTGTTCGTCTATGCCCGCCATGCGGCAGATCGCGAACGTGTGCGGCTGTCGGCGCAGCAATTGCAGGTGGAATGGGAAACCGCAGGGGTGGTGCACAGCGTGAGTTTCAACCCGCACTGGGTGCGGGTGTCGTTGCCCGACAGCGGCTTGATCGAAGTATCCAGCGGCGGGCGCACGGCGTATATCGGCAGGTACGCTCGGCCGGAGCGGCGGGAAACGCTGGTGAAAGATTTGCGGGCCGCGCTGCGCGCCTTGTGAAGTGTTCAGGGACAAGACCAATTCTGAGAGTGGGGTGACATGAAAACATTGCATCAAATCCGACTGGCGACCGCGGCGACTCTGCTCGGTGCGATGGGCGCGGCGCACGCCGCCGTGGAAAGTCTGCCGGGCGGGCCGCAGGTTTTGGGGCTGTATTTCCAGAATCCGGTGACGCCGATCGCCAAGCAAGAGCGTTTTCTCATGGACATGATGCTCTGGGTCTGCCTGGGCATCGGCATCGTGGTGTTCGGCACCATGTTCTATGCCGTGTTCAAACACCGCAAATCCAAGGGGGCGGTGGCGGCGCATTTCCACGAAAGCACCAAGGTCGAGATTGCTTGGACGGTCATCCCGATCCTCATCGTCATCGCCATTCTCATCCCGGCCACGCGCACCGTGATCGCGCAGGAAAGCCACAGCGATTCGTTCATGACCATCAAGGTCACCGGGGCGCAGTGGAAGTGGGGCTATGACTACATGGCCGGCCCCGGTAAGGGGATTTCCTTCTGGTCCACGCTGACCACGCCGTACTCGGAGATCTATGAAGGCAAGGATTTGCCGAACAACTACGTGCTCGCCGTCGACCACGAGCTCGTCGTACCGGTGGACAAAAAAATCAAAATCGTCACCACGTCGGACGACGTGATCCATGGCTTTTACGTCAACTCGCTGGGCGTGCAGATGGATGCCATTCCCGGTTTCGTTCGCTCGACCTGGTTCACCGCCGAAAAGACCGGGACTTACTACGGGCAATGCGCGCAGATTTGCGGCAAGTACCACGCCTTCATGCCTATCGTCATCAAGGTCGTGACCATGCCGGAATATGAACAGTGGGTGGCGCAATGGAAAAAAGCGCATCCCGACAGCACCCCGCCAGCAGATGGCGCGGCGCCCAGCAAAACCTGAGTGAGCTGGGCAGAACCGATAACGACAACGCGGCGACGCGATTCACTTGAGAGTTCGACGACTCAACATGCTCTGGAATGGCAGGAAAGGAAATCACCATGAGTGCAGTCATTGACCACGCACCGCCATCGGCACTGGCCGGTGACCACGCGCACGAACACCCCCACGGCCTGCGCCGCTGGCTGTTTTCGACCAACCACAAAGACATCGGCACGATGTACCTGCTGTTTGCTCTGTGGATGCTGTTCGAGGGCGGCATCCTGGCGCTGGCGATTCGTACCGAGCTGTGGAAGCCCTACGTCTGGCTGCTCAACCCCGAGCTGTTCAACGCCTTCTCGACCATGCACGGCATCATGATGATCTTCGGTTCGGTGATGCCGGCGCTGGTCGGCTTTGCCAACTGGATGATCCCGCTGCAAATCGGCGCGCCCGACATGGCGTTTCCGCGGCTGAACAACCTCAGCTTCTGGCTGCTCATTCCTGCGGGCATCCTGCTGACGGCGTCGTTCTTCGTTCCAGGTGGCGCCCCGGGCGTGGGCTGGACGCTGTACGCTCCGCTGACGCTGCAGGCCGGCATGGGGATGGACTTGGTGATTTTTGCCATTCACATCATGGGCGCGTCGTCGATCATGGGGTCGATCAACATCATCGTCACCATCCTAAACATGCGCGCGCCCGGCATGACGCTGATGAAAATGCCGCTGTTCGTCTGGACCTGGCTGATCACCGCCTACTTGCTGCTGGCCATCATGCCGGTGCTCGCCGGTGCGGTCACCATGACGCTGACCGACCGGCATTTCGGCACCAGCTTTTTCAGCGCCGCCGGCGGCGGTGATCCGGTGCTGTACCAGCATCTGTTCTGGTTCTTCGGTCACCCCGAGGTCTACGTGATGATCCTGCCGGTGTTCGGTATCGTCAGCTCGGTGATCCCCACCTTTGCCCGTAAAAAGCTGTTCGGCTACAGCTCGATGGTGTACGCCTCGGCATCGATCGCCATTCTGTCGTTCCTCGTCTGGGCGCACCACATGTTCACCGCCGGCATGCCCACCACAGGCCAGCTGTTCTTCATGTACGCAACCATGTTGATCGCCGTGCCCACGGGCGTGAAGGTGTTCAACTGGGTGGCTACGATGTGGCGCGGTTCGATGACGTTCGAAACCCCGATGCTGTTTGCCGTCGGCTTCATCTTCGTCTTCACCCTGGGCGGCTTCACCGGGCTGATGTTGGCGATGGTGCCGATCGACACTCAGGTGCACAACACCTACTTCGTGATCGCCCATTTCCACTACGTGCTGGTTGCGGGTTCGCTGTTCGGCATCTTTATGGGTTTCTATTACTGGTCGCCGAAGTGGACCGGTGTGATGTACAACGAAACCGCCGGCAAGATCCACTTCTGGGCGTCGATGATTTCGTTCAACATCGCCTTCTTCCCGCAGCACTTCCTCGGCCTGGCCGGCATGCCGCGTCGCTACGTGGCCTACCCGGTGCAATTCACCGATTTCAATCAGATCTCCACCATCGGTGCCTGGCTGTTCGGTCTGTCGCAGGCATATTTCCTCTTCGCCGTGGTCATCCCCGTGCTACGCGGTAAGGGCGAAAAAGCGCCGCAGCGGCCGTGGGAAGGTGCAGAAGGGCTGGAATGGGAAGTGCCCACGCCTGCGCCCTTCCATACCTTTGAAACGCCGCCCAAACTCAATGCCGACGCCACCCGCGTACTGGGCTATAACTGATACCGCAGCCATGGATAAACGCCAGTTGCCACCGGAAAAGCGCAGGCAAAACATCAAAACCGCGCTGATCATGCTCAGTATTGCACTGGCGATTTATCTGGGCTATGTCATCAAGGCGAAAGTATTGGGAGCCTAATATTGCGCCGCGTCAGTCTGCAAGGCATCGGCGCGTCGCTTTAGGGTAAAGAATGGCGGAATCGGGTCAAGAACGGCAACCCTCTTTCCTGCGCGCCTTGACAGCGGTGCTCTGGTCATTTGCCGGAATCCGCAAGTCGAGCGACCGCAGTAAAGATTTTCAGCACGCTCGCCCGGAGCATATCGTGATTGCCGGGCTGTTGGCTGCTGCAATTTTTGTCATCGGTTTGATTTTCATCGTTAATCTAGTGATTTCCAGCGCTGCGCGCACATAAGAGGAGGCAATATGGCATCGACAACCCAGCCGCATGGTTATTTTCTACCCGGGCCATCGCAATACCCAGTGCTGACGGCCATGGGCTTGCTGGCGATGGCGTTTGGTGCCGGGCTTTGGTTCAACGGCGTGCCTTACGCCGAATGGCTGCTGCTCGCCGGGTTTTTGTGGGTGGTGTATGTCGTGTTTAACTGGTTTGGCAAAGCCATTGGTGAAAGCGAATCAGGCAAACACAACCAGCGGGTCGATACCTCGTACCGTTGGAGTATGGCCTGGTTCATTTTTTCCGAGGTCATGTTTTTTGCCTCGTTTTTTGGTGCGCTGTATTACTCGCGTGAATTCGCGCTGCCCGATCTGTCGGCGTTGCACAGCAAAATCCTCTGGCCCAATTTTGCCGGCACCTGGCCGTCGACCGGCCCCGGCGGACTGATTCCGGCAGTGCACGAAGCGCTCGGCCCCTGGCCCATCCCCACCATCAACACCGCTTTGCTGCTCAGTTCTGGCGTGACGCTGACCATTGCCCACCATGCCCTGCGCGCCTCGCATCGCGGCAAGGCCATTTTCTGGCTGGCGCTGACCATTGTCCTCGGGGTGGTCTTCCTTCTTATGCAAGGTTATGAATATCACCATGCCTATACGGTAGAAGGGATCAAACTTTCATCCGGTATCTATGGTTCGACGTTTTTCATGCTGACAGGCTTCCACGGATTCCACGTCTTTCTCGGGGCGACGATGCTCACCGTCGTGCTCATCCGGCTGATCCGTGGCAACTTCACCGCCGATCACCACTTTGCCTTCGAGGGCGCAGCGTGGTACTGGCACTTCGTCGATGTCGTCTGGTTGCTGCTTTACGTCCTGGTGTATTGGCTCTGAAACAGTTGATGCCGACGATGCGCCGCAACCGCGGCGCATTTTTGCTTGTTTACTGACCAATATCGTGCGGGTGGATCCAGCCGAGCTTGAAACTGATAATCAAGATCAAGAACAGCAGCACCGAAAAACCGACACGAAAGGTCAGGGCATACACGGCTCGGCTGCTTTTTCCCTTATCCTTCATCACAAAGAACAAGGCGGAGAACAGGCTGCCGATGATGAGGAGGAAGGCGATCGGGATCAAGATTTTCATGGTGTGTGCCTGTGCAAATGAGTGAACAGATTACCTCAGTTTCCTCTGCGCCAGTGTCCTTGCGTGCTTTTGGCGCAAAACAGTGGGTGATCATCGCCGTGGGGCTGCTGGTGATCGGTGTCACGCTGGCACTGGGTTTCTGGCAGCTCGGCAGGGCACACGAAAAACAGGCAGTACACGAACAAATGACGCTGCGAGCGCAAGCCGCAGCGCTGCAGGTGGGAAGGGATGCTATCGATTTGGCGACAGATCGCTGGCGGCGTGCTCACGCTGTCGGTGAGTTCGCGCAGAAGCTGACGATCTACTTGCAAAATCGGCAACAAAACGAGCAACCTGGGTTCTGGGTGATGACGCCGCTGAAACTGGCCAGAACCGATCGCTACGTGATGGTGCTGCGCGGCTGGATACCTCGCAACTTTCAGGCGATGGATCTGATTGCGCCGTATCAGACGCCCAAAGGCTTGACCCAGGTCGATGGACTGATCGCGCCCCCGCCGTCAAAATTGTTTTCTTTTTTTTCCGATCCGCCTGCGGCCAAAATCCGGCAGAATATCGACCTCGAACAGTTTGCAAAGTTTCATCATATCAAACTTTATCCATATATTCTGCGGCAGTCTGGGCGAATGGACGATGGTCTGGGTCGGGATTGGCCCGCACCGAATTTGGGCATTGGGACGAACTACGGCTATGCGGCGCAGTGGTTCGGCATGAGCGCGACCGCGGCTATTTTTCTACTGTATTACCTGGTGAGGCACGCGCGCAAAAAACGTGGCAACACTGCACGGTAACGTTGCTCTGCCACGCCGCGCGCCTTGCCGTTTTTTGGCGATCGATCAGAACGTGAACTCCTCTTTGACCAATACAGTAAATTCTTCGGGAGAATCCGGTCGGCGCAAGCCACGGTCGATGCTGACCTTGTGGGTGCTGCTGGCGCTGTCGGCGGCTCCCATCGTCGCCGCGTTTTTTCTGTTTTACGTCGTCCACCCCACGGGCAAGCCGCCGTATGGCAGTCTGGTCGAGCCGCAGCGGCCGATTCCACCGCATCTGCAGCTCCAAACGCTGGGCGGCAAGCCGTATGACCTGGCGCGGCTTCAAGGCTACTGGCTGATGGTCATGGCCGCGCCGGCAGCGTGCGACGCACAATGTCAGCAATCGCTGTTTTACATGCGGCAGATCCGTATCGCGCAAGGGGATCATCGCGACCAAATCGTGCGCGTCTGGCTCATCACCGATGACGCGCCGGTCAACCCCGGAGTGCTCGCCCCGGCCGAAGGCACGCTGATGCTGCGCGCGCAGCCCGGACAGCTCGACGCCTGGCTGCCGCACCAGGGTGAGGGCTTGCAGGGGCCGATGTGGATCGTCGATCCTTTCGGTCATCTGATGCTGCAGTTCCCCGCCCATCCCGACCCGACCAAAGTGCGCCGTGTGCTTGCCAAGCTGCTGTACAACAACGCCGGGATCAAGTTCAAACATGTGGAGCCTGTGCAATGAATCTTGCTAGCGAAGCCATTTGGCAGTTCTCTTTGCATTGGGTGCAGGCGCTGGTGTGGGTGGTCGTGCTCGCCGGGGTGTTCTGGATGGGGCTGAAAATGCGCTGGTCCAAGCTCACTGCGGTGCTGGTGTTCCTCACCCTCGACCTGGTGATGTTCGGCTCCTATGTGCGCCTGACCGATTCGGGGCTGGGCTGTCCCGACTGGCCCGGTTGCTACGCCAAATTCACCCCGTTGCAGGCGCACGAGCAAATCGCGCAAGCAGTCAAAGAGCAGGGCGGCACGCAGGGCTACGTCAGTCCGTTCAAGGCGTGGATCGAAATGATCCACCGCTACGCCGGCAGCGTCATCGGCACGCTCATCATGGTGCTGCTCGCCCGTGCGGTCTGGGCGCGCAGGCACGGAGAAGACATCCCGCTCGGCCTGCCCATCGCCTTGTTTCTCTGGGTGATTTTGCAGGGACTGTTCGGCAAGTGGACGGTGACCATGCGGCTGATCCCGCTGGTGGTCACGCTGCACCTCATGGGCGGCATCATTTTGCTCATGCTGCTGGCGTGGTTCTGGATGCGCAACCGCGCCGATCTGGTCAGCGTGTCTGCCGGCGTCCTCACGCGCACTTTGCTGTGGGTCGCAGCGATCGCCGTGCTGGTGCAGATATTTCTCGGCGGCTGGACCAGCACCAACTACGCCGCTCTGGCGTGCAGCGGCTTTCCGACGTGTAACGGCACGTTCACGCCGGATGCCAATTGGGAGCAGGGGTTCACGCTGTGGCGGCATCTCGGCCTGACCGCCAGCGGCCAGCCGATCACCGAGGCGGCGCTGGTGGCGATTCAATGGGGGCACCGTCTGTTTGCCCTCGTTGCCACCGCCGCGGTGCTCGCCGCAGTTGCAGCGATGTGGCGCTACGCGGCGCTGCGTCGCCTGGCCGGCTGGATCGCGTTTGCCGTCGTCCTACAGGTGGTCTTTGGCATCATCCTGGTCACCCAAGGGCACCCGCTGGTCATCGCCGTGGCGCACAACGGTGGCTCAGCCGTGCTCATGCTGCTGCTGACTTTCGGCATTTACCGCGTCAGCGCCCGGGTGCGCGAGCATGCGCCCTCGGAGTCTCTCGGTTCCCGCTTCGTCAAACTGCAGCCGGTACCGCCTTTGCCCAAACACTGATCGATTTTGCGGAGATCAGCATGGAACCTCAAGTCCTGCCCAACACTCCTAGCCCGCTACGGATCGCGGCGCAGCTCTACGCCCTGACCAAGCCGCGGGTGGTGCAGCTCATCGTCTTCTGCGCTGTCATTGGGATGTTCCTCGCCGAGCCAGCGCTGCCGGCCTGGGAGCCGGTGCTGTTTGGCACGTTGGGCATCTGGCTGGTGGCCAGCGCCGCGGCGGCCTTCAACTGCCTGGTCGAGCAAAAAATCGACGCGGTGATGCGGCGCACGGCGTGGCGCCCGTCGGCTAGGGGCGAGCTCAGCGCCGGGTTGATCATCGCCTTTTCCGGCGTGCTGTGCGCCGCGGGCATGTGGCTGCTCTACACCCAGGTCAATCCGTTGACCATGTGGCTGACGTTCGGCACGTTCGTTGGCTACGCGGTGATCTACACCATCTTCCTCAAACCGGCGACGCCGCAAAACATCGTCATCGGCGGTGCCTCCGGCGCCATGCCGCCGGTGCTCGGTTGGGCCGCGGTCAGCGGCCATGTGACGGTGCAGGCGATGGTGCTGTTCCTCATCATCTTTCTATGGACGCCGCCGCATTTTTGGGCGCTGGCGCTGTACCGTGTCGACGATTACAAAAAATCCGGTTTGCCCATGCTGCCGGTGACCCACGGTTCGGAGTACACGCGCACGCAAATCCTGCTCTACACCCTGCTGCTGTCGGCCGTGACCCTGTTGCCCTACGGGCTGGGAATGAGCGGCTTGCTGTATCTGGGTAGCGCCGTGGTGCTCGATGCGGTGTTCATCGCCTACGCCTGGATGCTCAAGCGCGATTACAGCGATTTGCTTTCGCGCAAGACGTTCCGCTATTCCATCGTTTACCTTTCGTTGCTCTTTGCCGCCTTGCTGGCGGATCACTATCTGCACTTCCGATTGGCTTGATGTCCGTCCCTTTTTCCGCCTCCCGGCGCGCGCTGTTGCTCGCCGTCTCTGCGGCTCCTTTCGTGCTTGCCGCATGCAGCAAGCCGTATGCGTTTCATGGGGTTGATATCACCGGGGTACCGTATGCCAGCGGCTTCGACCTGACCGATTTCAACGGCAAGCCACGCACCCTGGCCGATTTCAAAGGCAAAGTGGTGGTGATGTACTTCGGTTACACCCAATGCCCGGACATTTGTCCGGCGTCGCTGCAGATCGTGGCGCAGGCGATGGACGACCTCGGCGACAAAGCCAAGGATGTGCAGTTTCTGTTCGTCACCGTCGATCCGCAGCGCGACACCCCGCAGATCCTCAAAGCCTACGTCACCCACTTCAACCCGTCTTTCCTCGCACTGACCGGCACGCCGCAGCAGATCGAGCAGACCGCCAAGACGTTCAAGGTGTATTACAAAAAAGTCCCTGGCCAGACGCCAGGCAGTTACACCATGGATCACACCGCAGGGTTTTACGTCTTCGACCGGGAAGGCAAGATCCGGCTGTTCGAGCGCGAAGGGGTGAGCGCCAAAGACCTGGCGCAGGATATCAACGCGCTGCTCGCCGGTCATTGACTCCGTGCATGCCGGGATGAAACCCCGCGCAGCCGGCTATATCGGCCGCTTTGCCCCGTCGCCCACCGGCCCGCTGCACGCCGGCTCGCTGGTGGCGGCGCTGGCCTCCTGGCTGGACGCCAGGGCCCATGACGGGCTGTGGCTGGTGCGGCTGGAAGACGTCGATTTCACCCGCCTTCGTCCGGGTGCCGACCGTACCATCCTGCAGCAACTCGCGCAGTGCGGTTTGCACCCCGATCTGCCGCCTCTGTACCAGTCGCAGCGCAGCGCGCTGTATCAGCAGACGCTCGATGCGCTGGTGCGGCGGCAGCGGGCCTATCCCTGCGCCTGCTCGCGCGCCGACGTGTTGGCGGTGCTGGCGCAGCAGGGCCGGCTGCCGGCGCGTGGTCACGAGGCGGTGTACCCCGGCACCTGTCGCAGCGGCCTGCACGGACGCCCGCCGCGGTCCTGGCGGCTGCGATTGCCTGATGACGACGGGGTGCCGTTACGCTGGACCGACCGCCGACTGGGAGAACAGGCGCAAGTGCTCAGCCAGGAGGTCGGCGACTTTGTGCTGCGCCGCGCCGACGGCGCCTGGGCGTATCAGCTCGCTGTAGTCGTCGATGACGCAGCGCAGGGCGTGACCGACGTGGTGCGCGGCGAGGATCTCGTCGGCTCGACGGCGCGGCAGATCGCTTTGCAGCGAGCGCTCGATCTGCCCACGCCCCGTTATTTGCACACGCCGTTGGTGTGCGACGCCCGCGGCCGCAAGCTGTCCAAACACGAGGGGACGGGAGCATTCATTCCCGGGCGGCAAAGCGTGCAGCAGGCGCTGGCCGTCCTCGGCTTGCAGGTGCACGGCCAGACCGTCACCGAATTGCTGCACAGCGCTGTGGCGGCCTGGCGGCAGCGCTGGGTCAAAGCGCGCTGAGCCGTTGCAGCGCGGCATCGAGCGTTGCATCCCGTTTGGCAAAGCAAAACCGCACCACGCCGCGCTGCCTGCCGTCGGGTTCGAACGCCGACAGCGGAATCGCCGCGACCCCGGCATGCTGCGTCAGCCAGCGGCAAAACGCCGCGTCGGGCAGGTCGCTGATCGCAGCGTAACGGGCACATTGAAAATAGCTGCCATTGCACGGCAGCAGCTCGAAGCGACTTTGCGCCAGCCCGGCGCGAAAGCGGTCGCGCTTGGCCTGGTAGAACGCAGGCAGATCGCGATACGGCGCCGGATCGGCAAGGTAGGCCGCCAGGCCGTATTGCATCGGCGTGTTGACGGTGAACACGTTGAACTGATGTACCTTGCGGAACTCGGCGGTGAGCGCCGCCGGCGCCGCCACGCTGCCGACTTTCCAGCCCGTGACGTGAAACGTCTTGCCGAAACTCGACACCACGAAGGCGCGCGCAGCCAGGCCGGCAAAGCGCGCTGCGCTTTGGTGTTGCGCGCCGTCGAACACCATGTGTTCATACACCTCGTCGGCGATGAGCACGATGTCGGTGGGAGCGAGCAGCGCGTCGAGCGCACGCATGTCTTCGGCAGTCCACACCGTGCCGCTTGGATTGTGCGGGCTGTTGATCAGCAGCGCGCGAGTGCGCGGGGTGATCGCTGCGGCGATGGCGGCAAGGTCGGGGCGGAAGTCCGCGCGCAGCGGCACAGGCCGTGCCACGCCGCCACACAGCGCGATGTTCGGCAGGTAGCTGTCGTAGCATGGTGTGAGGACGATGACCTCGTCTGCCGGATGCACTACGGCCAGTAGCGCGGTGAAAATCGCCTGCGTCGCCCCGGCGGTGATGGTGATTTCGCGCTCGGCGTCGTACTGCCGGCCGTACAGTGCGGCGATTTTGTCGGCCACTGCCTGGCGCAGCGCCGGCACACCGGCCATCGGCGGATATTGGTTGTAGCCGTCGCGCATCGCCCGGTCCACGGCGTCGATCAACCGCGGATCGCAGGAAAAATCAGGAAAACCCTGGCCGAGGTTGATGGCGCCATGCTCCTGCGCCAGCGCCGACATGACGGTGAAAATGGTGGTGCCAACCTGTGGCAGCCGCGAGGGCAGGGCGGGGGTGCGGTGCATATTGGTTTTTTGGGCAGAGGCACGGCGGCCGTCAGATGGAAAACACGTCGTTGCCGTCCAATTCGCCGCGTAGCGTCTGCTCGACCAGCTTGCGCGGCAGGCGCGGCGAAATCAGCTCGGCGAACAGCGGCACGAAGCTGCGCTGCAGCACGCCGCGCTTGAACGCCACACGGGTGAGTTGCTGGCCGAACAGATCGCCCACGGCAATGGTGTGTAAGCCCGGGTCGCGCTCGGCAGACACCGCCATTTCGGCGATCAAGCCCACTCCCAAACCGAGTTCGACATAGGTTTTGAGGACGTCCGAATCGAGTGCTTCGAGCACGATCTGCGGTTGCAGTTGCGCCTGGGCGAACACAGCGTCGATGCGCCGCCGTCCGGCGAACGCCGGCTCGTAGGTCACCAGCGGATACGTTGCCAGTTCGGCCAGTGTCAGCTCGGCGCGTTCGCTCAAGGGGTGGCCGCGTGGCACCACCGCCAAATGCTGCCAGCTATAGCACGGCAGCGTCAGCAGATCCGGGCTGTCCTGCAGCGATTCGCTGGCCAGGCCCAGATCGGCGCGTTCTTCCCGCACCGCTTGCGCCACCTGATCGGGCGTGCCCTGCAGCAGTTGCACCCGCACCGCCGGCATGCGGCGGCGAAATTCGGCGATCACCCAGGGCAATTTGTAGCGCGCCTGCGTGTGCGTCGCCGCCACGGTGAGCTGCCCGGTATCGCGGGCGGCGTAATCCTGACCGATGCGCTTGAGGTTGGCGACTTCGCGCAGAATGATGTCCACGCTGCGCAGCACCTCGGCGCCCGGCTCGGTGAGCTTGCGCAGACGCTTGCCGTGGCGGCTGAAAATCTCCACGCCGAGCTCGCTCTCCAGCTCGATGATGGCCTTGGACACACCCGGTTGCGAGGTGTGCAGGGCGCGTGCAGCCTCGGTCAGGTTGAGCTTGCGGCGCACGGCCTCCTGCAAAAAACGAAACTGATGCAGATTCATCGCAGCACGCGCAATGTCCAGCGGTCGCCGCGTCAGCGGAACCGCACCTGCCAGGCGAACACGACCAGTCCCAGGCCGCCGAACAACAACATCGGCAGCGCGGCGGTCAGCGCCGGCGGCCAGGTGCCCAGGATGCCCAGGCTGGAGAACAAGGTGTTGAGCAAAATGAAGGCGATGCCCAGCACGATGCCCACCAGCACCTTGCCGCTCACCCCCCTGGAGCGGGTGTGCAAATAGGCAAAGGGCAGCGCGAGCAGCAGCATGACCACGGCGCTGAACGGGTAGAACAGTTTTTTCCACAACTGGATTTCGTAGCGCTCGGCCGCCTGGTGGTTGGCGCGCAGGTGCTCGATGTAACGCCACAAATCGAGCGCCGACATTTTTTCCGGCGACAGCAGCAGCACGCCGAGCACGCTGGGCGACAGCGAGGTCTGCCAGCGCTCATTCGCCAGCCGCGTCACGCGCAGCGGCCCACCGGTTTGCAGCGGCAGGTCCGTGCGCGTGACGTCGTACAGCATCCAGGCACCATCACCTTGGTAATCGCCGCGCGCGGCGTGCAATTCGGCCGTGACCTGCGCCTGCGAATTGAGGACGTAAATGCGCACGTCGCTCAAGTCACCCTGTGGGCTGATGGCGCGAATATTCACCGTCTGGTTGCCGCTGCTGCCCGAGTCGTTGCGCAGCCAGACCCCCGAAGCGAGCTGGGTACCGATGCCGGCGTCGCCGCCCGTGCGCAGCCGCGCTGCCAACTGTCCCGCCGCCGGCGCCAGCCACTCGCCGAGCAAGAACAACGTGACCACCAGCACTGCCGCCAATTGCAGCAGCAGCCCCAGCGCGGCGCGCGGGCTGAGCCCGGAAATGCGCAGAATGGTGAACTCGCTGCTCGCCGCCAGTGATGCCAGCGCGTACACCCCGCCGACGAGCACGGCGATCGGCAGCACCTCGTAGGCGCGCGCGGGCATACTCAGCGCGACGTGCAGCAGCGTGCCCGACAGGCTGAAACCGGGTTTGCCCAGTTCGCTCAGATCGTTGAGCATGTCGATGAAAAACAGCAGGGCGAGGAACGCGAACGTCACCAGGCCGATGGCGCTGAGCACGTGCAGCAGCAAGAAGCGGCGGACGGTGCGCATCAGGCAGGCACCCCTCGCTGCCACAGACTGTGCCACAACCGCTGCGGCCCGCCGTTGCCGCGCCACAACAACACCAGCAGCAACAGGACGGCGCTGCCGTGCAACAGGATGAAGCCAGCGGCGAAGCCGACCCGTCCCTGGCTGATCCAACCCTGCAGCACGTTGAGCAGGTTGAAATAAATCAGATACACCAGAATCGCCGCGATCAGGCTGCCGGCGCGGCCGGTGCGCACTGCGCCCGAGGCCAGTGGCCCTGCCATCAGCGCGAGCAGCGCCGCAGACAGCGGTACTCCCAGGCGCCACGACAGCTCGCCCAGCCAGTTCGGCACCGCCGGGTTGAACAGATACGTCGTGGGGACGTTGCGGTTGGGTTGTGCCAGCCAGTTCACCGGTCCGGTCTTGCCGGGCGGCATACTGCTGAGTCCACTGGTGGCGTCCAGCCGCATGTCCAGGGTGTCGAACGTGGTGATGGTGTAGTCCAGCGCGCCCGGCGTATGGGCGTAACGGTTGCCGTTGCGCAACACCAAAAACGGCTGGCCGTCGATGCGTTGCACCTGTGCCGAGCGCGCCGTGATCAGCACCGTTTGTCCCGAGGTCTCGTCGCGGATGAACACATCGTGCGCCACGCCACCGGTCTGCGCGCCCTTGTCGATGAAAAACACCCGCTTGCCCGACGCCGATTCGCGGAATTGACCTGGGGCGACGCGCGACAGATCCGAGCGTTGCTCGAAGCGGATGCGCAGCGCCGTGGACTGCTGGTTCGCCCACGGCCAGGCGACCAGCGTGAGCGCGGCGATGAGCAGCAGAATCGGCCAGGAAAACCGCAGCACGCTGGCCAGCAGCCGCGCCCAGCCCACCCCGGTGGTGCGCCAGATGGTCATTTCCGCGTCCAGCCACATGCGGGTGAAGGTCAGCAGCACGGCGAGGAACAGGGCCAGGGTGATGACGATTTGCAAATAGCTCAGCGCCGTCAGCCCGATGAGAACGAACACGTCCTGCGGGCTGGCCTGGCCGTCAGACGCCTGTCCGAGGATGCGGATGAGCATCAGCGTGATGACCACGGTGAACAGCACGGTGAATGCGCCGCCGAAATTGCGGCTCATTTCCCGGCGCAGGGTGAGATCGAGGAGCATGCGAATGCCGGCCGCGTGGGGCGTGAAGCGCGCCGCGCCTATGGCCCGCAGGCACGCGGCGCGGTGCGATGGAATAATGCGCTCCATCGTCGAGATGGAACCCCGGACATGAAATTCAGTATATCTGCCGTCAAAAAGCCGCTACAAACCAAAACCGATGTGCTGGTGATTTTCCTGCCGGAAGGGCGCACGGGCAGCGGATTGGCCGACGCCCAGCCGCTGGACGACTTGATCGCGCAGCTTGCGGCCGAGGGCGATTTCAAGGCAAAACCCGGTACGACCGCCTTGCTGCTGCAACCACAGGTGGTGGCCGCGCGCCGTCTGCTGCTCGTCGGTCTGACAGCCAAGCCCGAACTGCGCGACTGGAAGAAGGCGATTCAAGCCGCCGCCGGTGTGCTCAAAACCCTGCCTGCCAAACAGGCCCACCTTCTCGGCGTCAACGGCCTGGATACCTTGGCCGAACTCGTGCCGCAGGTGTTTTCCGAGGTGTTTTACCGCTACGACACCACGCGCACGGCCGATGTCGACGACAAGCCGGCGCTGGAGACGGTGCACGTGTGCGCCGTGGGCAGTGAGGCCGCGCTCGGCCATGCGCGTGCGGCGCTGCAGCAGGCCGAAGCCGTCGCCGTGGGGGTGCGGCTGAGCCGTGAACTGGCCAACCTGCCGGCCAACTACTGCACCCCGACCTACCTCGCCGAGACGGCCAAGCGGCTGGCCAAGCATCACCAGCTCGGCTGCAAGGTGCTCGGTCGCGCGGAGATGGAAAAACTCGGCATGGGGGCGTTTCTCGCCGTGGCGCAGGGATCGGCGCAGCCGCCGCGCTTCATCGTGCTCGAGTACCGCGGCGCCGAGCGCAAGGATGCGCCGCACGTGCTCGTCGGCAAAGGCGTGACGTTCGACACCGGCGGCATTTCGCTCAAACCCGGAGCGGAAATGGATGAAATGAAGTTCGACATGTCTGGGGCGGCCGCCGTGCTCGGCGTGTTCGAGGCCGTTGCCCGCCTCAAACCCAAAATCAACCTCGTCGGCCTGATCGCCGCCACCGAAAACATGCCCGATGGTGGCGCGGTCAAGCCCGGCGACGTCGTCACCAGCTTGTCGGGGCAGACCATCGAAATCCTCAACACCGACGCCGAGGGCCGGCTGATCCTGTGCGACGCGCTGACGTATGCCGCGCGCTACAAGCCGCAGTCGGTGGTGGACATCGCCACCCTCACCGGCGCCTGCGTCATCGCCCTGGGCAAGGTCAATAGCGGGCTGTTCACTGCCGACGACGCGCTGGCCGACGCCCTGCTCGACGCCGGCCGCGCCGCGCTCGACCCCTGCTGGCGGTTGCCGCTGGAAGCCGAGTACGCCGAAGCGCTCAAGAGCAATTTCGCCGACGTCGCCAACATCGGCGGCCGCCCGGCAGGCGCCATCACCGCGGCGTGCTTCCTCTGGCGCTTTGCCAAAGACTACCGCTGGGCGCACCTGGACATCGCCGGCACGGCGTGGAACAGCGGCACGAACAAGGGCGCCACTGGTCGCCCGGTGCCGTTGCTGGTGCGCTACCTGCTATCGCAGCAGGTGCGCTGAGGCCAGGGGCCGGCATCGTGGCGTGCGCCGTCGAATTCCGCGTCAACCTTCCCGATCCGCTGCGTTACGCCTGCGGTTTGGCGCGCACCGCCACGCAGCGCGGCGCACGGCTGATACTGGCCGCGCCGCAGCCCGTTCTCGACGAACTCGACCTGCTGCTGTGGACCTTTCAGCCTGGCAGCTTCGTCGCCCACGTCTGGCAGGATGACCCGCTGGCGACGTGTACCCCCGTGCTGCTGGCGGCCGAGCCCGATTTGCCGCGGGCGGGGCAGGTCGATGCGCTGGTCAACCTCGGCGCCGGTCTGGTTCCCGGTTGGAAACAGTTGCCGCGCATCATCGAACTGGTCGGCGACACCGCGCCGGACAAACCGGCTGCGCGGCAGCGGCTGCGCGCCTACCGCGACGCCGGCATCGAACCCAAAATCTTGCCGTTTGCCGCATGAAATCCGCACCGCCGCCTCACTTGCCGCTTCCCGTGCTCACCGAACGGGTGCAGCTCGAACCGCAGTCGGCTGTGGACGAGCAGCCGCCCACGCCTGCCCCCGCACGCAGCGCGCCTGCGCAGCAGCCCGCGGCGCAGCCCGTGCCCGCGGCGGTCGAAGCCGCGCTGCAAGCGGTGTGGCAGGACGTCGCTGCCGCGCTGCAGCAGCAGGTTCACGACGCGGTGCAGGCCGAGCTGGCGGCGCTGGCGCCGCAACTCGCCGCGCAGGTGTTTGCGGCGCTGGAGCCAGCGTTGCGCCGCGCGCTGGAGCAGGCGTCGACGCCGCGCTGAAAACCGGGGCGGCACCACGCCGTCAACCGCAAGCGGCGTCGCGCATGGAAAGCCGGTGTCGTGATGCTGGTCTATTCAAAAAACTGCAACTCGGTTAATGTATCGCCCTGTCAGACCGTTGCTGACTTCACAACACGACACATCCTTTTCCTTTTTGGAGGCTCATCCATGAAGCTCAAATATGCCGCCCCGTTGCTGGCGCTCTCCCTGGCCATCGGCACGGCTTACGCCGAAGAAACCGTCACCGTGACCATCGGCAGCGCCTCGCCGCTGTCGGGCCCGCAAGCCAGCTTTGGCCAGGACAACGCCAACGGCGTGCGCATGGCGATCAAAGACCTGAACTCGCAGAACATCGTCATCGGTGGCAAGAAAGTCATCTGGAAGGTCGATGCGCAGGACGACCAGGCCGATCCGAAGCAGGCGACGACCGTGGCGCAAAAGTTCGTCGACGAAAAAGTCAACGGCGTCGTTGGCCACCTGAACTCCGGCTGCACCTTCCCGGCGTCGCGCATCTACAACAATGCGGGGATTCCAGACATCACCCCGTCGTCGACCGACCCAAAGATTTCCGAGCAGGGTTTCAAGACCTTCTTCCGCATCATCGCCAATGACAACGCGCTGGGCTCTGGGCTTGCCGATTACGCCAAGAACAAACTCAAGGCCAAGACCGTTGCCGTGATCGATGACCGTACCGCCTACGGTCAGGGCGTGGCCGACGTGTTCGCCAAGACGGCACAGAAAGACGGCATGAAGCTGGTCGACCGCGAATACACCAACGACAAAGCCACCGACTTTTCCGCCATTCTGACCAAAATCAAGGCGTCCAACCCGGACATCATTTTCTACGGCGGCATGTATCCGCAAGCCGGCCCGCTGGTGCGGCAAATGCGTCAGCTCGGGCTGAAAGCCACGCTGATGGGTGGTGATGGTATTTGCGCGCCTGAACTGGCCAAACTGGCTGGGGCCGATGCTGCCGGCACCATCTGTGCAGAAGGCGGCTCGCCGCTGAGCCAGATGCCTGGCGGTGAAGCGTGGAAAAAACGCTATGACGCCGAGTTTGGCGCCAGCGCGTTCCAGCTCTATTCGCCGTATTCGTACGACGCCACCATGGTGCTGGCGCACGCCATGATGAAGGCCAACTCGGTCGATCCGAAGAAGTACCTGCCCTTCATTCGCAACGTCGATTACAACGGCGTGACGAAAAAGGACATCCACTTCACCAACACCGGCGAACTGGTCGGGGCCACCATCACCATCTCCGAGTTCGGCAAGGACGGCAAGAAGAGCGTCATCGCCGTGCAGTGATCAGTGTGGCGCTGTCGGCGCGGCCCGTCGTCTGGCCGCTACTGCCGGCTTGCAAACCACGTCAAAAAAGCGCCCGCAGGGCGCTTTTTTGCGTTTTGCACGCGAAATAAAAAAACCGGAAACCCGCAGGTTTCCGGTCGTTCATCAGGTGCAGCCGATCATACAGGCGGCACCGGAGCAGGCAGCACCGTGTGCTGCAGTGCGCTTGTTTATTTCTTCAGCGACAGCACCCACTCGGCGAGCTGCTTGGCTTGCGCTGGGGTGACTTGCGGGTTGGCGGGCATGGGCACCGGGCCCCACACGCCGGACACGCCGTGCAGGATGGCGTTGGTCAGGGTTTCGACCGCACCGGGTTTGCCGGCATACTTGGCGGCGACGTCTTGGTACGACGGGCCGACCAGCTTTTTGTCAACTGCGTGGCAAGCCAGGCAGTTTTTCGATTTGGCCAGGGCCAGCATGTCTTCGGCGGCGAAGGCCGACGACATGGTCATGGTGGCAGCAGCGGCCAGAGCGGCAGCGAAAACAGCTTTTTTCATTCCAGTCCTCCAGTGGGGGTTAAACAAACGGGTACAGCCAAGTAACGCATCTTAATCAAATCGGTTGACGAATTCCGCAAGATCGCGCAGACAATGCCGTCGTGCCGGCATCAGATTGATTTTGCGCAACACGCCGGGACGCGATTGATGTTTCTGTTTGTAACTTTCGGCCCATTTCGAGGGAGGGCATGTCATGGGTTTTGTCGTTCTTGGGGTCGTTTTCATCGTCTTGAAATGGCTCGGCGTGGCGCCGGTGGCCGGCTGGTCGTGGTGGTGGGTGTTGTTGCCCTTCGCACTGGCCTTCGTCTGGTGGGAAGTCATCGACCCCATGTTCAATATTTCGAAAAAACGGGCGATGAACGACATGGCGCAGCGGCAGGAGCAGCGGCGGCGCAAATACCGTGAAAGCCTGGGGTTGGGCGTGGGTCGCCGCAAAAAATAAGCCGGCTGCCGCGCGCGCCGACGGCTGTGCGATACACTGCAGCGCGTCAGGAGAGCGTTGCGCGCATCGCGCGCAGCCGCCGAAGGCGTAAGCCCGCTTGCGGGCGTACCGCTCAGGCAAAAGGACTGACCACACCGCAAGGTGTTCCTCACTGGAGAGCGGCGCTGCAGCATGGCGCTCACCGAAGGGGCAAGTCCGGCACGCGCCGGATCAATCTCTCAGGTACCCGGGACAGCGAGGGGATGAGTGCCGCGCACGCTCGTCGGCCGACGACAGGCGTGGCGATCGTGTATCAACACCCCTCACCCCGCGAGATCCGACGTGTCCGATTCGACCCCTTCCGCGCTGCTTCACACCCCGTTGTACGACCTGCACCTCGAACTCGGTGCGCGCATGGTGCCGTTTGCCGGCTACGCCATGCCGGTGCAGTATCCGGCGGGTATCCTCGCCGAGCATTTGCAAACGCGGCAAAGCGCCGGGCTGTTCGACATCTCGCACATGGGTCAGGTGGCGCTGCGCGGCAGCCGCGCGGCGGCGGCGCTGGAGAGCTTGGTTCCTGTGGACATTCAAGGGCTCGCCGAGGGCAGGCAGCGTTACGCCGTGTTCACCAACGCCGCCGGTGGCATTCTCGACGATCTCATGGTCATCCCGCGGCCGCGCGCCGACGGCCAGGGGCAGGAACTGTTTCTCATCGTCAACGCCGCGTGCAAGGCGCAGGACGTGGCGCTGCTGCAGACGCTGGCCGATCGCTGCGACATCGTGCCCATGCCCGATCAAGCGCTGCTGGCGTTGCAGGGGCCGCTGGCGGTGCAGAGTTTCGCCCGCCTGGTTCCCGCCGCTGCCGAACTGGTGTTCATGACTGGCCGCTGGCTGGACGTGCCTACCGCAGCGGCACCGATCCGCATCTATGCCACGCGCAGCGGCTACACCGGCGAGGACGGGCTGGAAATTTCGGTGGCTGCCGCCGACGCTTCCCGCCTGGCCCGTGTGCTGTTGGCTTTGCCCGAGGTCAAGCCCATCGGTCTGGGCGCACGCGACACCCTGCGGTTGGAAGCCGGGCTGTGCCTGTACGGCCACGACATCGACACCACGACCACCCCGGTGGAGGCCGGGCTGAGCTGGGCCATCCAGAAAGTGCGGCGTACAGGTGGCGAGCGCGCCGGTGGTTTTCCCGGTGCCGAGGTCATCCTGGCGCAGCTCGACAACCCGGCCCTGGTCACACGCCGCCGGGTCGGGCTGATCGGTCTGGAGCGCACCCCGGTGCGCGAGGGCGCCGAGTTGCTCGCCGCCGACAGCCGCGCGGCAGGCCGTGTCACCAGCGGCAGCTTCGCCCCGAGCGCCGGCGGGCCGGTGGCGATGGCCTACGTCGCCAGCGAATTCACCGCGCCGGGAACTACGCTCTACGCCCAGGTGCGCGGCCGCGCCGTGCCCATGCAACTGCAGCCCATGCCGTTCGTGCCGCATCGCTATTGGCGTGGCTGAGCTCGGTGCCGCACGCTGCGTTCGAGCCCGTGCCCAGCCCGAGTCCAGTCACGAGTTGTCCGTTCTGTTTTTTTGCTACCCGGAGTGCCCCATGAGCCTGAAATTCACCCCCGACCATGAATGGATCCGCGTCGATGCCGATGGCGCCGCCACGGTCGGCATTACGTCGCATGCGCAGGACGCGCTCGGCGACGTCGTGTTCGTCGATCTGCCCGAAGTGGGCAAAACCTACGCCGCGCACGACACCGTCGGCGTGGTCGAGTCGGTCAAGGCCGCTGCCGATGTCTACTGCCCGGTGTCGGGCGAAGTCATCGAGGTCAACGAAGCGCTGCGCGCCGATCCGTCGCTGGCGAATTCCGACCCGCAAAACGCCGGCTGGTTTTTCCGCATCAAACTGTCAGACCCGAAGCAGCTCGACGCCTTGATGGACGAAACCGCGTACGCCGAACTGCTCAAAACCGCCTGAGCCAGCGCGAGGGCTAGTGAACGCCATTTCTGCACCCGCCGATCCGGAGATTTTGCATGTTGATGTCCACCCAACCCGCGTTGCGCGAGCTCGAAGACGCGCAGGCCTTCCAGCGCCGCCACATCGGCCCTGACGCCGCCGAACAACAGCGCATGCTGGGCGCGCTCGGGGTGAGCGATCTGGCCGAGCTCATCGCCTCGGTCATCCCCGCGGCGATTCGCCGCCAGCGCGCGTTCGATCTGCCCGAGGCCGTGGACGAGGCGCAGGCGCTGGCCGAGTTGCGTCGCCTGGCGCAAGGCAACCGGGTGATGCGCAGCTACATCGGCCAAGGCTATTACAACGCCATCCTCCCCGGCGTCATCCAGCGCAACGTGCTGGAGAACCCGGCCTGGTACACCGCCTACACGCCGTATCAGCCGGAGATCAGCCAGGGGCGGCTGGAGGCGCTGCTCAACTTCCAGACCATGGTCGCCGACCTCACGGGCATGGACGTGGCCGGCGCGTCGATGCTCGACGAGGCCACCGCCGCGGCCGAAGCGATGACTCTGGCGTCGCGCGCGGCGAAAAACAAGTCGCAGCGGTTTTTCGTCGCCGACGACGTGCTGCCGCAAACCCTCGAAGTGCTGCACACCCGCGCGGCGCCGCTGGGCATCGACGTGGTCAGCGCCCCGGTCGACCAAGCGCTCGACGGCGATTACTTTGGCGTGCTGCTGCAGTACCCGGGGGTCGATGGCACGGTGCGCGACGACCGCGAGCGCATCGCCCAACTCAAGGCGCAGGGCACGCTGGTCATCGTCGCCGCCGATCTGCTGGCGTTGACCCTGCTCATGTCACCGGGCGAGCTCGGCGCCGACATCGCCTGCGGCAGCGCGCAGCGTTTCGGCCTGCCGCTGGGATTCGGCGGGCCGCATGCCGGGTATCTCGCGGTGCGCGACGCGCTCAAGCGGCAGATGCCGGGGCGGCTGGTCGGCGTGAGCATCGACAGCCACGGCCAGCCGGCGTACCGCCTGGCGTTGCAGACGCGCGAGCAGCACATTCGCCGCGAGAAAGCCACGAGCAATATCTGCACGGCGCAAGTCTTGCCCGCGGTGCTCGCCAGCATGTACGCCGTCTACCACGGCCCCGAAGGGCTCAAGCGCATCGCGCAGCGGGTGCATGCCTACACCGTGTTGCTGGCGCAGGGACTGGAGCAGCTCGGCTTGCCGGTGATCAACGCGCAGTTTTTCGACACCCTCACCGTGCACACTGGGGCACGCACCGCGGCGATCCACGCCGCGGCGGTGCAGCGGGGCATCAACCTGCGCCGTGCAGGGCCGCAGCACATCGCGCTGTCGCTCGATGAAACCGTCACCCGCGACGACGTGGCCGACATCCTTGCCTGCTTCGGCCTGAGCGACGGCGCCGCGCTGTTCGCCGCTGCGGACAAAGGTGTGGCGCCGCGCTGGCCGCAGCAGTTGGCGCGCAGCAGTGCCTACCTCACCCATCCAGTATTCCACCGCCATCGCAGCGAAACCGACATGCTGCGCTACCTGCGCCGGCTGGCCGACAAGGACATCGCGCTCGACCGCGCAATGATTCCGCTGGGCTCGTGCACCATGAAGCTCAACGCCACCAGCGAAATGGTGCCGATCACTTGGCCCGAGTTCGCCGCCATCCACCCCTTCGCCCCGGCCGAGCAGACGCGCGGCTATGCGCAATTGGCGCAGCAGCTCGAACAATGGCTGTGCGCGGCCACCGGCTACGACGCCATGTGCCTGCAGCCCAACGCCGGCTCGCAGGGTGAATACGCCGGGTTGCTGGTCATCCGCGCGTATCACGCCAGCCGCGGCGAGTCGCACCGCGACGTCTGCCTGATTCCGTCGTCGGCGCACGGCACCAACCCGGCGTCGGCGCATATGGCGGGCCTGCGGGTCGTCGTCGTCGCCTGCGACGCGCAGGGCAACGTCGATCTGGCCGATCTGCGCGCCAAGGCCGAGCAGCACAGCGACAATTTGGCCGCGTGCATGATCACCTACCCGAGCACCCACGGCGTGTTCGAGACGCAGGTGCGCGAGATCTGCGACATCGTGCACCAGCACGGCGGGCAGGTGTACGTGGACGGCGCCAATATGAACGCGCTCGTCGGCCTGGCCAGCCCGCCGGAGTTCGGCGCCGACGTGTCGCACCTGAACCTGCACAAGACGTTTTGCATTCCGCACGGCGGCGGCGGCCCGGGAGTCGGGCCGATCGGCGTGCGCGCGCACCTGGCGCCGTTCCTGCCGGTGCACCGCAGCGCCGGCATCGATCGTGCCGGGGCGGTTGGCGCGGTCAGCGCCGCGCCGCTGGGCAACGCCAGCGTGCTGCCGATTTCGTGGATGTACATCCGCATGATGGGCGCGCCGGGGCTGACCCAGGCCAGCCGCGTGGCGATTCTGTCGGCCAACTACATCGCCGAGCGACTGAAGCCGTATTACCCGGTGCTCTACACCGGCGAGAACGGCCGCGTGGCGCACGAGTGCATCCTCGACCTGCGGCCGCTCAAAGAAGCCAGCGGCATCAGCAACGAAGACGTGGCCAAGCGGTTGATGGACTACGGCTTTCACGCCCCGACGATGAGCTTTCCGGTGCCGGGAACGCTGATGATCGAACCGACCGAGAGCGAGCCGCTGGCCGAGCTCGACCGCTTCATCGCCGCGATGACGGCGATTCACGCCGAAATCACCCAGGTTGCCAGCGGACAGTGGCCGCGCGACGACAACCCGCTGGTCGCCGCGCCGCACACCGCGGCCAGCTTGTTGGCGGCCGACTGGTCGCATCCCTACAGCCGCGAGCTTGCGGCATTTCCCCGTCCCGAACTGCGCGACACCAAGTATTGGCCCCCGGTCGGCCGGGTGGACAACGCTTGGGGCGACCGCAACCTGCAATGCGCCTGCCCGCCGCTGAGCGACTACGCCGAGTGATCCGCCATGCCGAATGCTGCGCATCGCCAACACTTCGCCAGCGACAACTACGCCGGTATCTGCCCCGAGGCGCTGCACTGGCTGCTGCAGGCCAACGCCGGCGGGCATCAGCCGGCGTACGGCGACGACGACTGGACGCAGCGCGCCTCCGATGCGCTGCGCGAGCTGTTCCAGACCGATTGCGACGTCTACTTCGTGTTCAACGGCACTGCGGCGAACTCGCTGGCGCTGGCGGCGATGTGCCAGAGCTACCACGCGGTGATCTGCACCCCGGTGGCGCATGTCGAAACCGACGAATGCGGCGGCCCGGAGTTCTTTTCCAACGGCTCCAAGCTGCTGGTCAGTGAGGGCGCCAGCCCGGCGGCGCGTCGCGGCAAGCTCACCCCCGAAGCGGTCGATGCGCTGGTGACCAAGCGCGACGACATCCACTACCCCAAACCCAAGGTGGTGTCGATCACCCAGGCGACCGAACTTGGCACGGTCTACACCGTCGAGGAAGTGCGGGCGATCGCGGCGATGGCCAAGCGCCATCACCTGCGGCTGCACATGGACGGCGCGCGCTTTGCCAACGCGGTGGCGCATCTGGGCTGCCACCCCAGCGACATCACCTGGCGCGCCGGGGTGGACGTGCTGTGCTTTGGCGGTACCAAAAACGGCCTGCCGGTCGGCGAGGCGGTGGTGTTTTTCGACCGCGAGCTGTCGCGGGACTTTGCCTGGCGGGTCAAGCAGGCCGGGCAGCTCGCCTCAAAAATGCGCTTCATTTCCGCGCCCTGGCTGGGCCTGCTCGAAGGCGACACCTGGCTGCGCCACGCGCGCCACGCCAACGCGATGGCGCAGCGGCTATACGCCGCGATCCGCGACATCGCCGGCGTGCAGGTGCTGCATCCGCCCGAGGCCAACGCGGTGTTCGCGCAACTGCCGCGCCGCGCCATCGACGCGCTGCACGCCAAAGGCTGGCGCTTTTATGAATTCATCGCCGATGGCGGCTGCCGGCTGATGTGCGCGTGGGACACCACGCCCGAGGCGGTCGACGCCTTCGCCGCCGACATCGCCGCGGTCTGCGCCCAAGGCTGAACACAGCAGAAAGGAGGGCACCGTGGCCGTTTCGGTGTTCGACCTGTTCAAAATCGGCATCGGCCCGAGCAGCTCGCACACCGTCGGGCCGATGCGCGCAGCGGCAATGTTCGTCGCGCACCTGCGCCAAGGCGGGCTGCTCGATCGCACCGCGCGCATCCACTGCGCGCTGCACGGCTCGCTGGGTGCGACCGGCAAGGGCCACGGCAGCGACAGCGCGGTGATGCTCGGGCTGATGGGGCAGGCGCCCGACACGGTGGACGTCGATGCCATTGCCGCGCGCATCGCCGCGCTGCGCGCAGGCCACCGCCTGCAACTTCCCGGCGGCCCGATGATCGACTTCGACCCGGCGCGCGACATGGCCTTCATCGCGCTGCAGCCGTTGCCGCTGCACGCCAACGGTCTGCGTTTCACGGCGTTCGACACGGCCGGCGCCGAGATCGCGCAGCGGGTGTATTACTCGGTCGGCGGCGGTTTTGTCGTCAGCGAACAGCTCGCTGCCGACGGCAGCCGCCAGCCGCTGATCGCCCCCGACACCACGGTGCTGCCGCTGCCGTTTCACAGCGGGCAGGAGCTGCTGCAGCGGGCGCGCGAGCACGGGTCGATCACCGCGGTGATGCGCAGCAACGAGCGCCACTGGCGCAGCGACGCCGACATCGACCGCGGGCTGCTGGCGATCTGGCAGGTGATGCAGCAATGCGTCGCCCGTGGCTGCGCCACCGAGGGCGATCTGCCGGGCTGGCTGCATGTACGCCGCCGCGCCCCCGCGCTGTACCGCCGGCTCGGCGGCGCGCTGCCGGTGCCGCGCGAGGGCGTGTGGCCGCCGGCGCAGACGCCTGCCGACGCGCTGCAACTGCTCGACTGGGTCAACCTGTTCGCGCTGGCGGTGAACGAAGAAAACGCCGCCGGCGGCCGCGTGGTCACCGCGCCGACCAACGGCGCCGCGGGCATCATCCCCGCGGTGCTGCACTACTACACCCGCTTCGTTGCCGCGGCGAGCGAGGCCGGGGTGATCGACTTTTTGCTCACCGCTGGCGCCATCGGCCTGCTGTACAAGGAGAACGCGTCGATCTCGGGCGCCGAGGTCGGCTGCCAGGGCGAGGTCGGCGTGGCCTGCTCGATGGCTGCCGGCGCGTTGTGCGCCGTGCTCGGCGGCACCCCCGAGCAGGTGGAAAACGCCGCCGAAATCGGCATGGAGCACCACCTGGGGCTGACCTGCGACCCGGTCGGCGGGCTGGTGCAGGTGCCGTGCATCGAGCGCAACGCGATTGCCGCGGTCAAGGCGCTCGACGCCGCGCGGCTGGCGCTGGCCGGCGACGGCCGACACATCGTCTCGCTCGATCAGGTGATCAAGACCATGCGCGAAACCGGCGCCGACATGCAGACCAAATACAAGGAAACCGC
>Ga0207433_10001546_pt1 | contig 49219 bp, 44 predicted proteins | sample YelNatPaOPGAMG01_FD_187559 | JGI IMG/M metagenome (GOLD analysis project Ga0207433, IMG submission 187559) | Hot spring thermophilic microbial communities from Obsidian Pool, Yellowstone National Park, USA - OP-RAMG-01 (SPAdes) (version 3) | ecosystem: Environmental > Aquatic > Thermal springs...
GGCGAGTTGCCCGCATTAGCAACCCAGCCACGAGTGGGACCCAAAACGCTGGCGAACCCTCAGCCTACGAGGGTGGGCAAAGGGGGTCCAGGGGGCACAGCCCCCATGGCGGGGGGTCGTGGGGGGTGTCCCCCCGCAAAACCAAAAGAGGGGGCGAGTTGCCCGCATTAGCAACCCAGCCACGAGTGGGACCCAAAACGCTGGCGAACCCTCAGCCAGCGGGGGTGGGCAAAACGGGGGGTCCATGGGGGCGGAGCCCCCTGGCAAGGGGTTGTGGGGGGTGTCCCCCCACAAAACCAAAAGAGGGAGCGAGTTGCCCGCATTAGCAACCCAGCCACGAGTGGGACCCAAAACGCTGGCGAACTCTAAGCCCACGGGGGTGGGAAAAGGGAGTCCAGGGGCAAGGCCCTACGCCAAACCCTACGGGGAAATCACCACCAAAGTTCCGGGATTGTCCGGAGAAGAATACACAAAGCCCGCCCCCACAGGAAGAGCCGGCTCGGTCCAATAGAAAAGCCAGCGGGCATCCTCCACCTTGAGGTTCACGCATCCGTGGCTCATCGGCCGGCCAAAATTGTTGTGCCAATAAGTCCCGTGCAGAGCATAACCACGGTAAAAATACATCACATAAGGCACATCCCGTAAATAGTAGCCAGGCCCAGCCATGTCCGAATACAAAAGCTTCAGGTAAATCCTGAACCTCCCAACCACTGTAGGATACCGAGCTATCCCAGTGGAGACCAAAGCCTCAAAAACAGGCTTACCATCCTCGTAAGCCACAAGCTTTTGCCGACTGAGGTAAACCTCTATCCACTTCCTCTCCCTCTGAGGAGTCGGGGTAGCCAATGGAGGAGTGGGCGAGGGAGAAGGTTCCGGCAAAGGAGGCGATGACAAAGGTGTGGGCGAGTCCGAATGGACAGGCGGAGGAGTGCTTGGAGATGGCTCCGGCGAAAAGGGCGAGGGCATCGGGTTGACAAAATCGGGGGTAGAAGGCATTATTAACAGGGAAAGGAGGGCAACGAAAAGTATTAAGTCCATTCCCAACAGAACAATGGCTATGCCCAGCCAGTTCTTGGAAGGTAGCATTTTCCTAACCCTTGATTGAGATGATGGAAAGCCGATTCGCCATAGTCCATTATGCCGAAATAGGCCTCAAAGGGCGCAACCGCTCTTTCTTTGAGCGCGTCCTGGCCGAAAATATTGTCAAGCGCTTCCGAGGGGTTGATTCCGTCCAAGTGGAAAGGCTGCCCGGGCGATTCCTCGTTCGGGCCAGCTCTCCCTTGAGCGAATCCCTCTGGGAAGAGAAACTACGCACTGTCTTCGGCATCGCCTACTTCGCTCCGGCCATCCCTGTATCCAAAAGCTTGGAAGCCATTGAGGAAGCCATCTTAAGGAACTTCCCCCAAGAGCCTCCAGGCCCCTTCCGGATAAGAGCTTCCAGGGCCGATAAGCGCTTCCCTCTAACCTCCTTAGAATTGGAACGCCGGCTCGGGGAAGCAGTCCGCACCTACACCGGCAGGCCTGTAGACCTTAAAAATCCGGCCATCACCGCTTACGTGGAGATAGCTCACCCTTCCGCCATAATCTATTTTACCAGAAAGGAAGGCCCAGGGGGATTGCCGGTTGGAGTAAGCGGGAAAGTTGGCCTCCTACTTTCGGGAGGCATAGACTCGCCTGTGGCCGGTTTCTTGGCCCTGAAGAGGGGATGCCGCGTTGTCCCCATACACTTCCACAGCCAGCCGTTCGGCAACTGGATGGCTTCTGAGGATAAAGCAATTGAAATTGTGAAGGTGCTTTCGGATTGGGGGATGGAGAATTACATCTACATCGTGCCCATAGGCGATTTGCAGCAGGAGATTGTGCTTTCGGCTCCATCAGCTCTCAGGCTTATCTTCTACCGTCGCCTCATGCTTCGCATCGCCGAGAAAATCATGGAGAGGGAAGGGGGCCTGGCTTTGGTTACCGGGGATTCCCTGGGGCAAGTGGCTTCCCAGACCTTGGAAAGCATTGCGGTTATAAGTCAGGCTGTGAGCATGCCCATCCTCAGGCCTTTAATCGGCTTTGACAAGGCCGAAATCACGAAGTTGGCCATATCCATAGGAACTTACGAAATCTCCATCAGGCCGGGGGAGGATTGCTGCCAGTTCCTAATGCCTCTCAAAGTAGCCACAAGGCCGACCTTAAAAGAAGTCCTGGAAGCCGAAAGTGGGCTGGATATGGAGCGCATGGTCCGCCACGCTTTGGAGAGCATGCGGAAAGTTGAGCTAGATCTTTCCTAAGGAGGAAGAAAATGTTCCCATTTTTCCCTGACCCGATTGCTTTTAGGATAGGGCCTTTGGCCATAAGGTGGTATGGATTGCTCCTTGCCCTTGGAGCCCTCGTGGCTGCTCTCATAGCCGAGAGGGAGGCCCGAAGGCGGGGCGATAACCCCGACCACGTCTGGAATGCCCTGAGCCTGTGCATAATCCTGGGCATAATAGGAGCCAGACTTTACCACGTCTTCTCCAGCCCAGCCGAAGGGCTCGGTTGGAGCTATTACCGCCAGCATCCGATTGACATCATCGCTTTCTGGAAAGGTGGGCTTCAGGGCCTGGGAATCTACGGGGCAGTGGCCGGCGGAATCTTAGGCCTCTTCATCTACACACGCATCGCCAAACTGAACTTCCTCCACTGGGCCGACCTCGGTGCCATGGTCCTGCCTCTGGCGCAGGCCATAGGGAGGTGGGGGAACTTCTTCAACCAGGAGCTGTACGGATACCCTACGACACTTCCCTGGGGCATAAAGATTGACGCCGCCCACCGTTACGGCCCCTTCACTGACCTGAGCAAATACCCTGTAGAGACCACCCTCTTCCACCCGACTTTCCTCTACGAATCAATCCTCTGCTTGATAGCCTTCGGAATCATGATGTGGGTAAGCAGACGCTTCAGCGGCCGCCACAAGGATGGCGACCTCTTGCTCCTCTACTTCATCCTCTATCCCCTCATCCGCATCATAACCGAATTCCAGAGGCCCGATGCTTGGAGGGTTTGGGGGATACCGGTAGCCCAGCTCATATCGGCAGGATGCATAGTTTTGGCTTCAGCTTTGCTCATCTACCGCCACGCTTTTAGGAGGGACTAATGCCACTGGGAGCTTTCACTTTCGTCCTTCACACGCACTTGCCCTTTGTCCGCATGGCCGGCCGCTGGCCCCACGGGGAAGAAATGCTGCACGAGGCTATGGCCGAAACCTACATCCCCCTCCTCAATGCCCTCTACGACTTGCGGGAAGAGGGGGTTGATTTCCGCCTGGCCATCGGGATAACGCCAATCCTCATGGAGCAATTGGCCGACGAGGAAGTGAAGAAGCACTTCATGGCCTACCTTGAAGAGAGGATACAGCTGGCCGAAGAAGATGCCAAAATACACTTAAAGCGAGGTGAGGAAGCAATAGCCTCCCTCGCCTCCTTCTACAGGGACTGGTACTCCGGAATCTTTCACAGCTTCGTTGACCGCTTTGGTAAGGACATTTTAGGGGCTTTCCGCCGGCTCCAGGACGAAGGCTGCGTAGAAATCTTAACCAGTGCTGCTACCCACGCCTACTTACCGCTGCTTGACCGGGATTCCAGCATCTACGCCCAGCTGAGAGTAGGGTTACAAACCTACTTCCGCCACATGGGTCGGATGCCCAAGGGAATATGGCTTCCCGAATGCGGCTATCGCCCCGGCTACATGAAGGACCCGAGGCCTGGGGAACCAATCAATCACCCTTACTACAAGCCCGGGCTTGAAGAATTCCTGGCCGACCTCAACCTGCTCTTCTTCTTCACCGATTCCTACGTCATTGAAGGTGGGAGGATGGTGGGCAAAGTAGCAGGCGACGTTATCGGGCCATACGGCGGGGTCCCACGGAGGAGGCTGGTCATAAAGACCGATGAGCTTCCTACCGTCCGCAAAGGCACCACCTTCCGTCCGTATTACATCCAAGCCACCAGGGTTGCCGTCTTTGGCCGGGATGAGGGAACTGGACTCCAGGTTTGGTCGGCAAGCTATGGCTACCCCGGAGATTTCCTCTACCGGGAGTTCCACAAGAAGGACGAGCACTCAGGCCTAAAGTTCTGGCGGGTAACGGGAGCTCAAGTGGACTTGGGCCGAAAAGAGGTTTACGACCCCGAAAGGGCCAAGGAACAGGTTAAAATCCACGTGGACCATTTCTGCAATCTGGTGAAGGGTAGGCTGAGGAGTTTCTACCAAGAGACAAACCAGTATGGGATAATCGTTTCGGCTTACGATACCGAGCTTTTCGGCCACTGGTGGTTTGAGGGCATCCTCTGGCTGAAAGAAGTCCTTCGCTCCCTCTCCCGTGACCCGGAAGTGGAGCTCACCACGCCCTCTTCCTACCTGGAGGAGCATCCGCCAACCGAAGCCATGGCCATCCCCGAAAGCTCCTGGGGCTTAGGTGGGGCCCACTGGACTTGGTTCAACCCTGAGACGGAGTGGATGTGGCCACTTATCCACAATGCCGAGCGGACGATGGAAGAGATGGTTGAGCTTTACCCCGATGCTCCGGACACGATGCGGGAGTTCCTCAACCAAGCTGCCAGGGAACTCCTTCTCCTGCAGGCCAGCGATTGGCCGTTCCTGATAAGCACTGGCCAAGCGAAAGATTACGCCATGGGCCGTTTCCAGCAGCACTTGGCCCGGTTCAACCACCTAATCTCCATAGCCAGGCGCGGTGAAACCTCCCCCCAAGATTGGGAATTCCTGAAGGAAATTTCCGGCGTTGACAACCCCTTCCCGGACATAGATTACAGACTCTTCAAAGAGAGGGAGCAAGCATGAGCCACACCGTGACTGTGCCATTCAAAGTTCGCCTTTACGAGCTGGACAGCCTTGGGCACGTCAACAATGCCGTTTACCTCAGGTATTGCGAGCAAGCCGCCATGGAAGCATCGGAGAGCGTGGGCTATACCTTGGAAAAGTATCGGGAAAAGGGGTGGATTTGGGTCATAAAGCACACGATACTTGAGCATGTAGCTCCGGCCTTTTACGGCGATATCATTGAAGTGACCACGTGGATAAGCCAGATAACCCCTGCCAGCACTTTCCGGGAATACCTCCTTACCCGTCAGGGTGATGGGGCCTTGATTGCCAGAGCCAGGAGCCGCTGGGTCCTTCTGGATGCCGAGAGCGGTCGCCCCCTCCGTATGCCTGCGGAGATGAGGGAACTGTTCCGTCCCAACGGGAAGATTGCAGTGAGGGATTTAAAGCCAATGCGGGGCGAAAAGCCTATAGAAAGAGCGAAAGTCTTCTCCCACCAACGCAAAGTCCAGCGCTACGAACTGGACTCAGCAGGGCACGTGAACAATGCCGTTTACCTCAACTGGTTGGAGCAGGCCAAATTTGATGCGATGGCCTCAGTTGGCTACACTACCGCCTGGCTCAAGGAAGTAGGCATAACCATTGTCCAGGTCCGAGCGGAAATAGAATACATGAAACCGGCGGTGGAAGGGGATGAGCTGGAGATAATAAGCCGGCTTGCGGCCATGGCTCGGACCCACGGCACCTGGGAGCACCTTATTTACAAGAAACCCACGGGCGAACTTATAGCCAGAGCCTGGTCCACCGGCGCCTTCCTAAACCCCTCTGGCAACCCAACCCGTGCCCCTGAGGAGCTGATAAATGCCCTTATTGAGTAAAAGCTTGAGGAGGCACCTTGCCCTTTTAGGCAAAATAGACCCATTCATCCCGGTCTGCGTTTTACTTTCCCTGCTTTTAGTAGAGCCTTTGCTCAAACCTGGCCTCCCCAACACCGCCGACGGCCTCTTACACTTTTTCCGCTCCGCCCTGTGGCGCTGGGCCTGTAAGTCTAAATTTCTTGTCCAGGCATAATTCCTGTATAATAGCGCCAGGAGGGATTATGCCAGAGGAATGTAGCCGGAGAGAATTTCTCAAATACTTGCTCGGCTGGACAGCAGCCCTTTTCTTAGAAGGATGCATGGGCAAACCACAGCCTGCTCCTTTAACCCCAACTTTAAGCCCGACTTCTACCGTGCCCCCAACCTCAACTTTAACGCCAACGCCTAAGCCCTCCCAAACCTCCACCACCTTGCCTCCAAGTGCCGAAATTGCCATCGCCAGGGGGAAGGATTGGGAGGCTATCACCAGGGCGGCTGTAGAAGCCATAGGCGGAATGAAGGCTTTCGTTAAGCCTGGGGATACTGTGCTACTAAAGCCCAACATCTGCACCGCCGGACGACCACCCGAATATGCTGCTACTTCCCATCCCGTTGTGGTAGCTACAGTGGCTAAGATGTGCTGGGAGGCTGGAGCTAAAAAGGTTTTGCTGTTTGACTTACCATTTTCCGGAACTCAAGAGGCTGCTTACAAAGACAGCGGCATCGCTGATGCCGTAAAAGGTTTGGACGTGGAACTCCTGTTCGCTTCCCCCAGACACTACGAGAAGGTTCCGGTCTCAGGGAGGGATTTGAAGGAGTGGACTTTCCTTCGCCAGGCCTTGGAAGCCGATGTCTTCATAAACATACCAATCGCCAAACATCATTCAGAAGCAGGCCTAACCTTAGGGATGAAGAACGTAATGGGTGTAATCCAGGACCGACCCTTCATGCATTGGAACCTGCACCAGCGCATCGCTGATTTGAACACCGTCGTCCACTCACACCTTGTGGTTGTAGATGCTACCCGCATCCTGGTGGCCCATGGCCCCCAGGGCGGAAGGCTGGAGGATGTCCGCATCACCGATACTGTAATCGCTTCAGCCGATGTGGTAGCGGCTGATGCCTTGGCTGCTACCCTGTTCGGGAGAAGTTGGCGCGATATAGGCTACATAAGGATTGGGGCAGAGATGGGCCTCGGTTTGCCCGAAGGCCGCCGCTTGGCAGAGGTGGTCCTTTGATGGTGTGGAGGAGGCTTCGCATCTTCTCCCAGGCTTTGTTCTTCGCCCTTTTCCTCGCCTTAGGGATTAGAGCTTCTCAGGGCTTCACCGGAGCACCTTGGAACCTTTTCCCTCGCTTTGACCCTCTGGCCGCAATTTCGGCCTCCATCGGAGTAAAGAGGCTGCTTTGGGCTTCATTCTGGGGCGCTGCTTTGACCCTCGGCTTAACTTTGCTATTGGGAAGAGCTTTCTGCGGATGGGTTTGCCCGTTGGGAGCTTTCTTGGATTGGACCTCCAGGCCAATCCCCAGGAAGCGAAGGAGCAGGGGCTCTTACCTTTTCCATGCCAGCTTCTTCCTACTCACTTTCATCCTTGCCCTTTCCCTGGCCAGTAAGCTTTGGCTACTCTTCCTTGACCCCATTACTATCGCCCAGAGAACCCTCGTAGCCTCTTTGCACCCAGTGCTCGGATGGCTTCTAAGAGCCGTGGGCGATGCCCTTTACCCCCTAAGGCCACTTCAAGGGCTTGTTGAATTCGCCGACAAAGCGTGGCGGTGGGTTGGCCTTCTACCTCAGGGCGGACTTCGCCTCTACCGCTTTTCCCTCTTTTTCCTTGCCTTTCTCTTGCTCTTGGCTCTGCTCAACAGGCTTGCTCCTCGCTTCTGGTGCCGTGCACTCTGCCCCCTCGGAGCTCTCCTCACCCTCACCGGGCGCTTTTCCCCACTTGTGGTGAAAATTGACGAAGAGGCCTGCACCCAATGCGGCCTCTGTGCTGATATCTGCCCAATACTCCCGGCTGGGGCTAATAGAGTAGATAGCCGGGCCGATTGCTGGCGTTGCGCCGATTGTATTGCCTTCTGCCCGGAAAAGGCCATCTCCTTTGCTTGGGCCAAGCCTCACTGCCAACCGCTCACCTTCAGCCCATCCCGCCGAGCTTTCCTGGGTGGGCTCTTAGGGGCGGGGGCCGCTCTACTAATTGCTCGCTCAGATGCCCTTAGCCGCCGCAATTCCCCGAACATCATAAGGCCTCCAGGGGCTAAGGTTAAGTTATCTCTGGGAAAGTACGATGAGTCCGAATTTTTGAGCCGATGCATCCGCTGCGGACTGTGCTGGAAAGTCTGCCCCACCAACGGCCTCCAGCCTGCGGGAACAGAGGCCGGCATTGAGAGCTTCTGGACCCCCATCCTAATCCCCAGAATCGGGTACTGCGATTATGGTTGCACGGCCTGTGGGGAAATTTGCCCCACCGGTGCCATTGAAAGGTTAAGCCTTGAAGAGAAGAGGAGAAGGAAGATAGGCCTGGCCTACATAGACCAGAAACGCTGCATCCCCTATAGCTTGCATCTTCCCTGTACGGTATGCGAGGAAATGTGCCCTGTCCCGGATAAAGCCATAGTCCTTGAGGAACGGGAAATTGAAGGCAAAACCTTACTCTTCCCCAAAGTCCTGCCCGAAAGATGCATAGGGTGCGGGATATGCGAGAACAAATGCCCTGTCCCCGATGAAGCAGCCATAAGGGTTTATGCCCCATTCGTGGTTTAGGAGGGAAAATGCGCTTTAGAAGCGTTCTCCGTCTGGCTATCCTCATCTTGAGCGGCCTCCTCATCTTGACTTTCGCCTGGCTTTCCTCTCGTCCGATGCTTCCACCTCCTCCTCTTTCACCTCCTGCCGTCTCATCCTCGGAAAGCCAACATTTTCGGGTCCTGGCCATAGTAGTGGAGGGGGCAAATAGGGAGCTAATCAACTTGGCTACTCCTTACCTCGTGGCCGACCTCAAGGCGCCGGAAGAGATTACCGCTGCTCTCTCCACCCTTGCCACAGGGATTTCACAGAGGGGTGAGGAGGAAGTGGAGCCATTCTGGCGAACTGCTATGCGCCGCGGGCTCAGGGCCGCCGTCCTCTTCTGGCCCGAAATCTACCCCGATTCCGAATTCAAGGCCGATTACACGGTAGCTCCAGCCTCTTGCTATGGAAGCTCCTCACTTCACACCGTTTCCTTCTCCCAACCCCCGTCAATTCCAGCTTCGCTTCCCCCCTCATTCAGCCCGCCGGTTGAAGGCATCGTGGAAATAAGGGAAGAGGGCGGTCTGATGGCCTCCTTGCGCCTCTGGGCTTTGGATAGCTCAAATGACGGCAAGAGCAATTACGATGCTGTGCTCTTGGAAGGTAGCCAGAAGCCCCTGCACCCCGGAGAATGGCTTGCCTTAGAGGTTGACCATCACCTCCATTCAGGTTCTCTCTTCAAGCTTTTGGAGTTATCCCCCGAGGCCAAGAGAGCCGTTCTCTACCGAACCCCCCTTTGCTACACCTATGCCTTCCCGCCTTCCCTCCTTCAGGAGCTGAACAAGAAGCTGGGCTTCTTCCGCCCCCCACCCGACCCCCAAAGTTTGGCCGAAGGGTGGATAAAGCCCGAGGATGCTTCGTTCTTGGAAAAGGAGGTGACCCGCTGGACAACGGAGGCCATTGCTTTGGTCTGGGAACAATACAAGCCGGACTTACTCCTGGCTCACTTTCCCCAATCCTCAACTTTGACCGCCGAAAGCCTTAGGCCCCTGGCCGAAGGGATAAGAGAAGGGGAAGTCATGGTGCTCATCTCCCTCGCTCCTGAAGGCTTCCTGGCCGTTTACGGTGGGGAAAAGCAAAGCCTTGCAAACCCCTTCTCCCTTTCGGCTAAGGATGTAGCCCCATTGCTGCTCTCCCTTCTTCTTAGGTAAGTGCCAAAATTGGCGGGAGGTGCGCTGTGGGAAGGAGGTTGTTGGCCATCATGCGCAAGGAGGTAATACACATACGCCGCGACCCCCGAACCTTGGCGGTCATGTTCCTAATCCCACTAATCCAAATGTTCCTCTTGGGCTATGCTGCTACCCTGGATGTGAAGCAGCTCAAGACCGCAGTCCTGGATTTGGATCGCTCAAGGGCCAGTCGGGAGCTGGTTGAGACCTATAAAGCTTCCAATTACTTTAACCCCGTCTACTTTGTAAGCTCGGAAGAGGAGCTCGCTCGTCTGATAGACAGCGGGAAAGCCAGAGCAGGGATGATTATCCCCGCAGGCTATAGTTCCTCTCTCGCTCGTGGGGAGAAGGCCTCAGTTTACTTCATCATAGACGGTTCTGACCCCAACGTGGCCAATACTGCCTTCTCCGCCTCCCAGAGCATCGCTCAAAGCTTCTCATTGAAGCTCCTGCCACTGAAAAGCCCTCCGATTGTGGAAGCTATCCCCAGGGTTTGGTACAATCCGCAGATGCGCAGTTCAAACTTCATGATACCAGGCCTTATCGGGCTAATAATGGGCCTTATCACTACCATCCTTACCGCTTTAGCCATAGTGCGGGAGAAAGAGCAAGGCACAATTGAGCAGCTCATGGTCACACCGATAAGGCCATTTGAGCTTTTGACCGGTAAGATTGCCCCCTACGTGGTCATCGCTTTCCTTGAGTTAGGGGAGGTGCTCTTGGTTGGTCATTTCTGGTTCAAAGTGCCCATAAGGGGAAGCATACCCTTGCTCTTAGCCCTTTCCTTCGTTTTCCTCTTTGCCACTTTGGGCATAGGCCTCTTCATCTCCTCTGTAGCCAACACCCAGCGGGAAGCCATGTTCTTGGCCTTCTTCATCATCCTGCCTTCCATCTTCCTTTCAGGCTTCATCTTCCCCTTGGAAGCAATGCCGAAGGTCTTGCAACTCCTGAGCTACGTCGTCCCGCTCCGCTACTACATGACCATAGTGCGGGGTATAATTGTAAAGGGGGTGGGGGTTGGAGCTCTTTGGGAGCACATAATTCCCCTCGCCCTCCTTGGGATGGCAATATTCACAGGGGCAACTTTGAGGATACGCAAGAGGTTGGAATGATGGAGCAAGAGCTGGCAATAGAAACCAGGGAATTGACCAAAGTCTTCGGCCGGGTAAAGGCAGTAGAAGGGCTAAACCTTAGGGTTTACCGAGGAGAAATCTTTGGTTTGGTTGGGCCGGACGGGGCTGGAAAGACTACAACTCTTAGGATTCTGGCTTCTGTGATGGCCCCATCTTCTGGGGTAGCCTTTGTCGGCGGCTATAACGTGGTAACCCAGGCTGAAGAGGTTAAAAAGAGCGTAGGATACATGCCCCAGCACTTCGCCCTCTACGGCGACCTCACGGTTGTGGAGAATTTGGACTTTTTCGCCGACCTATTTGAAGTTCCCGAAGGGGTCAGGGCGGAGAGGATAAAGAGGCTTCTGCGCTTTGCTCGGCTTGAGGATTTCCGGAACCGTCGGGCCTCGCAGCTTTCGGGGGGGATGCAGAAGAAGCTGGCTTTGGCTTGTGCCCTCATCCATAATCCCCAAATCCTCCTCTTGGATGAGCCTACCACCGGGGTTGACCCTATATCTCGCCGGGAATTTTGGGACCTCATCACCGAGCTTCACCTCCAGAAAACCACAATCGTAGTGAGCACTTGCTACATGGACGAAGCCGAGCGCTTCTCCAGGGTTGGATTCATGCACCAGGGGAAACTCCTGGCTTGCTCCGAGCCTTCAAAACTGAAGGAGATTGTGCCAAGCGGAGTGATAGAGGTCATCCCTTCCGATGTCCGGAAAGCGAAGGAAATTCTCAGGGCTGCCCAGGGGGTAATGGGAATCCAGACGTATGGAGAGCTCATCCACGTTTTTGTGGAGGATGCGGAGGGGAGGGAAGGGGGAATCAAGGAAGAGTTGGAAAAGGGAGGGGTAGCGGTTCGGCACATAAAGGTAGTGCGTCCGCGTTTGGAAGATGCTTTTGCTTTTATCTTAAGCCAGAGAGGAGGCTAAACCGTAAGGGGGCTTCGCCCCTTGGACCCCCGTTTGCCCACCCTCGTAGGCTAAGGGTTCGCTGGCGTTCTGGGTCCCACTCGTGGCCGGGTTGCCGGAAGTGGCTGCTCGCCCCCTTTTGGTTTTGTGGGGGGACACCCCCCATACCCCCCGCCATGGGGGCTTCGCCCCCCTGGACCCCCTTTGCCCATCCCCGTTGGCTTTGGGTTCGCTGGCGTTTTGGGTCCCACTCGTGGGCTGACCCGATAACTCCGCCAAATTTTCCTCCTACCCTCGCAGGGAAGGGGGTCAGGGGGTTAGGTCAGAAAGGCACACCCCCCATACCCCCCGCCATGGGGGCTTCGCCCCCTGGACCCCCGTTTGCCCACCCCCGTTGGCTTAGGGTTCGCTGGCGTTTTGGGTCCCACTCGTGGCGGGGTTGCTAATGTGGGCACCTCTCCCCATTATTAAGGTTTTGTGGGGGGACACCCCCCACAACCCCCCGCCATGGGGCCTTCGTCCCCCTGGACCCCCATTGCCCACCCCCGTGGGCTTTGGGTTCGCTGGCGCTTTGGGCCCCACTCGTGGGCTGACCCGATAACCCCGCCAAATTTTCCCCCTTCCCTCGCAGGGAAGGGGGTCAGGGGGTTAGGTCAGAAAGGCACACCCCCCACAACCCCTCGCCATGGGGGCTTCGCCCCCCTGGACCCCCATTGCCCACCCTCGTTGGCTAAGGGTCCGCTGGCGCTTTGGGGCCCCACTCGTGGCGGGGTTGTAGGGGTTGACAGTTCGCTCCCTCTTTGGCAAGCTGCCGATGTGGCTTGATTCCACCCCAGCTTGGAGAAGCCTTAAAAGTCAGGGGGTGATTTCTACAAGCCCCAATAGGATGCGATCACCCAGAGGACGGTTTGCTTCACCCAGGACTTGAAGGCGTTCCATGGTCCTGAGGTCGTATAGGCCTACCTCTATCCAGTAGCGGCCTTCAGGGAGTTCAGAGGGGATGGGTAAGGGGTAATCTTGCCAATATACTTCGCCGGGAATCCAGCGAGAGGTGGGGTAGTAGCCTTCACCAAGGAGCTTGTCCATGCCGCTCCGAAGTTTGCCCTCGCCGTCTAAAAGGTGGGTGAATGCAACGTAGTTCCGGCTCACAGGTCCGTTGGCTTCCCAGTAAAGGGTAAGGTAAATGGTTTCACCCCGACGGAAAGAGGCACGCTCATCGTGATGGTAGCGAACCCATCCGCTCCCACCAAGGTCGTAGCCTAAAAGCTTTAAGTTGTCTTCAAATTGCGCATGAGAGGGATGAGTGATGGGAGGAGTGGGAAAGAAATGGCGCGAATTTTCCAAGGAAAAGAGCAAAAGGGCCGGCCCACGGTCCACCTTTAAATGAACGGGAAGCCTTTGGGCATAGGTGGTCAGAAGGTCAGCGAAGATGTGGCGGGGGTCAGCCAGCTCCTCCTGCCAGAGGACAAGCCATACTCTTCGGTGGCGGAAGGCCACTTCGTTGAGGAGCATTGCGGCTTCCCAAGAGGTTATGGGTTTATCCACCCTGGGCAGTATCCCAGGAGTAGCCGGATAAAAAGGAAGGCCGGTTCGGTTGTAGTATTCAAAGACGGGGAAGAAGTGCCCACCTACCAGGATTACCCCATCCCCAGGCTGAGCATTCCGATTTATGTAATCCACCACCAAGCGGAAGTCGTCACGGGAGAGGGCAGGGTTTAAGTAATAGTTTTGCAGGGAGAGGAGGTTGGCCCAGAGGAAGGCCAGGAAGAAAGGATAGGGTAGGTAGGAGGCTTTGCCTTTCAGAAAATCTACGCCGTTGGAAAAGAGAAGGAGAGCGAGGGGTAGGGTTGGCAAGAGGTAGCGGGGGTGGTACTTGGGATGGTTCCGGGCGAAGGAAAAGAGCAAGAGGGCAAAGGTTGCAAAGGCAAATGCAGGGTAAAGGGCGATGAAGAATCGGTGTTTTTGCTTGCGGAAGTTCGCAAAGGCCGCCACAATGCCCACCACGATGAAGGCGAGGAAGAGGATTTCCCCAACCCTCGCCCACGGCCCGCTCAAGGTTTCCCCAACAGCGAAAGCTCTGAGCCACTCCCTAAGCGCTTTCCCAAGATTCAAAGTTCCGGGCCAATAGGTGGCATTGAATTTAACCTGGTAGATGAGGCAAGGAATCCAGGGGAGAAAGCCCAGAACTACCGAGAGGAAAGAGAAAGTGATGGCCCGTTTGGGCCAGGGGAAAAGCCGGCCATCGGCCCGGAGGAGGAGCCTGAAAGAGACATAAGCTGCCTGCGCGGCTAAAGCGAAAGCCGAGAAGAAGTGGGTGTAAAGGGCTGCCAAGGCCGATAGGGAGTAAGCGAGCCAGAAGCGTGGGGCGTTCTCCTTCCACCCCCTCCCAAGGAAGTAGAAAGAAACCAAAATTAAAGCAACCCAGAGCGTATACCCCCTGGCTTCTTGGGCATAACGGACGAAGAATGGGGAAGAGGCAAGTAAGAGCATGGCCAGCTGAGCATTCCCAACCCCAAAAATCCTTAGCCCAAGGGGGTAAAGCAAAGCAACGCTTGTCACTCCCCAGAAAACGGAGAAGAACCGCACGGAGAACTCACTTTTACCGGCTAACCCAAGCCAGAAGTGAAGGAGGAGGAAGTAGAGAGGAGGGTGGTCAGTTGCACCGGTTTCTCTGAGGATTTCCCTCAGGCCCTTAGAAGCTATGTAAACGCTTATGCCCTCATCGTGCCAGAGGCTTGGGCGGGCCAAGGAAAAAGTCTGGAGGAAGAAAGCCAAGGCGATTATTGCCAAGGTTAGGTTCTTGCCTCTGCCCTTCATTTTACTTCCACAACCTCAAGGGTTAAGCTGTCTTTTCCATTCACCTGAAGCCTTGGCATCCCCGGAGTAGCTCCATCATAAAGGCCTATCTCCAAAGCATAAAGGCCTGGCGAGATGTCCGAAGGGATAGCCATAAAGTGCTGGTCCTCCACCACCTCGCCTGTCAGCCACCCTGTGGTTGGCCGCTCCCCACGGGCGGGGACGGAATCGTCCTGGGCGATTAAACGGCCGTCCTTCCCAAGAAGGTGCACGAAGACTGTCCAGGATTTCTCCGTTTCCTTGAGCGCTTTCCAGTATAGCTTTACCTTAAGTTCGTCCCCTGGTTTGGCTGGGATAGGCGAAAGGTCAATGCCCAGAAGTTCCGCCACGTCCCCAAAAGTAACCCCCACTTTTAGGGAAGGGGTCGGTGCAGAGAAGTTCCTCTTTACCCCTTTAACCCAGATTTTAGCCAGGGGCCAAGAGGCCTCAGGTAAAAGGAGCAAGATTTTTGCTTCGCCCTCCTCAGCAGATGGAGGTATCCGGAGCAAACATTTGCCCAGCACTACGCTCTTCGGTGGCCAAAGGGAGGTGGGGAAATCTTCACCGGCCGGGGGGCAGCGCCTCTCCACCATAGCCCCGGTTGAATCTTCAAAGCCCAAAGAAAGGGTATAATCGTGGGTAGGCTTGTCCTTCGTTTCCCAAAGGAAGGAGAGGGTGAGGGATTCGCCAGGGTAAGCTTGAGGAGAGGAGAGGGAAAAGCCACGCAAGGCAATCTCAGGGGCAAGGGGTATATCTAAAGTTGGGCTTACGGGCAAAGCCTCGCCTGGAACGAAAGCCTTCAGTTCACGGACTTCCACTTCTCCCAAGAAAGCCTGCTTCCCCTGAGGAGCTCCCATAGCATCCAGGACGTCAAGCGCTTGAAGGGATTGGGGGTCGTAAAGGCTTAGAAACAGCCGATATTTTCCGGGCGGAGCGCCGGGAGGGAGCGGAAGCTCAACTTCGCCCGGGATAAACTCGCCTGCACGCCACCGGAAAGTCGGGTAAAGGTAGGAGGCAGGGCGGCGGTCAATCTGACCCCAAAATATGCCCTCCCTATCGGTCACTCTGAAGGAAAGCTGGTAATCTTTCTCCATAGGCTCAAGGGCTTGCCAGTAAAGGGTTAAATTCTTGCCATCCCAATCGTACCCCAGAAGCTTAACCTTACCCCCGAAATTCACCTCAGCCTTGAAATCGGGGGCGGGGGATGAGGGGAAATAGGTGCCGGGAGGAATTGAGTAATGGCGGAGGCGAACGTGCCAGAAAGATGCTTCTACCGGTAGAGGCCTGGCATACTTTCCCATGAGCTTGAGCACGACCCCGTTCGGGTCAACCACTTCGTCTTGCCAAAGGACCACCCATGCCCCACTTTTCCCTTCAAGGATTCTGTTGAGACTTTCTCCTACCCTGAAATCCAGCACTTCCTTGGTAGAAAGGATGCGCAAGGGAGGCAAGGGGGCCCAATCCTCATCACCGTAGTAATAGGAAAAGACCGGGTACATGTGGCCGGAGATTAGGATTATCGCTTCATCGGGCTTTTTGTGCTCACGGATGTAGCGGGCTACCCCTCGGAAATCGGCTTTGGTGAAGGCAGGGTCAAAGTAAAGGTTGTAATCGGAAAGGAGGAATGGCCCTAAGATTAGAGAAAGGAGGGGAAGAGCCATCAGCCTGGGGCGAGAGATTTCCGCAAGCCCCCCAGATAAGGCCATGAGGAAAGCTGGCGATATGAACATGAGGTAGCGGGGATTGAATTTGGGCGAGCGATAGGCAAGGGCAAGGATGGAGATTAAGGGGATGAAGAAGTAGAGGTAAAGGAGAAGCAAGGCTTTCTTTTGGCGGAAGGCCAAGGAGAGGAGGGCAGCTAAAAACAGGCAGCCCATAGCCCAGGCTATGGGTGTGGCTTGCTTCTCCAGCATGCTCTCCCCTACACTGAAAGAAATCAGGGTTTTGCGCAAGGCCTCCTCCAATTTTAGGGTCCCTTCCCAGTAACTGACGTCAATCCGGTAACGTTTCAGGAGGAAAGGCAGCCAGGGGAGATAGGAAGCCGCTGCTATCGCTTCACCTAAGAGGAGGTAAATTGCGGTTTTAAATCGCTTTTCCGTAAGCAGGGAAAGGGCCATAAAGGCAAAAGAAACCATAAGGAAAGCGGCAAAGTAATGGGTATAGAGGGCAGCTGCAAGGAGTCCGCTCCAAGCTAAAAGCCGGGGTAGGGAAGGGCCTTCTTTCCGTATCTCCAAGAAGAGCCGCAGACAGAGCAAGCAGAAGAACGTAAGCATCGTGTACATCCTGGCTTCTCGGCAGTACCAGAGGTATAAGGGTGATGTAGCGGTAAAGAAGGCCGAAAGGAGGCCAGCTTTCTTCCCCAGAATTCTTGCGGCCACAACCCAAACCGCCGGGACCATCAGGACCCCGAAGAACAGAGAAGCATAGCGGAGGGAGAATTCGCTCCATCCCGCGGCCCTGACCCAGAAGTAAAGGAGGTAGTAATAGAGGGGTGGTTGGATGTCTTCGGCTGTCCAAATGGTTAGCTCTGGTAGGCTAAGGCGTGTGAGGTAAGCCGATACCCCTTCGTCGTACCAGAGGCTTTGCGAATCAAGTCGGTATATCCCGAGAGAGTAGGATAGGAGGGCCAGCAGGATTAGAGGCCAGCGGTTCTTAGATGTAATCCTCGTAATCATCGTAATAGTCTTCGGAGCGGCCTTTGCGGAGAATGGGGCCTAAGACGAGGCCAGTTACGAATCCTCCAACGTGAGCCCACCAAGCTACCCCGCCCGTTACCGCTGTAGTAGCAGTTATGGTGGCGAAACCGTTGAGGAGTTGGATTAGGAACCAGCCGCCCAGAACCAAAAGGGCGGGGACGGATATCAATTGGAGGTAGAAGAGGAGAGGGACAGCCATGATGACCCTGGCCCTTGGGTAGAAGAGGAAATATGCTCCCAGGACCCCGGCCACTGCTCCGCTGGCTCCTACCATTGGGACTTTGGATAATGGGTTCACCAGGACTTGGGCCAAGGCTGCAGCGCATCCGCTCAGGAGGTAGAAGATTAGGAAGCGCATATGCCCCATCGCATCCTCAACATTATCCCCGAAAACCCATAGGTAAAGCATGTTCCCGAAGAGGTGGACCCAGCCAGCGTGGAGGAACATGGATGTAAAGATGGTTATGAAAACGGCCGGATAGCTGCTCCAATGGATTATGCGCCAAGGCACAAGGCCAAAGATGGCGATGAAACGGTCCAGGTATCGGCCCAAGCTAAGTTCAAAAAAGAATGCCAGAACATTAGCGGCAATGATAAGGTAAGTTACGACTGGGAAGCGGCGGGAAGGGATATCATCGGCCAGGGGAATCATCGGCGGCCTCCTCTCGGCTCTTCTTCTCTGCGGTAAGGGACGGGTATGTATTGGACCGAAGGGCGCCTTTGGGTTGGCTGTCGGTACAGGCTCATAAGGGCATAGACTTCTTCAGGCATATCGTTGCTTACAGGGAGGCCCAACTCACGGGCTTCTTCAAACGTTATAGGGTAATCGTGCGTCCACTGCCCGCAGCTTAGGGTTTCGGCCAGCTCTTCGGCCTTCTTTTCCTCAAAGTTGTTGGCCATAAGGATGGCTTTGACTGTTTTGAAAACCTGGCGCCTCGCTTTTTCGGCCACATCGGCGAGGATGAGGGTGGTATCGTCTATCTCGTTTATGTTCTTTTTCTCCAGCACTTTCAAGACTGAAGCTGCCGGATACTGCCCCAGTTGGGGGTCAACCGGCCCGAGGACAGCATTATCGTCCATTACGATTTTATCGGCGGCCAGGGCGATTAAAGTCCCTCCGGACATGGCGTAGTGGGGGATGAAGACGGTCACGGGGGCCTTGTGTCGGACCAAAGCGAAGGCTATTTGCTCGGCGGCCAAGACAAGGCCACCAGGGGTATGGAGGATTATGTCAATAGGCATGTCATCTGGGGTAAGCCTTATAGCACGGAGGACTTCTTCAGAGTCTTCTATGTCAATGTAGCGGCTCAGGGGTATCCCGAGGAGAGAGATTGTTTCTTGCCGGTGGATTAGGGTTATAAGCCTTGAGCCGCGCTTTTTCTCCAATTGCCTCATAAGGCGGTGGCGTTCAATCTCAAGAAGCCGTTGCCTGACCATAGGGCTAAGGCTGGTCAGGATTAGGAATATCCACAGAAAATCAAGAACGGTCATTGTTCCTGCCTCCGAAGTGGTTCAAGGAGAATTATACCATAATTTGGCAGTAGGGGGAAAGATTTGAAAATTTTTTGGGGACATTCCTGGTCAGGGGGCTTCGCCCCCTGGACCCCCCAGGTTTTGCCCACCCCCGTTGGCTTAGGGTTCGCCGGCGTTTTGTGTCCCACTCGTGGCGTGGTTGCTAATGTGGCAACTCGCCCCCTCTTTTGAATTTGTGGGGGGACACCCCCCACAGCCCCCCGCCATGGGGCTCCGCCCCCTGGACCCCCAGGTTTCGCCCACCCTCGTAGGCTGAGGGTCCACCAGCGTTTTGTGTCCCACTCGTGGCGGGGTTGCTAATGTGGGAAACTCGCCCCTCTTTTGAATTTGTGGGGGGACACCCCCACAACCCCCCGCCATGGGGGCTTTGCCCCCATGGACCCCCCGTTTTCCCACCCTCGTAGGCTGAGGGTCCGCCAGCGTTTTGGGTCCCACTCGTGGCGGGGTTGCTAATGTAAGCAACTCGCCCCCTCTTTTAAATTCTTGGGGGCACATCCCCCATGCCCCCTGGGAGGGGGATGCGCCCCCTCCACCCCCAGTTTGCCCACCCTCGTAGGCTTAGAGTTTGCCGGCGTTTTTGGCCTCACTTGCGGGCAGACTTGACCTCCTACGAGGAAGCTAACCCCTCACGCATCCCCTCCACGAAGCGAGGAGATGAGAATTCTCCCACTTCCCTCTCAGGGAAGAGGGGCCAGGTTAGGTTGGACAAGCTCCTTGCAGGGGCCAAAGTGTTAGTTTTACCGTGCACTTTTAGGGGGAACTTGGTTGCCAGATTACGGGTTTGCCGTCCTTGAGGGAGTAGAAAACGGCTTCATTGGCCTCAGTATCGTACAAAGCTATGGAGGAGATTCCGAAGCGCCCCATTACTTCGCCTGGGTTAAGTAAAAGGGTTTGGCCAATTTTCACAACGGCCGCCCTATGGTTGTGGCCGTAGCAAACCAGAGCATACCGGCCAGAAGCAGCTACGTCCTCAGCTATTTCCGGGTAGTGAACTACAAAGATTGCCCTTCCACCCAATTCTAGACGCGCAAATGGCCCTTCCAAGCGGACATTTTCAAACCGCAAGGCTACTTTTGAAAGGAGCCATTGGTCCCCATCGTTGTTGCCGAACACTGCGTGGATTGGCCCTTTGAAAAGTTCGGCTAAGGTGGCTAAGGAGAAAGGGGCACAAAAATCCCCGCAGAAAATGAGGGCATCCGCTTCTTTGATTACCGGCTCAAAAGCCCTCAAGTTATGGAGGTGGTCGTGAATGTCCGAAAGGACTGCTATCTTCACCTTATCACCTCGTAGATGAGGGGTGGGGTTGGGGGTTCGGCCTCGGTAAAAGCGAAGGCTCCAAGGAGGCGCTGGCGCGCCTGCTCTAAGCGGGCTTGGTCGTTGGCATGGATGTAGAGGAGGGGTTCGCCTTTTTCCACATAATCCCCGATTTTCTTCTCCAGCTCTATTCCCACGGAGTAGTCTATAGGCTCACCCTTCTTCTCCCTTCCCCCGCCCAGGAGGACTGTCACCAAGCCTATTTCCATGGCATCAAGCTCCGAGATGTAGCCGGAGCGAGGGGATAGGAGGGGTTCACGGTAGCGGGCTTTGGGCAAAAGTTCCGGATTTTCCACTACTTTACGGCTTCCACCCTGGGCTTCAATCCACTCCAGGAACTTCTCCCAGGCTTCGCCTTCGCCCAGAGCTTTTTCGGCCATGCTCCTGGCTTGGCGGGAGTCCCTGGCTTTGCCCGAAAGGCGAATTAACTCAGTGGCTACCGCAAGGCAGTGCTCTACAAAATCTTTCGGCCCCCTCCCTTGCAAGGTCTCTATCGCCTCCTTAACCTCCAGAGCATTACCTACCATTCTCCCAAGGGGCTGATTCATATCGGCTATTACGGCCGCGACTTTCTTGCCAACGCTTTTGCCTATGTCCACCATAAGTTGAGCCAGAGCCTTGGCATCTTCAATGGTCTTCATGAAAGCACCTTTGCCCACCTTTACATCCAGAACCAATACATCGGTCCCAGCTGCAATCTTCTTGCTCATGACCGAGCTGGCGATAAGCGGAATGCTTGGGACAGTGGCGGTCACATCTCTCAAAGCATAGAATATGCCGTCGGCAGGGGCAAGCTGAGCCGTCTGGCCGGATACAACGATTCCGTGTTCCTTGACCATCTTCTTGAACTCTTCTACGCTAAGGTCAACCCTATAGCCTGGGATTGACTCCAGCTTATCAATTGTCCCTCCGGAGAAGCTCAGGCCCCTTCCCGACATTTTGGCGATGGGAAGTCCGAGGGAGGCGACGAGGGGAGCTACAACTAAGGTGGTTTTATCGCCTACTCCGCCCGTAGAATGCTTATCTACGGTAAGGGGAGCCACATCTTTTAGGTTGAGGACTTCACCGGAGTAAGCCATAGCCATGGTGAGGTCAACTGTTTCCCTTACGGTCATGCCTCTCAGGTATATAGCCATGAGCCAGGCGGAAATTTGGTAATCGGGGATTGTGCCCTGGACACTTCCTTGGACGAAGAAGTCAATCTCTTCTTTGGTAAGGGCAAGGCCATCACGCTTTTTGGCGATAATGTCTACAGCTCGCATTGTCCTCCCCCTGGCGAGGGTTTAACGTGAAAAGTATAGCACAACTTTGAAATTAGGCAAAATTGAAGCTTAGGCGCAAGGGAGGAAATCACCTTTGGGGTAAGGGCTTGCGCCCCCTGGACCCCCATTTCCCACCCCCGTGGGCTGAGGGTTTGCCGGCGTTTTGGGTCCCACTCGTGGCGGGGTTGCTAATGTGGGCAACTCGTCCCCTTTCAAAGTTTCGTGGGGGCACATCCCCCAAACCCCCTGCCAAGGGGCCGCAGGCCCCCTGGCCCCCCCTTTGGCCCACCCTCGTAGGCTGAGGGTTCGCCAGCGTTTTGGGTCCCACTCATGGCGGGGCTGCTAATGTGGCAACTCGCCCCCTCTTTTAAATTCTTGGGGGCACATCCCCCATGCCCCCTGGGAGGGGGCTCCGCCCCCTCCACCCCCAGTTTTCCCACCCCCGTGGGCTGAGGGTTTGCCGGCTTTTTGGGGTTAACCTCTCCCCAGGTCCTCCGCCAAATTTTCCCCCTTACCTCACAGGGAAGGGGGTCAGGGGGTTAGGTCGGAAAAGCCCCCAGTTTAATTAAGGTCGGCGAAGGCTGACCTCAGTCGGCGTGAGAGTGGGGGCCCATCCCCCACAACTCTTTGCTATCTGGCCCCAAAAATTTTACCCGCCTTCGCATGGGGTTAGAATTAGGACATAGCACCCAAGACCCGGCGCATGATCGCCAGGGCTTTGTCTATATCCTCAGCCGTTATCCCGTAATGGGTGACAGCCCTTATCCTCTTGCCCTCTATGGGGAGCATGAGCACACCTTCTTCCTTGAGCCTCTCGGTGAACTCCTGAGGGGTCATCTTCGGATGATTGAATTCAAAGATTACGATGTTGGTTTTGACTTTTTCAGGGTCAATCTTTATTCCGGGCAGTTCCGCAAGGCCTTCGGCCAGGCGACGGGCATTTTCATGGTCCTCCACCAGCCTGTCCACCATCTTGGTCAGGGCTACGATTCCAGCAGCGGCCAAGACCCCTACCTGCCTCATCCCTCCCCCAACCATCTTGCGGATGCGTCTGGCTTCGGATATGAATTCCTTAGAGCCGCAGACCATAGAGCCGACCGGCGCTGAAAGGCCCTTTGAGAGGCAAAACATTACCGAATCCACATCCTTCACCAGCTCTTTTACGTCCACCCCCAAAGCTATGGCAGCATTGAAGATTCGGGCCCCATCCAGGTGAACTTTCAGGCCGTATCGGCGGGCAAGCTGGGCGACTTGGGAGGTATATTCAGGGGTGAGGACTGCTCCACCACAGCGGTTGTGGGTGTTCTCAAGGCATATGAGACGGGTGCGAGGGAAGTGGATGTTTTCGGGCCTTATGGCTGCTTCTATATCCTCAAGGGCCATGGTGCCATCGGGCTGGTTGCGCACCGGCCGGGGGTGCACTCCACCTAAAGCAGCTATCCCACCTACTTCGTAGAGGAAAGTGTGGGACCAGTCCCCTAAGATTACTTCATCCCCGCGGCCGCAGTGGGTCAGGATGCTAACCAGGTTGCCCATAGTTCCGCTGGCCACAAAGAGGGCGGCCTCCTTGCCCATCTTCTCGGCTGCCAGCTCCTGAAGGCGATTCACCGTCGGGTCCTCGCCGAAGACGTCATCCCCGACTTCGGCTTCATACATTGCTTTCCTCATCTCAGGGGTTGGCAGGGTAACGGTATCGCTGCGCAAGTCAATCATGCTAATACCTCCTCACAATAGGCCTATAACTTTCGGGTTGGCGCCATTGGAGAAGCTGGGTCTCTTCCCGCCTCTTGCGCACTTCGTCCAGCTCCATTGTGGCGATGGCATAGCCTTCTATTGCTTCATCAATGATGGTGCGCTTTTGGCCATCAGGCCCGACTACCATGCTCTTCCCGCCGAAGGAGTAGGTGTAATCTTCCCCCACCCTGTTCACGGCCACCACGAAAACGGAGTTCTCATAGGCCCTGGCTTTAATGTAGGTTTCCCATTCGTCCATAGCTCCTGTTTCCCAGTTGGCCAAGACGCATATGATTTCAGCACCGTTGAGGGTCAGGGAGCGGGCTACTTCAGGGAAGGCCAAATCCCACCCTATCATCACTCCCACCATCCCCAGCCCAGTTTCAAAGACCGGGTAGCGGAAGCCAGAGCGGAAAGCCATCCTCTCTTCGCCCCTAAGGTGCACTTTCCGGTAATCCCCTATGACCTCGCCATCGGGCCCCAGAAGGATGGCGGCATTGTAGATTATGCTTTCCACCTTCTCCTTAATGGGCATCCCGAAGAGGACATGGACGTTGAATTCGGAAGCTTTCCTTGAAATCACATTTACCACGTGGCCTGGAACCTTTTCCGCCAATTCGGTGAACCGCAACCCGCATTCGTACCCAGTTACCGCCAGCTCAGGGAAAACGATGAGGTCAACCTTTTGCTCCAAAGCGATGCGCTCTATGTAATCCACCATCTTGGCGAGGTTGAACTCAGGTTCCGAAACCTTAGGGTGCATTTGGACGAGAGCTACCGTGATAGGAGCCATTTCCTTTCCTCCTTTTTACGAGCCTCTTCCAGCTCTTGTGGAGTGTTCACATTGACGAAAGAAGCCAGCTCCGGGTCAAAGAAGCGGATGATTTCTTCTTCCACATAGCGGACCCGGACTGCGGGCAGGAAAAGCAGGATTTTGTCCTCTTCTTCGGCCAGGAGCTTTTCAATGGGGCCAAGGCAGGCTTTGGAATAGACGGCGTGGAGCGGTTCGGGCCCCCTTTTAAGCACAGGCATGACGACGTCATAATGCGGGGCTAAAGCGGCCAAGTAACGGAGGAGGTCCAGCTTGAGGAAAGGCATATCGCAAGCTACCACAAGGCAATAGTGGTAACGGGCGCCTCTTAATGCCGAGTATATGCCCACGAGGGCACTATGCCTCGGCACTGCGTCTTCTACAACCTTTGCTCCGAGGAAGCCGAAGAGCTTTTGGTCTTTAGAGACGATGAAGGCATCATCCGATAGGGCCCTTACAGTGGTAAAGATATGCTCAATGAGAGGGCGGCCCTGCCAGGGGGCAAGGGCTTTGTTGAACCCCATCCTGGAGCTAAGGCCCCCGGCCAGAATTGCCACGCTTATCATTCCTTTTTCCCTATCGTTTTCTTGAGGGCTTCAAGCTCCTTTTCAGCCGCGGCTTGCCTAAGCTCAATGCTCAGGATTAAAAGGAAAGTGATGAACCAAATTACGGCATAAGCGGCAAACAGGAAGCGCATAATCATCCTCCACGCTCAATTTTATCCAGTTCAGCCCTGAAATTTTCCAGACGCAGCCGCTGGACAAGGATTACGAAGTAAAGGACTGTAAAGGCTGCCAGGCAGAAAAGCAAGGTAAAGAGCATTCTGGGGGTAAGGGAGAACTCTCTTGTGGAGAAGATAACCGGATGTATAGTCCTCCACCAGCGGATGGCGAAGAAATCCAGAGGAACTGAGGCGAAGCCTGCAATCCCGAAGACGGAGGCGAACCTTGCCCTCCGTGCTGGCTCTTCTACCATCGCCCTGAGCATTAAATAAGCAGCGTAGATTACCCAAACCACAGCCGAGAGGGTAAGCCTTGGGTCCCAGGTCCACCACGTATTCCACACCGGCCTTGCCCAGATGGAGCCGGTGATTATGGCAATGGTCATGAAAGCGAGGCCGATTTCGGCGGAAGAGACGGCCAAGCGGTCCCATTTAAGGTCTCTGCTCCAGAGGTAGAGGATTCCCCCGAGGAAAGTTACAAAGAAAGCGAAGAAGCCGACCCAAGCTGAAGGCACGTGAAAATAGAAGATGCGCTGCACGTGGCCCATTGTAGCCTCGGTTGGAGCGAAGATGAGGGCCAGATACAGTCCACCGATAATTCCGAAGGCTGCCAATGGGATAAGGAAACGGTTCCAACGGAAACTCATCCCAATCCCTCCGCTTTCTTCAACGATTGGCGTTATTATAGCATTGGAGCATCTCGTTCGCAACCCTTAGCAGTGCAAGGGAGGCAAAGCCATTGGCCATGAGTGCCCCACGAAACCAAAAGAGGGGCGAGCAGCCCACCTTAGCAACCCCGCCGCGAGTAGGACCCAAAAACGCCGGCGAGCCCTCGGCCAACGGGGGTGGGAAAACCGGGGGTCCAGGGGGGTTGGGAGATGTACCCCCAGAATAAAACAAGGGAGCGAGTTGCCACATTAGCAACCCGCCCACGAGTGGGGCCCAAAACGCTGGTGAACCCTCAGCCTACGAGGGTGGGCCAAGGGGGTCCAGGGGGCAAAGCCCCCTGGCAGGGGGTTGTGGGGGGTGTCCCCCCCACAAATTCAAAAGAGGGGGCGAGTTGCCCAAATTAGCCACCCAGCCACGAGGGGGCCCAGAACGCTGGCAAACCCTAAGCCAACGGGGTGGGCAATGGGGGGTGGAGGGGGCTGCGCCCCCTCCCAGGGGGTTTGGGGGATGTGCCCCCAAATTTTCAAAGAAGGGGAAAGCAGCTAACTCTTGTCACCCCGCCACGAGGGGGACCCAGGACGCTGGTGAACCCTCAGCCTACGGGGGTGGGCCAAGGGGGGTCCAGGGGGCAAAGCCCCCTGGCAGGGGGTTGTGGGGGGTGTCCCCTCCACAAATTCAAAAGAGGGGGCGAGTTGCCCAAATTAGCCACCCAGCCACGAGGGGGCCCAGAACGCTGGCAAACCCTAAGCCAACGGGGGTGGGAAAACCGGGGGGCCAGGGGGCGAAGCAATCTCCTTCCATGGGAAGATTGCTTAGGAGGCTTAAGCCGCCTCGCAATGACCTCAAATCCGAAAAGGAGCCCGATTTGCCCGGCAAGGCCTAAGCGTGGATAATTTATTGAGAAGCCAAAGGGGGTAAAAAATGAGGCCATCAATCATAGCGATAGACGGGCCAGCAGCTGCAGGGAAAAGTACCTTGGGCGAAAGGCTCGCTCGGGAACTCGGTTACACTTACTTTGATACCGGGGTCATGTACAGGGCAATAACTTGGATTGCCATCAAGCGAGGAATACCCGTGGAGGATGAAGAATCAATCACCGCCCTCGCCTTTTCCCTCCACATTGAAGTCACCACCCCTACCGTCCAGGATGGGAGGCAATGCTCTGTTTTCGTGGATGGGGAAGATGTAACTTGGGATATCCGAAGGCCCGAAGTGGACAGGGTTGTTTCAATTGTCTCCGCTTACCCAGGGGTTAGGAAAGCCCTCCTAAACCAGCAACGCCGCATTGGCCTGAGAGGGAGAATCGTCGTGGTCGGAAGGGACATCGGAACGGTTGTGCTTCCGGAGGCTGACCTCAAGATTTACCTTGATGCCTCTTTGGAGGAGAGGGCAAGGAGACGCTGGAAGGAGCTCCTGGCCAGAGGCAAAGACATCTCTTACCAAGAGGTCCTGGAAACAATGCGGGACAGGGATAGGATAGATAGCACTCGCTACGTTGCCCCACTCCACCCGGCCGAAGACGCCATTATCATTGATACCACTTCCATGGGCATAGACGAAGTCTACCGCAAAGTCTTAGAGTTAATCGGCGATGCTTAGGAAGATTTTCCGCAGGCTTGCCGTTCCAATCTTAAGGGTTTTGTTCCGTTTGCTCACAAAGGTAAAAGTTCAAGGGCAGGAGAATGTGCCCAAGAAGGGAGCGGTTATCATCGCCATAAACCATTTAGGCCACTTGGATGCTCCTCTGGTGGTGGCCTTCGCTCCGAGGGAGGTGGAAGGCATAGCTTTGGCCGATTTGTATAAAGTGCCTTTTACAGGCCAGCTCCTCCGCCTCTACGGGACTATACCAGTGCACCGCGATGAGTTTGACCGCAAAGTAATCCAATCCTCCTTGGAAGTATTGGCTCAAGGCAAAGCCTTGGCTCTGGCGCCCGAGGCACGCCGTAGCCCTTCCAAAGCTCTGGAGAAAGCCCGGAATGGAGTAGCTTACTTGGCAATGAAAGCCCAGGTGCCAGTCATCCCCACGGCTATAACCGGAACCGAGGACGCCGTGGAGAAGCTCCTGCGGTTCCGTAGGCCCCGCCTATCCTTAACCTTCGGCAAGCCAATTTATCCACCGCCCTTCTCCAGGGATAAAGCCTTGATAGAATCCTTCACGGAGAAAATCATGAGGGAGATTGCCTCCCTGCTCCCGCCGCAGTACCGCGGGTATTACTCTTAAGCCAGGAGGAAAACCATGCCTTTCCCTTTGAAAGCTCAAGGCAGGACTTTAATCCTCGGTCACCGAGGGGCTAAAGGTTACGCCCCGGAAAACACTTTCCCCTCTTTTCAGAAGGCCTTGGAACTGGGAGTAGACATGATTGAGCTTGACGTCCACATAACCAGGGATGGGGAGATTGTAGTCTGCCACGATGATTCCTTGGAGCGCACAACCGGCTTGCGCAAGCTCATCGGGGAATTGACTTGGGAAGAAATCCGCAAGCTTGATGCCGGCAAGTGGTTCGGGCCAGAATTCGCCGGGGCTAAAATCCCCCTATTGGAAGAAGTGCTGAGTTGGGCCAAAGGCAAAATCCCGGTAGTAGTGGAGATAAAAAGGGGCTTCGGCGAACGAGAGGACATAGTGGAAAGGACGATTGAGGTAATAAGGGCTTGCGGGATGGAAGGGGATGTGGAGGTAATTTCTTTTGACCACCGCTTCGTTAAGAAAGCGAAAGAGATTGCACCGGAGATAGCCGGAGGCATCCTCTACGTGGGCACTTTGGTAGACCCGGTGAGGGCGGCCAGGGATGCCCATGCCGATGCCCTTCACCCTCACTTTGCTTATGTGGACCGAGAGCTTGTGGAACAAGCCCACGCCGCCGGCCTCGCCGTAAGCACCTGGGTGGTAAACGACCCCGAAACGGCCCGCCTTTTGGCATCGTGGGGGGTGGACTGCATCGGCTCCGATTACCCGGATAGGGTCAAGAAAGCCTTGGAAAGGCTTTAGCGGCCGCTCCAGTTCCTCAGGACCAAGGGCAGGAAGACTTTGCGTATACCTCCGCCTGTTATCTGGATATTGCGCACCCCTGCCCAGTTATTGACCTCGCAGCTTTCCACTACGCACCCAGTATAATCGTTACATCCCGGCCAAGATGAGGAACCGACATCAACATAGGCATAGAGGTCATAGGCTCCTGGGTCTTTCCCGGCGGGGTTAACGTTGAAGGTAAGGGTGTAGCAGCCATTGCTTCCAAGGCTTGAAGCCGGTATCCAATCAAAACAGTAGCTTTGGGATTTATCCGGGCAAGCCTGCAATAGCCCATCTGAATCACTTGAGCGGGATGGAGGGCTTGAGGGGTAAGGCTTGAGGTAAAGGAACAGGCCTACATAACCATTATAACCGCCTGCAACGGACTGGTTGCCCTGATTAAGCACCGTTACAGTAACCCTGAGGGTTCCGGTAATGGGCACAGCTGTGGACGAAACCTCCAGCTTTTCCACGACGAGGTCCACCCCGCCGGTTACATCCCAATCGTAGGCTACATTGTTCCAGGGGTCCCACTCAGGCTGGGAGGTAGAGATAGTAACCGTAACCCCTACGCTTGCCGGCGGATTAGAGGCAGTGGAAGCGTAGAAAGTAAGCACGCCGCCTGCCCCCGCTGAAATCGGGCCGACAGTGCGGGTGAAGTAATTGCCGGAGCCAGACCAACCGAGGTTAGAGCCAGGGCTGAGGCCGGGGCTAAGTGTTATGCCTACAACTGCACTTCCAACCTCGGCTCCGCACACGTTAGTGTAAGCTATGGAGTAAACCAAGGACTCGTTGGCACCTACCAAAGTCTTGCCATCGCTAACCGATACTGCAAGGTCTGGTGTGAATGTTACCGTGTGTTCAACCTTTGCCCCTCTTGAGCCGCGGAAGGTCCCATAACTTTCCCTGTCCTCAACCCCGTATGATTCGTTTGTTATGGTAATAGCTTGGCAGCGAGGAAGGGATGGGTTAACGCGGACGGTAAAACTTCTCTGAGCCGAAGCCCCTTGCCCGAGGGTCAGCCCGCTCCAGGAAAGCATTCCACCGCTTACGTTAGCTCCACCGGCATCAACCAAAGTGACGTTAGCCGGGAGGAGGTCAGTTACTACCACATTGCGGGCAATTCCGCCGGTGTTGGTGAAGTAAAGGGTGTAGGTTATGAGGTCGCCGGGGAAGACTGGCGTTCCCGGAGGAGGCGAGGCCCCTTTGCTTACAGAAAGGGCAGGGCACCCGGCTATGGTATGGGTCACCGGGGCAGAAGCGCTCAGACCAAGCCCATTTCCGGTAGCGTAAGCAGTGTTGGTGATGGTGCCTTGGGTGCAGGTTATAACCCTGGCAGTGAAGGTTAAAGCCGCTGAACTACCTGCCCCCAGGCTACCTATGGTCCAGCTAAGGACCCCGCCAGCGTAAGAGGGGGACGGAGACCCGCTTATGAACTCAAGCCTTGCATCCAGCGGGTCCGTCACCACTACCCCTGAGGCAGGTGCGCCGCCGGTGTTAGTGATGACGATGGAATAAGTAATCAAATCACCGCCTTGAACCACACCCTGGGGCGAAGGCTGAGAAGCTTTGGAAAGGGTAAGGTAAGGGAAAAGTGCGGATACGGTGTGGGTTACTGGGTTACTTTGAACGGCGGGCAAGCATTCGGCCCCGATGTATGCGTAATTGGTTATGGTTCCGGAAGCATCGCTTTTTACTCGGGCTGAGAAAGTGACATAGCCAGAGGCTCCGGTGCCAAGGTAACCTACTGTCCAGCTTACGGTATTCCCAACCAGCGTCCCTCCGCCGAGATACTCCAGCCTTGAGTCCAGCGGGTCCGTTATCACCACGCCCATGGCTGGAGATTGGCCAGTATTGGTGTAGCGGATGGTGTAAATGATTGCAGCGCCGGGGGATACCGAAGAACCGGAGGACGGGTTGGCCTCTTTGGTTATTTGCAAACTTGGCGGACCGGCTACAGTATGCGTCACAGCATTAGAGGAGAAGACATCGGAATGAGCGGCCGAGGCGCGAGCGATGTTGGAGATTTCGCGGCCCTCATCAAGCCCACACTTAACTTTGGCTACAAGGGTCACAGTTCCGAAAGAGCCTGGCCCCAAAGGCCCCACAGTCCAAGTGACAGTGCCGCTGGAGTAATTGCCCCCTGGCGCACTCACAAAATCCAATGCTGTGTCCAAGGTATCGGTTAGGATAACGGTAAAGGTGTAATAGCCGGTGTTGGTTACGGTGATGGAGTAAGTTATCAAGTCGTACCAGCGGACTTGAGAACCGGGGGGCGGGGTAGAGGATTTGGTAACGGCAAGCTTTGTGCCTTTTACGGTGTGGGTGATTTCGTTGCTGACTTGGGAAAGGACCGGGTCAGGTTCGCCAGAAACAAAGGCTTGGGAGTAAGCCACGTTGGTAATCACGGTTCCGGCCGGTAAGCCCGGAGTTATGCGAGCGGTGAAGCTAAGTTCCCTGGCTTCACCATGCCCTACGTTGCTCAAAGTCCAAGAGATGACCCCGTTTTCCAGCACTCCCCCGCCAGACGGGATGACATCGTAAAGGCGGGAAAGGTCCACCGGGTCAGTTATGTTTACCGTGGAGAAATCGGTTCGGTAAAGGTTGGAGAAAACGAGGGTATAGGTTATGGGCTGGCCCCAGTAGACAATGCTTCCCGATTCAGGGGAAGCGCTCTTGGGGAAGGAACGGATTCCGGTAATCTGGATGGTATAGGTGGCGGAAAGGGGCCCAAAAGTATAGGCATTTCCCAAGGCATCGGTGAGCGGGGGATGGGAAATCCAGACCGTGTTAGTGATGAATTCCGAGGTTATGCCTTCGTTAATCTTTATGCGGAAGCGGGCCTGATTGAGTGCACCGTATGGCCCGACGCTTGCGGTCTTAGTGTAAAAATCACCGCCGGCCCAGTTCCACCCGTAACCGACAAAGGTTGTATCCTGCGGAAGCACTTCGGTTATGATTGCATTGGGCAAATTGACCCCGCCGGTGTTGGAGAAAGTGAGGATGAAATCAAGGATATCGCCCGGGGAAGCTATGCCCAGGTAGCTCCTTTTAGCTATGCTGAGTTGGGGGTCAGGCACATCGTAGTAGAATTCAATCCAGTCCAGGGATGGGGTTACGGTGATAAGCTGGCCCCTGGTGAGCTCAAGCTGATATTGGAGGCGGAGGACATCGGTAATGGGCGGGGTTAAGTTGATGGCATTAGTTCCACTGACCAGGCTAAACCAACCTGACCAATCGCTCCATCCGCTTCCGGTCTTGTGACGCTCCCTGAACCTAAGGCCAGTATCGGACGGGATATTAGCACTATATGCAATTTGAGTAACTGTGACAGGCCTTCCGGGCTCAAATTGGAGCTCATTGGAGGTATAGTAGCCTTTGGGAGCGTAGTAAGCTTCGCCTGTCCCGGCCGCATCTATGTTGCCTCTGTAAACTGTAGCCTTAGGAAGTTGATTGGGGTCAGCCCCGCCTATCACGTAGATGTAACTTTGCCAGATGGCGGTGGCATGGAGGGAACGCTCTTGGGGTAGGATTGGGCCTCCTACCCATGTCCCCAGCCCGGAACCCCAATCGTAAAGGCGGGAGGGGGAATTTTCATCCACGAGGGCCAGCTGAACAGTGTTAGAAACTTGCTGGCCAAGCCCTACCTCCCCTCCGGTTAGGAAAATCTCGCCCCTTGCTTCAACAGCTCCGTGGGAGGAAAGGGGCTGTGGCAAGACACCTGTAGAAGTAATCCACCCTGGGTAAACAAGTGTTGGAGTTGGCGGATTTACGGTAGTAGTGATATCAGCAAATAGAACCTCACTTCTCGTGGCTCCCGACGCATCTTCTCCGCCAATGACGTAGATGGTTTTACTCAGCTCGCCGGTGTAGAAGATGGCGGCCAGGTTCCTCAAAGCGCGGGGAAGCTCTTCCCCCCATTCGCATACCCACCCGCCCAAGGAGCCATCGGGGTGCACCTGCGCTTTGCATACTCTCTTTGTTGGGCTTGAAGAGCTTAAGTATTCGCCCTCTTGGCCTCCTATCACAAAGATAAAACCTTCAACCGCCAGGGCTGCATGATACTCTCTTCCAAGGTCTAACGATGCGGTTTCGCTCCAAGGACTTACCTCGCCAGTGGTGGCGGTCACAGTGGCCATGTAGACTTTGGGGGAAAGTTTGTTGTTATTATTAATTCCGCCTATGTAGTAGAGGGTAGCGGTGGTTTCGGAGTGGGGGTAGATTACGAGGGCACCGCTACTGAGGCCGTCTTTGGAGCTGTTAGCCGGACAACTATCAGAACCAGCTCCTTGGCTTGGAAGCCAGGAGCTTTGCGGCAATGTAACCCACGTTTGAAGGGAGCCATCGGGGTTTATGGTTGTGCTGTAGACTTCGCGGCGGCGGCAGCCGCTATCGTCATCTCCACCTACAACAAAGATTTTCCCTTGCCACGCAACTGCGCTCAAGCTGCTCAAAGGCACCGGAAGGTGTTGAGAATCCTCCACCCACTGGCCACCACGCCAGAGGGGTAGCAGCCTTACTCCCCCTTCAGAGGTGAGGGCAGTGAAGTAGAAAGCTCCATCGGCAAAGTCTACTGTGGAGTCCTCCCGGAATTTAAGGGCAAAGGAGAGGGAAGAAGATGGTAGCAAGAAGAGCAAAGCTATCACTAAGAATAAAGCTTCAGCGAAGAAGAAAAGGAGCCACTTTCTCCTGGCCATTACACCCCCAAGCAAGCCGGGGCAACCCCAAAGTGGGTTGCCCCGGCAAGATTCCTTACTTGCACACCAGCGGAGTTGAGTTCTTGAGGTAGAGGTTGATGTTCTTAACCTCGTAGGCGGGGGAGTCGGAGATTTCAATGGTGGGGAGGGTTTCAAGTGGGTTACCGCCCAGGGAATCGGTGAGGATGTCGTAGCGGAGGCCTTCCCTCTCAAGCCAGGCTGCTATCTGGTAGGTTCCGGGCTCAACTCCGGTGAACTGGAATGCTCCCGTAGCAGAAGCAGTTGTGGTCCTGTAGACCTGACCGTTCTTGTAGAGGACAACAGTGGCTCCCTCGCCCGGCAGAGGATACTCTTCCACATAGCAATTCTCGGTTCCGATGTTCTGGACTCGCTCCGCTATGCTGCGGTAGATTTGCTCCAGCTCTTGAGGTCCAGGGGCCACGAAGAAGTGAGGCTTTGAAGGGTCGGTATCGGCGGAGGCAATGGCCCTGAGGAAGTCATACTGGAAGTTATCGCCTATGGCTATGGAGAAGACGATGCCTCCAACCCCTCCCTTGTTTGCCGGCATCTTGCTCACGTTGGCCTGGTTTATAGCATCGTCAATAGCTGGCTGGTTGCACGGAGGGCTGGACTGCCCACTATACCCATAGAAGCCGGTCCATTGCCCATTGATGCGGAAGTTAGCGATTCCATCGGAAGCCAAGATTATGACTGGGACATTGGTTCCACGGTTAGAGGAATTGAAGAGGATATCATTAGCCTTGCTAAGGCCTCCAGCGATTGGGGTGCCTCCATTAGCGCTAAGGCTTTGTATCTTCTGCTTCACAAGTGAGATATTGGAAGTGAGCCCAACCTCTACCTTGCCTACGGCGTAATAATTGCTCCAGGTTCCGCCTTCGCTACATAGCAGCTGGTACGACGACGTAGTCCCCATCGACGGGAACGAGACTAAGGCGACCCTATCGCCTTTATCGGGCTGGAGGTAATCAACGAAGGTGGAGAGGACTCTCTTGGCGGTTGTGATTTTCTTCTCGCGGCTGGCTCCTTGGCCCCAGTAATCGTCCATGCTTCCGGAGACGTCAATTACCAAGACTACGTCAACTGGGATGTGTTGGGTTGTAGTCACAATCTGGATAGACTCATTGAGCCTGACCGCTTGGATAGCCACTGTCCCCACTATGTTCTTATTGGCGGTTGGAGGCGGTGAGCCTTCGCCAGATTTAACGGCGCAGACCCCATAGGAGGTACAGCCTGCCAGGTTGGAGGGTTCCGCCCATTCCTCAAAGGTTCCTATTATGACCTTATCGCCTGAGCCGAATTTAGTGCAATCGTAAGAGGATGGGTAACCGCTCTTCCCTTTACAGTAGGCTTTAATCTTAAACCTGGCAAAGCTTAAAATTCTGTACTGAGTATTAGCCCCTTGGCCCCGGTTTTGATCGTAAACTATAATGGTCACCGAGGAAGGGCGCGCGCCGTCTATTCGCTTCTGCAGTTCACTTCTTACGCCGCTTCCCCAAGTCACGCCAGTAGTTCCGTCAATCCATTCCCCCACGCTCCAATTGCCGCTCCGGGTAGTATCGGCCATGTTCTGGACTAAGGTTTGCTCATCTGGGTTCTGGTTCCTCCACCTTATCCAGCCGAAGTTTCCAGGAGCTTGCGGGTTGCCGGTATCCCAAATTACGTAATCGTAGCCGAACACCGGTGTTCCTCCGGTGCTATCAAAGACCGAGTCATTGACAGCGATGGGGAAGAGGTTAGAAGCCTCACAGGCCCCGCAAACTATGGAGGCTTTAGCTTCGGCCCGAGCTATCAAGCTTTCAAATCCGATGATCCGGGCAAAGTATGTTCCAGTAGTTTTATTGGCTTTAACTAAAACGCCAGTGGCTTCAGCAGGTGGGGGGTTGTTATTGGCTGGGATCAACCCTAAGATGTTGCCATTCTGGTCCAGGTAATAGGCTTCTATCCGGTCATTCTGCCAAGATAGGCCATTGCGTTCAACGTAATCGCGTACGGCCAAAAGGACGTTCTGGTTTGTGACGTTTGGCTGGGCCAACTTGAGGGCGCCACCAAGAGCTCCTGCCTCGGCCGCATTCTTGACAATGCGCTGTTGGGCATAGTAGTTTCCGATGTCTATTACCAGGGCAAAAAGGGCTAACAAGCCTACTATTGCCCCTGCGATGATAAGGATAGATTGCCCCCTTTCCTTCCGCATGTCCCCTCCTTCATTCAAAGAATGAGCCTGCTACGGCGCTTATCTTTATTGGCTTCATTACTGTAATTTCCTTCCCGCTCAGGGGGTCGGGCAAACTCAGAGATAGGAGGTCAAAGTAGTAAGAGACCTTCACCTCAAAGTAACCCCCTGGCATCCTTAGAGGCGGAGGTGGATTTATCTGAATCTGCATTGGGTAAGGTTCATTGGTGTTCAGGAAGCCGGCCAAGGTCTTTATGTAATCTTTCAAAGGCTTATCCGGCTGGTCAGGGTGCTGGGCGTTCCACTCAGCCAAGGTAAGGGCATTGTCCATCATGTAACTCACTCCAGCCCTGGCCATGTGGTCAAGGGTTATATAAGTATAAAAGGCCAGGCTGAAAATGACAAGCCCTATGAGTAGGGCCAAGAATATCACTATAACCAAAGCAAATTCCACAAGGGCCTGGCCTTTCATCCTCACTCACCCCTTATAGGCATCGTCACCTGAGCCGTTATCCGGTAACGGTTGGGAAGGCCGAAACGGCCAAACCAAGGCAACTCTACAGAACTAAAGAAAGTGGAAAGCTCATACCTCAACCTGACCCTTACCGGCTTCCCTATGCCAACTCCTTGGTCCATTTCTGGAAGGTAAATCTGCAGGTTTCTGGTATCCAAGCCTGCTCCCTGGGCCTCGTAGTAAATTCGCGTGTAATACTGGTAGTAATCGGGGTCGCCAGCTGGGTTGTAACCTGGCTGTTGTACTCTCCTCAGCCAATCCGGGTGATTGGAAGCATAAAGGCAACCCGCCCGGGCCGCGCTCAAGACGTTTAAGTAAGCGAAGAAAACCAGGGCAAATTCAAAAAGGACAAGCAAAGAGATCAGGAGAAAAGCTGCCCCGGCCGTAAACTCTAAAAGACTTTGCCCTCGTTCCTTGTCCCGCTTCATCATTTTCATTATACCACAAAGCTTGTGAAAACGCCACTTAAAATGCCAGGCCCCACCCTTTGAAGGGCGGGGCCTGGTGCCTTTTGGGAAGGCTCTGGTGGGCTCTCTGCACTCAGCTTAGATAGCGTTAATGATTGTGCTGAAAACGTTCCCGATGGCCGGGCCCAACAGGGCCAGGATGGCGATGACCACGATGGCCACCAGGACCAGGATGAGAGCATACTCCACCAGACCCTGCCCCTTCTCACGCTTGAGCAACATGGCCGCTCACCTCCTTTCCCTTGAGTTTTTGCAATTTTAATATACCTCCGCAAATTGGGCAAACGCAATAGTACCTTAGTCCTATCTTTCCGATATTTGTCGCCACCAGCAATTTTTGATATACTCAGGCCCGAAGGTAGTCTACCGGTGAAGTGTTGTTGTGCCAAGATGAGCCGCTTTCGTCATTGCGAGCCCCCGAATGGGGCAAAGAAAGGAGAGGGCGAAGCGCCGCTTCGCCCCGACCGACGCTTGGGGGTTGCTTCGGGCACTTTGTGCCCTCGCAATGACACTGCAGCACCGCCTAAGGGGGAGACAACCAGACCAGAAGGAAGCGCCAAGATTGGGGGGAAGGAAGGCTTCAAGTAAGGTTGAAATTGTAGCTCTGGCGGGGGCGCTCGCTTGGGGAGGGCTTCTACGGCTGGGTTGGGCAGGCTTGAATCCCTTCGCTTTTGATGAAGCCCGCCTGAGTTTGATGGCTTTGGAGCTTGCCCGAAAAGGAGTTTTACCCTCTGCAGGCCTCCCTTCCTCTGCCGGAATACCCAACCTCCCAGCTCAAGTCTGGCTTTTTGCTTTCCCTTATGCTCTCTCCTCTAACCCTGTGTTCGCTTCCTCTTTCGTAGGGCTACTAAGCCTTCTGAGCATTGTGGCCGTATGGTGGATAGCACGCTCAAGGTGGGGGTCGGAACCAGGCTTAATTGCTGCTTGGCTCATGGCTGGCTCCCCTTACCTCGTTTTCTACTCCCGCAGTGTCTGGCCCCAAAACTGGCTCCCCATCCTCAGCGCGGCTTGGCTATTAACGGCAGCTTTCGCCGAAAAGAAGTCCTTCCTTTTCCTCAACGGTTTTATTGCCGGGCTTGCTTTCCAAGTGCACTATGCTGGGATTGCTTTGCTCGTTCCTTCAGCGTACCTTGCGCTGGTAAGCCTCCGCCAACAGCGTCGTATTTGGCTCTTAGGATTTTCAGTAGCCATTATTCCGGCCCTCATTTACGGGTGGAAAGCAGCGGGGGCAATGAAGGGGGTAAACCTAAAACTCCAGATAAGCCCGGAAAGCTTATTTCAATCCCTTAAGCTTGTGAGCGGGTGGGGATGGGAAGTCCTTCTATTAGGGCCAGGAACCGATGGCGGTTGGAAAGCCTTGTTATTGGCCACAATCCTTGCCTTGTGGATAGGGTGGGCTTTGATAAGCTTTTCCAAAGAAAAATCCAATGCCCCCTTCTTAATAGCTGGCTTAGCCAGTCCTCTCATCTGGCTCTTCCATTTTACCACCCCTTACATACATTACCACCTCGTTTCCCTGCCCTCGTTGTTCTTGGCCGCAGGCTATGGGGCAAAGACGCTACCGCGTCGGATTCGCTTGGTAGGGGTGCTCCTCGCTTTAGGTATCGCCTTGGGGCAAGGGGTGATATTCATAGAAGAGCTTAAGACCTGGGCTACTAAGCCTATGCCGGGTGGATTAAGCGCTCCCTTAGCTCTCCAGCAGGCAGCTGTGAGCTTTGTAAAGGATGGGAGACCAGTTATAGTAGTGGCCCCAGGGGACAGGCCAGAACAAGACGGGGATGCAGCTGTTATGGAAGTCCTCTTCTGGGGCTATCCCCACCGGATTGTGAACGGCTTACATTCCCTAATAATCCCAGCCGAACCATCGTGGCTCCTTTTTGTAGGGCCTTGGTTGCCAGCTTGGCAAGAAGCGATAGCTCATCTACCCAATGGAAGTTACGAGATGTACCTTTTTCCTCGGAGAGAAGGGGAAATGCCTTGGGGAATACTCAAGATTGAAGGGGCCCGCCCGATAGGCTTCAAGCCCACAGGGCCTGTCCGTCTGGCTTGTGGGGTCAAGCTCAACGGATGGAACCTGGAAATGGGTCGGGAAAGGATAAGGGTTGAGACCTTGTGGGAGGTGGAGGAGCCTGAAAGGAGGCAAATTCATCAGTTCAATCACCTTTACCTTAGGGGCGAGTTTTTCCAGGCACAGGATGGGCCTACTTCCTCCAAAGCTTGGGCCAAGGGGGATTTCCTCGTCACTTGGGCCGATTTTCCCCCTGTAGAAGGGGAATTTAGGATAGCGGCGGGGATGTATTATTACCCTTCTATGGAAAGGGTTCGTGGCTCAGAGGAAGGGATATGGTTGGATGGAGAACAGTAGGGGACTTACCTGACACCTTGTCCCTGATATGTCATTGCGAGCGAGGCGAAACAATCCCCTAACAAGATAGGAGATTGCTTGGGTATATCCGCAGAACTGCGGGGGCCCCTTTTGCCCACCCTCGTTGGCTTTGGGTTTGCCAGCGTTTTGGGCCCCACTCGTGGTGGGGTTGCAGGGGATGACCACTCGCCCCCTTTTAAATTTCGTGGGGGGGACACCCCCCCGGCCCCCCGCCATGGGGGCTTCGCCCCCTGGACCCCCCCTTTGCCCACCCTCGTAGGCTTAAGGTTTGCCAGCGTTTTGGGCCCCACTCGTGGTGGGGTTGCAGGGGATGGCTACTCGCCCCCTTTTAAATTTCGTGGGGGGACACCCCCCACAGCCCCCCGCCATGGGGCTTCGCCCCCTGGACCCCCGTTTCTCATTGGCCAGGGGGGAGGGGCTCAAGGCTTAAGGTATAAGTGGCAAGCTCGGTAGTGGCAGGGGCAAAAGCGCTTACAACCAGCACTGTCCCCGGTTCCAAAACCTCTTCTAAATGCGCACCTTCTACTTTCCACCGCTTCACGCTCAACAGTTTGCCTGCTTTGGCCGCTTGGAGTAACCACCTTTGCCTGACGATTCCATCGGTGTAGACGAAGCCGTTGGGTATCCACCCCCCACGTCCCCCCTCAAAATCCTCATAATAGCCAATTTCGGGAATGGAGATATCGTCCAGGAAGAAGCCGGGGTGGTTGACTGCATCATCCGTTATGCATTCAAAGCGCAATAAGATTTCCTTCCCGGCCCAGGGGGTAAGGTCCACTACCTCTTCAATCCAGCCCCCAGATTCCCCGGTATAGCCGTAGCCAAGGTTGTTTCCCATCGGGTTCTCTGAGGTGGAGTGGGGCCCCTCCAGGATTTTCCAGGTTCGGCCTCCATCGGAAGAAATCTCCAAGTAAGCATAATCGTAGTCCTTTTCCAAGTCATACCAGGCCCGGAAGTGCAGTGTGGCTTTATCGGTATTTCGGAGGTCAAAGCTGCGGGTTAGGGTTGAATCGCTTTCGTCGCCTCGGCCAGACCACCACATGAATTGGCCACTGTAAGGAGATGGCGGGCCTAAGGTGACAGTAGGATTAGCGGAGAAGCGCAAAAGGACAGGCTTTTCGGTCTGGATTTCAAAGTAATCGGCACCATATTGGTGGACGGTTTCGGTAATGGTAAACGGGGTTGAGGAAACGATTGCGGAAATCTTAAGGGGTTGGAGATTGAGTTCACGGTAGCCATAGCCGGAGTCGGGGTCATCAAAGTAATTGGCCAGCACCCAGTCGGCGAAGAGGTCTTCAAAGCTGAGGCCATAGGGGGCCAGGATTTCGTTGAAAGCATGCTGGCCATTGAGAGGGGATTTCACCAGGCGGCGGAAAGCTTCCTCGCCAAATCGCTCCCAGAAGTAAGCCATGAAAAGGAAGCTCGCCCCGTAATTGGGGTAGGCCTCATCGGGGCTATCAGCCCAGGAAGTGAGCTGCGTATCGGGCCGCGCCGCAAAGGACCGTGTGGAAGCGTCAAGGTATAGCCCGCTCAGGAGTTCGGCCATCTCGGAGAACCCTTCGTTCACCCAGGTGTCCTCGTTGCGGTCAATTTGCCATTGGAGCAAGTGCTGAAGTTCGTGGGCCAGTAGTGGAATGTAGGCTTTGGTTCCAGGGCTCACAGTCCCAAGGTTAATGTACACGACTTTCCTTTCATTGGAGTAAGGGAAGACCTGGCGGGGGTAAGAGTCATTGCCAGAGAAGTATCCTCCAACCCCGGGGAAGAAGCCATTGAAGATGTGCAGGCAAGAATCGGGCCAAGGGGTATCCGGGCCGAAAACCTCCATCAAGCGGGGATAAATTTCCTGTTCAAACCGCATAATTGTAGCTTTGAGGGCTTTTTGGTCCACTTTTGCCCCCTTTTCCACCCATACGCAGAAATTTGGAGTAAGGACCGATAGAGTAGCAGTAGTGATGAAGTAGGCGTTGGCAATGTGGTCAACAAGCCAGAAGTTGGCCTCCTGGCCTGGATGGTAAGAGGCAAGAGTTGGAGTAGGAGTAGGCTCCGAGGGAATCTTACCAAGCCTGGCCGCTATCTCCGCCAAGTCCCGTACCGGAAGTTCAGCCGGTATCGGGTCGGGTGTCGGGGGATGGGATGGAGTAGGAGAAGGAGTGGGGGAGGGGATAGGCGTTGGGGAGGGAGGAAGGGGGGTTGGGTTAGGCAAAGTGCACCCTAAAAGGATGAAGAAAGCAATAAAAACAAGAAAGCCTTTCCTCAAACTATGTTTCCCTCCACCAGTTTGCTCCACGCCCTCTCAAATGCCGGTATAAAGAAGCTTTTGCTGTCGCCGGGGAAGGTCTGGGCAAGTTCCATCCCCAGGGAGCGTAGCTGCCACGCTGCCGAAGGGGAAAGGTGGGCAGTTATTTCCTGGATTCTGGTGGCGAGGTAAGGGGCATAGGGTATGGAGGGGTAAGCGAAGAGGATGTTTTTAAGCAAGCTCGCAAGGTAAAGGGCCCGAGCTATGTTATTGCCTTCTACGAATTGCCAGAGGGATTTCTCGCTCTCCTCTATGCTCAATTGGTCCAGGGCAAGGTTTATGTGCTCAGGGATGAAGCCGCAACGGACCAAGAGTTTGGCTACTGCGAGGTTTTTTATTCCTGAAGCCACAAGGTAAAGGAAGCGCTCCAAGTGCTCGGTATCCCAGCCTTTTTCGCGGCCGCGTCGGACGGCCTCAGGCGAGAGGCGATAGCGGTAGTATTCCTGGGAGCCGTGGAGGACGGAGTGGGCAGCTGCCACCAGTATTGAGGCTTTGGCAATCACAGGGGCAAGCTTCGCCAAGCTCTCCACACAGGCTACTATCCTTGGCTTTCCCAACCAGGCTTCGTGGGTGACAGGGTAATCTTCGGAGGCCTTTACCCCAAGCTTTTTCTCTTCCTCCCGCATCATCCTCTCTCGCCGGCTGATGGTATCTACAACCACCACTTCTACGGCCTCCGGTGCTTTGAAAGGGGATTTTTCGTAAAGCTGGACTATGATTTCAAGGATGCGTTTTACCTCCTCTTCCGGAACCTCGCCTTGCACAGAAACACTGAGCTGCGGCATACCTCCTCTCCCTCACCTATTGGTGAACTGGACCAATTGGTTGAGTTTCTCCATCGCTCGGCCTGAGTCTATGGATTCTTTGGCCATTTCTATTGCTTCTTCCAAACTGGATGCTTTGCCTCCAACCAGGATGGCAGCGGCAGCGTTTAAGACAACGATGTCCCTGCGTGGGCCTTTTTCTCCGCTGAGGATAGCCCTGGTTATGGCCGCGTTTTCCCCCGGCTCCCCTCCTTGGAGATCGGAGAGCTTAGCTTTGGCCAGCCCCAGTTCTGTGGGGTCAAGGGGGAAAGTGGTTATGGTCCCTCTTTCAAGGCGGCTGACTTTGTTTACTCCGGTGGTGGAAAGTTCGTCCAAGCCATCGGCCCCGTAAACCACGAAGGCCGATTGGCTTCCCAAGGCTTTGAGGGTTTGCGCCACTATCTCAGTGAGGCGTCCATCGTATAAGCCTAATACTTGCTTCTTAGCTCCGGCTGGGTTCACAAGAGGACCGAGGAGGTCAAGGACGGTCCGCACCCCTATCTCTTTCCTGGCTTGAAGGACGTGGTGGAGGGCGGGGTGGAAGGATGGGGCATATATGAAGCCTATCCCGATTTCGTCAATGCAACGGGATATTTTTTCGGGGTTCAAGTTCAGGTTTACACCGAGGGCGTTGAGCAGTTCGGCGCTTCCGCACTTGCTGGCAACGGCTCTTGCCCCGTGCTTAGCCACAGCCAGCCCCGCTCCTGCTACTACGAAAGCAGCGGTAGTGGAGATATTAAAGGTCCCCCAAGGGTCCCCTCCTGTCCCAGAAATGTCCACCAAATCTTCGCGGGTTGGCTTTATGAAAACGGCCCTTTCCTTCATAGCTAAGGCACATCCCAACAGCTCCTGCGAAGTCAATCCCTTTATTTGGAGGGCCACTAAGAACCCGCCAGCCTGCCAAGGGGAAATTTTCTCATCCAAGATGAGGCTCATAGCCTCCTGGGCCTCTTGCGGAGAGAGGCTTTCTCCTTCCACAAGGCGAGAAATGTATTTCCGCAGCAATTTTCTCCTCCTTTGCGTTTTCCTTAATCATTATACTCTTGGCCTACCGGTAATGCAAAGCAACCCCTTTGAGTCTTCGCTTATAATAATCATGTGCCGATTTTTTAACCTTTGAACCGCAAAGAGCGCAAATGGCGCAAAGTTTATTTAATTTCTTTGCGTTCTTTGCACCCTTAGCGGTTAATTTTGACTCTCCGCCGAGCTCGCTATAGTTCAGTTGCCCTTATTAAGCAGGCAAACTATAATTAGGCGGGAGAGCGAGCTATGGAGATAACCCTAAAGCCCATCGGCAAAGTGGTGAATGCAGTGGAAAAAAGCTCCGAAAAGGTGGATTGGTCACAAGTGGTCTCCATTCTGGAGGTAAATCCGGAGCTTGAAGAAGGGCTTGAGGGGATAGAAGAATTCAACCGCATCATGGTTATCTTCTGGTTCCACTTAGCGGAGGAAACTTGCCTAAAGGTTCACCCCAGGGGGGACAAATCAAAGCCCCTCAGGGGTGTCTTCAGCACCAGGGCACCCGTCCGCCCCAACCGCATAGGGGTAACAGTGGTGGAGTTACTCCGCAGGGAAGGGAATCGCTTAGTGGTGAAAGGCCTTGACGCTTACAACGGGACCCCAATCCTGGACATAAAGCCTTATTTTCCGGAGGGTGAGGGTGACGAAAGACCACCGTGGGTTAAAGGAGGGTAAAGTCCTTATTATCAAAGGCAGGGTCATAAAAGCAGGCAAGGCTTTGGGAGAGGCCATCGTTTCTCCAGAGCCCATAAGCTTTTTCGGAGGAGTGGACCCGGAGACAGGCGAAGTGATAGAGAAAGGGCATCCGCTTGAGGGGCAGAAAATCGCCGGCAAAATCTTGGTCTTCCCTACTGGGAAAGGAAGCACTGTTGGTTCATACACTCTCTACCGACTCAAGCGAAACGGCCTTGCCCCTGCCGCCATCATCAACTCCAGGGCTGACCCCGTAGTAGCCGTAGGGGCTATAATGGCCGATATACCCATGGTAGACCTTGTGCCTTGCGAGGAAATTTCCACCGGCGATTTCGTAGAGGTAGAGGGGGATGAAATCAGGGTCTGGAAAGCCGATATTGGTGAAGCTGGGGGGCTCGCTGATAACCGATAAAACCCGCGAGGCCACCGCAAGGCTGGATGTAATTAGAAGGCTTGCCACGGAGATAAAAGAGGCTTTGGAAAGCGACCCCGAACTTAAGCTGGTAGTGGGGCATGGGAGCGGCTCCTTCGGCCATTTCCCAGGCAAACGTTACGGTGTGAGGGATGGGGTTAAAGGGCCTGAGGGATGGAAAGGCTTCGCCGAAACGGCATCCGCCGCCGCCCGCCTGAACCGTTTGGTAACCGAAACAATGCTTTCCACGGGGATAAAGGCTTTCCCGATGCAGCCTTCGGCTTCCCTCCTCTGCCGCGACGGAGAGATAGTGCGGTGGGAATGGCAGCAGGTAAGGAGAGCTTTGGAAAGAGGCCTTATTCCCATCATATACGGGGACGTAGCCTTTGATGAAGTCCGAGGCTCTACCATAGTCTCTACCGATGAACTTTTCTTCTTCCTGGCCCAGAAGCTTCGCCCTTCCACAATCCTGTTGGTCGGGAAAGTGGCGGGGGTCTTCACAGCCGACCCCCTCTTGGACCCAGAGGCCAAGCTTATCCCGGAGGTGACTCCTTCGGATTGGGGGAAGATTTTGGGGGCGTTGCGGGGCTCCTACGGGGTTGACGTGACCGGCGGGATGGAGGAGAAGGTCAAGCTTATGCTTAAGCTTGTGGAAATGGTTCCAGGCCTTAAAGTGGTGATAATGTCTGGGGAAGAAGAAGGAGCCTTGAGAAATGCCCTCTTAGGCTCCCTACCGGAAAGGTGCACAATTTTTCACTCCTGAAGGTTAGGGGTAGGAAGATGAAGTGGTCCAGGGTTATGCTACTCGCTGTCCCCCTTGCTTTAGTGGCAGCTCTCCTTCGGCTCGGGCCGGTCCCCGAGCTTGTTCTCAGTGCTCTGGCCCTGATACCTTTAGCTGCCCTGATTGGGGAGGCTACGGAAGAGCTGGCTGCCCGCGCCGGGCCAGTAATCGGAGGGTTATTGAACGCTACCCTGGGAAACGCTGCAGAGCTCATCATTGCCCTGGCCGGCATCCGAGCCGGGTTGCTGGACCTGGTAAAAGCTTCCATCACTGGGTCAATCCTGGGGAATCTATTGCTGGTGATGGGACTTAGCCTACTTGCCGGAGGGTGGCGTCATGGGGTCCAACGTTTCTCCCGCCAGCGGGCTGGGGTGCTGACGACCATGACAATCCTCACCTTCATTGCTTTGGGAATCCCCTCTCTGTTCAGCCACACAATTGCTGCCCAACATCCGGAAGCCGTGGAAGCCCTAAGCCTTGGGGTAGCTGGGCTGATGTTGACCCTCTACGGCTTGAGTGTGCTCTACACTTTGCGCATCCGGGAACCATTGGGCGCCCACACTGTCGCCCACACTCGCTGGACGTTCCCTCAGGCCATAGGGATCTTGGCTTCGGCTACCTTGGGCATAGTGGTAATGAGCGAGATACTGGTCCGTGCTCTGGAGCCGGCCTTACACGCTCTGGGCCTAACGGAGTTTTTCGTCGGCATCATACTCATCCCCTTAGTAGGCAACGCGGCGGAGCACCTGGTGGCCGTCCAAATGGCGGCGGAGAACCAAGTTGCGTTATCCTTGGAAATTGCTGTAGGCTCAAGCCTGCAGATAGCCTTACTGGTAGCTCCGGTCCTGGTCTTTGCCAGCCTGGCCTTTGGGCAGCCGATGGACCTGGTCTTCCATCCCCTTGAGCTGGTGGCGTTGATGATGGCGGGGGCCATCGCATCCTTCATTGCGCTGGATGGAGAGACCAACTGGCTGGAGGGCGCCCAGCTGCTTGCCCTTTACGGCATGCTGGGAATTGCCTTCTTCTTCGTGTGAGCTGGGACTGGGCAAAGCCAGGCTTTCCGCTCCGACCTAACCCCCTGGCCCCCTTCCCTGCGAGGGGAGGGGGAAAAATTTGGCGGGGTTGGCTGGTCAGCCTACGAGTGGGACCCAAAACCCGGGCAAACCCTAAGCCCACGAGGGTGGGCAATGGGGGGTCCAGGGGGGGCACAGCCCCCATGGCAGGGGGTCGTGGGGGATGTGCCCCGTTCACGCCGACTGAAGTCAGCCCCTTTGAAAAAGGTCGGCCTGCGCCAAGTACGGGCGTAGCATCGCTACGCCCCTATATTGAACCGGGGGTGGAGGGGGCGCAGCCCCCTCCCAGGGGGTTTGGGGGATGTGCCCCCAAGAACATTAAAATAAGGGGCGAGTTGCCCACCCTTGCAACCCCGCCACGAGTGGGGCCCAAGACGCTGGCGAACCCTAAGCCAACGGGGGCGGGGAAAATTGTTACCCCCCTACAATACTGGGACGCACCCCGGCATGCCACCAAAAGCTGCTCTTTTGACACCCGCCCCTTTTCAGGTTACAATTAGGAAAGAGGGGGAAATGAGCCAAGTTCTCTACCGGAAGTGGCGCTCCAGAAACTTTGATGAGCTTATAGGCCAGGACCACGTGGTCCGCACCCTCAAAAACGCTATAAAATCCGGAAAAATTGCCCACGCTTACCTCTTCGCCGGACCACGCGGCACAGGGAAAACTACTACCGCCCGCATCCTGGCCAAAGCAGTAAATTGCCTTTCCACCGATCAGGATAAGCCCTGCAACCGCTGCGAAATCTGCACAGCCATAAACGAAGGACGTTGCCTGGATTTGATTGAAATTGATGCCGCTTCCAACCGGGGAATTGATGAAATCCGCGACCTACGGGAGAAAGTGGGCTTCATGCCCACCCAAGCCCGCTACAAAGTCTACGTGATAGACGAAGTCCACATGCTTACCCCCGAAGCTTTCAATGCCCTCCTCAAAACTCTTGAGGAACCCCCACCCCATGTAATTTTCGTCCTGGCTACCACTGCACCGGACCGCATTCCGCCTACAGTCCTCTCCCGGTGCCAGAGGTTTGACTTCCGCCGTATCCCGGCTAAGGACATAGTTGAACGATTGAGCTACATAGCTTCTCAAGAGGGAATTTCCGTTGAGCCCGAGGCCCTCAGTTTCATAGCTCACCAGGCTATGGGCAGCATGAGGGATGCTTTGAGCCTACTGGACCAGCTGAGAGCTTTCGGGGAGGAAAAGATAACCCTGGAGCTGGCTCGGGCTATAACCGGGGCCATATCCCAGGAAACTATTGCCGAACTTGTCGGCCTGCTGGTTCGGGGACAGACTGCCGAGCTCATTGCCTACTTGGATGAGCTAATAGAGAGGGGGGCAGAACCAAAGCAGCTCCTCCAAGAGCTAATCAACTACCTAAGGAACATCCTGCTCATAAAAGTTTCGGGGGATAAAGCTTCGCTGGACTTGCCCAAAGAGGCCATTGAGAGGATGAAGGATTACTCTGCCCTCCTCCCCACCGGCCAATGGATTAAGATTATACGCCTCCTGAGCCGAACAGCCCTTGAGATGAGAGGAGGGCTTTCCCCTCAGCTCGCCTTAGAAATGGCTTTCTTGGAGATAATGGAAGCGGCCTCAACACCGCAAGCCCAGGAGACACCACAGCAATCACCGCCCAAGGAAACACCACAACCACCCAAAGAGGCTATCCAGCCAGCCCAGGAAGCCCCTCCGGCACCGCAGCAGCCAAAAGCTGAGGAACTCGCCCTCTTAAGGGCGCAATGGGCCAACCTCTTGGCGGCTATAAGGAGTGTGGATAAAGCTCTGGAAGCACTCCTGAGGGATTGCGAGCCAGTCTCGGTTTTGGAAAATACAGTAACCCTGGGCTTTTACTACCCGCTCCACAGGGAGAAGGCGGAAGAAGACAAGAGGCGGAGAACACTGGAAGAAGCCTTGAGCAAACTTCTGGGCCGGCCAATCTGGGTAAAATGCGTAGTAATACCCAAGAAGAAGGCTCAGCCGACCCATCCAAAGCTTCCCCCGGCTGAGGACCCGGTGGTAAAAGTAGCAGTGGAAAAACTGGGAGCGAGGATTGTAGGAATACGCCAAGAAAAAGGAGGGGAACATGTCCAAAAAGAAAGCCCTTAAGCTTGTAGGCCAGCTGGAGAAGCTCCAAGAAGAGATGCTGAAAGCTCAAGAACGCTTAGGAGAGGAAACTATAGAGGTCACGGCAGGGGGTGGGGCCGTAAAAGTGGTAATAGATGGGCATCAACGCCTCCGCTCCATAACCATCTCCCCGGAGGTAGTGAACCCAGAGGACGTGGAATTACTCCAGGACCTAATCCTCATTGCCGTGAACGAAGCTATTGAGCGAGCCCAAGCCCTCGCCGCCGAAAAGCTCTCCTCAATCGTGGGCGGGATAGAAGTCCCAGGGCTTAATTTTTAAAGGGGACCGATGGCCAAGCTTGCAGCTCCGATAGCCCGTCTCATAGACGAATTCAGCCGCCTTCCGGGCATAGGGCCTAAGACGGCTTCCCGCCTTACTTTCTACCTCCTTAAAGTCCCAAAGGAACAAGCCCTTGCCTTGGCCGAGGCCATAAAAGAGCTGAGGGAAAAAACTACTTACTGCGAAATTTGCTTCAACATAACCGATGAAAGCCCATGCCCAATCTGCAGAGACCCCGAACGGGACCAATCCACAATCTGCGTTGTAGAGGACCCATTGGATGTGTTAGCCCTGGAGAGGACCGGGGAATACAAAGGGGTTTACCATGTCCTGCACGGGGCAATTTCCCCTGTTGAAGGGATTGGGCCGGAAGATTTAAGGATTCAGGAGCTACTGCGGCGAGTCAAGGGCAAGCTTATCCGCGAGGTAATACTGGCTACAAACCCCAACTTAGAAGGGGAGGCCACGGCCATGTACATCTACCAACTCCTGAAACCCTTGGGGATAAAGGTAACCCGCCTGGCTCGCGGCCTCCCCATGGGCGGAGACCTTGAATACGCCGATGCTATCACCTTAGCCCGAGCTTTGGAAGGGCGAAGGGAAATGTAGTTTTAACCTTAGAGAAGGGTGTGTCCCAGAATTGTGGCCCCCCATTTTCCCACCATCGTTGACTAAAGGCTCGCCAACGTTTTGGGTCCCACTCGTAGCCTGGTTGCAAGAGTTAGCAACTCGTCCCTTATTTTTAGTTCTTGGGGGCACATCCCCCATGCCCCCTGGGAGGGGGCTGCGCCCCCTCCACCCCCCTTTGCCCACCCCCGCGGGCTTAGGGTTCGCCGGCGTTTTGGGTCCCACTCGTAGCGGGATTGCTAATGTGGGCAGCTCGCCCCCTCTTTTGAATTTGTGGGGGGACACCCCCCACGACCCCCCGCCATGGGGGCTCCGCCCCCCTGGACCCCCCGTTTTGCCCACCCCCGCGGGCTTAGGGTTCGCCGGCGTTTTGGGTCCCACTCGTGGCGGGATTGCTAATGTGGGCAACTCGCCCCCTCTTTTGAATTTGTGGGGGGACACCCCCCACGACCCCCCGCCATGGGGGCTCCGCCCCCCTGGACCCCCCTTTGCCCACCCCCGCGGGCTTAGGGTTCGCCAGCGTTTTGGGTCCCACTCGTGGCTGGCTTGTTAATGGAGGCAACTCGCCCCCTTTTAAGGTTTCGTGGGGGGACACCCCAAGCCCCGCCAGGGGGCACAGCCCCCTGGACCCCTCTTTGCCCA
>Ga0207433_10001547_pt1 | contig 49187 bp, 45 predicted proteins | sample YelNatPaOPGAMG01_FD_187559 | JGI IMG/M metagenome (GOLD analysis project Ga0207433, IMG submission 187559) | Hot spring thermophilic microbial communities from Obsidian Pool, Yellowstone National Park, USA - OP-RAMG-01 (SPAdes) (version 3) | ecosystem: Environmental > Aquatic > Thermal springs...
TAACGCCCCTTTAGGCTGTTTTGCAAGCACTTTCTGCTTTTTCTTGCCTCCATAAGTTCGGTTCTCGAATTATTTTGTTGGATAGTGCTCCGGGCGGGATTTGAACCCGCGTCTCCGGCTCGAAAGGCCGGAATACTTGACCGGGCTATACTACCGGAGCACTTAGCCCTTTTCACTTATTTGGCATCATGCAAATATCTGCGGGTTTCGTTTAAACCTTATTCTTTTAGGGCTGTTTTTAAGCATTCTTTAAGCGACGCCAAGATGGTTTCCGCCTTGTTTAGTGTTGGCGCGTAATGGGCTGTCTTAGCCGAGTTTGTCATTATTGTTTTTATTCCAAGCTTGTCCGTCCACGTTACCACGGCGCATGTGTCTGTGAGGATTTTGGCGCCGCTTGCCTCAATTTTGCGCACGTAAGCCTTAGCTTTTTCTTTTACTAGGCGGGAGGTGCATATCCAAAATTCAATGTCATCTCTAACTTTTTGGTTGCTAATGGCGTTCGCGATTTTTTTAATTTCGCGAAGGGAGCAGTGGGGACAGCCAACAAACACTAAATCTGTTTTTTGCGTGCGGGTTGTTGTTAGCTCCGCCACGGTTTCTTTAATGTCTTTGGGTTCAACGATTATTTTTTCAAGTCTCTCCTCAGTTTTGATTCTGTCCTTGTAATGGAACATGTTTACCATTCCAGCAGAGGCAAGTGCAGCACCCAATTGCTTCAAATCTTCCGGCGATGGGTTTTTCAAACCTTTGATGAGCGGTATTTTGTCCTCCAAAATTTTTCCTAGGAATATTCCTAAGGCTCCATAGTCAATCTCGTTTTCCAGAGAAGCTTTGACTTCGGCGACAACTTTTGGCTTGCGGTTCTCAGCTCTATGTATTCCGCAATCTGGTGTTTTGCCAATAATTGCCGCTGCTAGGGCACTTGGGCCCCCTTCGCGGTTTGTCCAAGCTCCCAAAACAGAGTTGGCGTAAACAACAGCTGAGGATTCAGCCCATGCTAAGTGGGCGCCTTTTCTTGGCTCTTTAATGTAGTAAGGCGTGCATGTGAAGGACTTTTTGAAGCCGAGTTTTTCGAAAATTCCGCATAGTTTTAGCTGCATTTCAATAAGGTGCTTCGGCAACCGCGTTGCCAGGTGTTTTGGGTCTAAGCTTTGGGGGTTGAGGGTGGCTTCAACTTTGATTTTTTCGCCGGTGTTTGCCAAAGCCTCTAGGAAGTCTGTTGGTGCCTCGCCGAGGGTCTTATATGAAACGCCGGAAACGTGGGCGGATTCTATTGGTATAAGCCTAGAGGCATCGAAAAGCTCCCCAATTTTGACAAGTATTTTCATGCAGACCTGCTTTGCCCAGCCAAATTCGCCGTCGTAAATGCGTTCTTCCTCTTTTGTTAAATACGTGCCCTTTAACCCTCCTCTGCTTTTAGAATTTTAACTATTCCTTTGTAGGCATCAGCTTTGATTATGTCACCGCTGTTAATCTTGCCTATGTCGATTTTGTCTATCATTGGGATGTTGGCTATAACTGCGCCAACAACTATGACCGGGTCTGCTTTGTGGTTGATTATGGCTTTTGGCGCCAAACCCTTTTTCGCTAAGGAATATAAGACGTAGCTGCCGACGGTTGAGCCGTGCCCATGGGGAAAGCATAGAACCCTATCTTTTATGGATACACCGTACAGGTCATGCTTCTTTTCAATAATTTTCCCAGTTTCAGGGTCGACATCCCCGAGGAAGCTTATGGGCTTGGTAGAAACAAGCGCCTCCGCTTTGCAACGTCCTTCAACAATTCCTCGCCCACGCAAAACTATGCACTTTGCCATTTTAGGCGCCTTCAATAGGATATTTTAGCTGATGATGGAATTTCGCCGAGAATTTTTGAGGCGGCTTCCGCCACTTTTTCACGGTTTTTTTCGTCTGTGTAAACCCTTAAAATGTTTATGAAACCCTTTAAAACTTCGAATATTCCGGAGATTTCGCTAAGCCTCTTAACTTCTTTTCTCCCATCATGGGTTTTGCTGAAAACCGGGATTTCCATAGGCTCCATAAACATGGAATGATGATATGGAACAGAGGGCACTGTTGGCACATCGATTATTATGGCTTCTGGGTCTATTTTTGCGTCTTTGGCAATCTTGTTCCTTATCTGGTTGCGGAATTCCTCGGCGCTAAAAATGTTTGAAACAGTTTTGTCTTTAACGTAGAAGGTCTGTTCATAGGCGCACTTTAGCATCTTCCGTCTTTCAAGATTCTTTATTATTGGACTGGATTTCTCGCAGTTTTTTAGCATAGCCCAAACCGTGTAGTCGTCCATAGCCAAATACTCTTCTGGTGTTTTGAAGGCGGATAAGCCCAGCTCTTCATCTGCTTTTTCAAGGGCTGTTGCCAGCATTATTTGAGCGGCTCTCCCAACACGGTGGAAGTAAATGCTCTTGAAGGACTCGATGCGGGCAATTATGAAGGATTCAAGAGTTGAAAGGGCCCCCATATCCACGGCTAGGTTTCCATCCAAAACGTCGAAAGTATGAATTAGGCGGAAAACATCCACGAAACCGTACTCCGCACCAGTGTGATAGGTGTCCCGGACAACAAAATCCAGCTTGTCAACATCTATGGAACTCCTAATTATTTGGTTTAGGAAGGCTTTCCCACGCATGGACAGTGAGCCGACGGCAAGCTCAGCAATGTCTTCCGCTTTATACCCAAAACTTCCAAGCAAGTCTTTTAGCTCGCTGTGCTTTATTATCCACGCCGTTATGTCCTCATGGGTTTTGTTAAGCCTCTTCGTCAACAGATGCTCAAAAACATGGGAAAAGGGTCCATGCCCCACATCGTGGAGTAGGCCGGCAATCCGCACAGCTTCAGCCTCTTCCTCGCTTACCGCTTGGGAAACATTTGGGTTTTCCGCCACTTTGCCAGCCAAGTACATGACACCTATAGAATGCTCAAAACGTGTGTGATTCGCCCCCGGATACACGTATTCAGCACCAGCCAACTGCCTCAACCTACGAAGCCTCTGAACGGGATAAGAATCAATAATTTCCTTCTCTTCCTCTGTTATGTAGACGTATCCATGCACAGGGTCTTTTATTTCACCCCAATAGCTTTTCGGCATTGCCAATTCTCCAAGGGTTGCAACTTAACAATTATTAATGCATGCTCCTCTTATAATGTCTAATGCTGGCTGGAGGACTAAACATTGGAAAAACGGGGGTTCTTCATATGTGTCGAAGGCTTAGACGGCTGCGGAAAAACAACCCAAGCCAAAATTCTTGTGAGGAAATTGCGGAAGATTGGCTACGACGCAGTTTACACGGCTGAGCCTAGCCGTGGAAAAATTGGGAGATTTATAAAGAGGTATTGCCTGCATGGCGGCAAGCGTGTCCCCAGCATTGTTGAAGCCTTGCTTTTTGCAGCTGACCGCTACGAGCACGTGGAAACCGAGATAATTCCAGCCTTGAAGGATGGAAAAGTTGTGGTTTCAGACCGTTACATGTATTCTTCTCTGGCTTATCAAGGGGCGTCTGGACTTAACCTAGACTGGATTAGGATGATAAATGAGCATGCAGTGCCACCAAACCTGGCAATTTTCATAGACGTTGACCCAAACACGGTCATAAAGAGGTTGAAACCCAAAAAATCAGTCATGGAAAATCTTGAAACCCAGCGTAAGGTTCGAGAAGTCTACTTAAAATTTGTCGAGAACGGGGAACTCGTAAGAGTGAATGGAAACAAACCAAAAAGCGAGGTTGCCAAGGAAATTTTCTCCGTTGTTTTAGATTGCTTAAAAGGGTGCTAAAAAGCCTTCAAAACCTTTCTTGAGAAAAGCCCATTAACCCTTTCAACTATTAAGTTGACGAGATCTTCTGGCGGCACGTGTCTCGGTCCCCTCTCGTGGAAAATGAGCACTTCCATCAAACCCTTGTCGAATATTAGACGTAGCATGTAATAATCAAACTTTAGCGGTGACATTTTTCCGTTATGCTCTCTATAATAGCGTATGGCGCAGAAAAAGTCAATTACGTGAGGTGAAGCCTTGCGAATTTCTCCCAAAATTTTCTGGGTTTCCTCCGAGTCCAAATAGTTAAAAGTATCGCCATCGGCTATACCAAACTCGAAGACAACCGTACAATTGGTCGCTGAGGGGCTTGCAACATCTTCTAGACGCAGTTTTTCGCTGTTAAGTTTCCCTAGGCAATGAACCACAGCTTTTTGAAGTGTCTTAGTAGAGGCTGCCGTGGCGAAACGCATAACTTTCTGCACGTTAACGGGAAAATTCTCATAAATACCAAGCATTTTCCATCCCTTGTTTGAATGCTAGATTCTTTTGGCTTTTCTTACCTTCTCCAAGTTTTCCAAAAGTCCAGAAAGTGCCGAGCCTAGCTTCTGAAGCTCTTCAACATCGGTTTCACGCTGCATTTTCTCTTGAATCTCTTGTATTTTTGCAAGCAGCGTAGCCTCGAGGGTTTCAAGGCTTAAGGCACTTGTGACTTTTGCCAACTCCGTTTCCTCTTTGACGACTATCACTTTTTTCTCACATTTCGCACACCATAAATCTCCGCTTTTAAGACGGAACAGTGGAGAAGCGCAAACTGGACAAGCCAGTTCAGTTAATGTTTGACCCTGGCGGAGTAGGTCAGCCATACGCTTAATATATTGTTCCTCAGCTTCCTTCACATTTTGCGACATTCCCTCAGCCCTCGAAAATAGATAGGCATAAAAGCCTATATAACTTGATTATCTGAAATTGATGTGGTGACAGCCCATGGTTAGGAAGAAAAAGCTCGAGGAGTATGAGGAGAGAATTAAGCAGGCCATGGCTGTGCTCGCCGAGGTTTCGGAAGACACGACAACTCCGCGCAACATTAGAAGGGCAGCTAAAGACTCTATGGATGCCCTGCAGACGACAGAGTTTACGCCTGCTGTTAGGGCTTCAAACGCCATATCCATATTAGACGAGATTTTGCAGGATCCGAACATGCCGCCTTACACGCGTGTGAAACTCTGGAACGTGATGAGCATACTAGAAGCCATAAAAGATTAGGGAAGCTTAAACGCCAAATCACACTTGTTGCAGGGTGGTGTCTTTAATTGAAAGTTTTTCCTTATAGTGAAGTTAAAGCTGAGGAAGCCGCAGAAGAAGGCGCCTCAAAACTGAGGGTTAGGTGGCTCATCACCCGGGACGTGGGCGCTCCAAATTTTGCAATGAGACTTTTTGAAATGGAACCTGGAGGTCATAGCCCACTGCATGCTCACCCGTGGGAGCATGAAGTCTTCATTTTGGAGGGCGAAGGCGTCGTTGTCGGCGATAATGGGGCAAGAAGGTTTAAGCCCGGTGATGTGATTTTTATTCCACCCAATGAGAAGCATCAGTTCAAAAACGATGGAAACAAAACTGTGAAGTTTCTCTGCCTTGTGCCCCACCATGATAAGCCAAAATAATTCCTAATTTAGGCTTCAATATCGTCGTGGTTTAAGAATTCGCTAAAAATATATGCTTGTTGTTACATCTAGTTTTGGGCTTCAAGAGGTATAAGACTTTGAAGTATGATGTAATAATTGTCGGTGCCGGTCCAGCTGGAATATTTTCAGCCCTTGAAATGGTTGGGAAGGCTGACCTTCGCATATTGATGCTTGACAAAGGACCAGATTTAGAGCGCAGAAAATGCCCGGCAAGCAGAGGCTTCGGATGCGTAAACTGTGAGCCCTGTGGGCTTTTATGCGGGTGGGGTGGAGCTGGAGCCTTCAGCGACGGCAAACTAACAATATCAACTGAGGTGGGCGGTTGGCTAAACCAGTACGTTTCGGAAAAAGAGCTGAAGGAGCTAATAAACTACGTTGACAGCGTCTACATCAAATTCGGCGCTCCAAACCGCGTTTATGGCGAGGACATAGAGAAGGTTGAGGAGATTGAAAAGAAGGCATCCATGGCTGGACTAAAGCTTATCCACCAGAAGATTAGACACATGGGAACCGAACGTTGTGCCCAAACACTTCGGAAGATGCGGCAAGAACTAAATGGAAAAATTGACATTAAAATGGGAAAAGATGTCAAAGGGCTTATTGTGAAAAACGGCGCTGTTGAAGGCGTTGAAACAGTTGACGGAGAAAAGTTCTTTGGGAAATATGTAATTGTGGCTCCAGGAAGGGGAGGAGCAGAATGGCTTCAGACAGAAGCCCAAGCACTAGGGTTAAAAACACTTAATAACCCCGTGGACGTTGGCGTCCGAGTGGAGGTTTTGGCCGCGGTAATGGAGGAGTTAACAAATATCCTTTATGAGCCGAAATTCGTTTACTATTCAAAGTTTTTCGACGACCAAGTTAGAACTTTCTGCGTGGCACCGTACGGCGAGGTCATATCCGAATCCTATAATGGAGTCTTGACTGTTAATGGGCAAAGCTATGCTGAGCGGAAAACGGAAAACACGAACTTCGCCATCCTCGTTAGCACCTCATTTACAGAACCCTTCAAAGAACCCATAGCCTACGGCAAATATTTGGCGAGACTTTCAAACCTCCTCAGCGGAGGTATTCTAATACAGCGGTTAGGCGATTTAGTGGCTGGAAGGCGCTCAACACCAGAAAGAATAGCGAGAAGTGTTGTAACACCAACATTGAAGAACGCTACGCCCGGCGACTTAAGCTTCGTCCTGCCATACCGTTATCTTGCAGATATAAGGGAGATGCTTGAAGCCCTTGACAAAATAGCCCCTGGAATACATTCACGGGACACACTTTTGTATGGTGTTGAAGTGAAATTCTACTCATCAAGGCTGGAGTTAAGCAGCTCTCTTGAAACAAAAATTCGGAACCTATTCACAATAGGCGACGGCGCCGGAGTAACCAGAGGACTAATACAAGCATCAGCATCAGGTGTTATCGTTGCAAGGGAAATTCTAAAACGCGAAAAACAGAAGGTTAAAAGAAATGTCAATAATTAAGGAGTTAAGCTGCTCCTACTGCGGTGCTCCCATCTCATTTCAACCCGGCGAAATAATAGCTACATGCAAGTACTGCGGCTATACTGTGGTGATTGAAACTGGAAAAGCCTTCACCTTTGAGCATTCAATGCTGCTAAATAAGTATGACCCGACAAGGATAGAAGAGCCCGTTAAAAATTGGATGAGTTCCGGATTCCTGAAACCAGCAGACCTATCCAAAAAGTCAAAAATAACAGAGAAGACGTTGATGTACATCCCCTTCTGGATTATATCCGTGGAGGCTGAAAGCACCTATAAAGGGGTTTTCGAAAGGATAAGCCCACCACTCATGAAGGAAGGCAAAATAACCAAAAAATATGATTGGCTTGTCCTTGCAAGAAAAGCCACTCAGTTCCCAACAAAAGAGTATGATGTGCCCTTGGAGGGCAAAGTTCCATACGATTTTAGGAAAATTGAAGACTTCGCCAAAATCTTGAACAGTGAAATCGACAGAGACGAGGCTGTTGAAATAGCCAAACAACAAATTGTGGAGCATCACCGTTATTTGGCTCAGCAAGATGTCGACAGAATCATTGAGATGAAAAACGAGATAAAAGTTGGTCAAACGGTTTACCTCCACGCGCCAATATGGTTCATAAAATACGAGTATAAAGGCGAAAGCTACAATTTGTGGCTGGATGGAGCAACGGGAACAGTCATAAAAGGAGACATACCAACAGCTAAATTCGGAATAATTTAGACATGCTCCTTTCTAAACATTTTTTATCCACAGCTGCAACATGAATAGTGTCCTAGAGGTTTGAAAACACCATGGGCAGCGAAATCATCGGACGGGGAACATGGTACGATAAAATGGCTCTAAAAGTAATTGAGAGGGAGCGAAAGCTGGGCAGAAGCCTAGACATTATACGAACTGAGATGGGATTGGGAGCTTCTGGTTTTCCCCATATTGGAAGCTTGGGGGACGCCGCCCGCGCCTATGCCGTCACATTAGCCATTAGAGAACAAGGCTACCGTTCAGAGCTTATAGCCTTCTGTGATGACAAAGACGGACTGCGCAAGGTCCCAGCGGGGCTGCCCAAAACTCTGGAGAAGTATTTGGGTTTTCCTGTCACAGACATCCCAGACCCATTTAAGTGCCATGACAGCTACGGCAGACACATGAGCAATCTTCTACTTGAAGCCCTAGACAAATGCGGCATAGAATACCACTATATGTCAGCTAAGGAAGCCTACAAAAAAGGCTTATTAAACAATGAAATCAAACTCTTGCTATTAAATGCTAAAAAAGTTGGGGAAATAGTCAAAGAAGAGGTGGGACAAGAAAGATACATTGAAGTTCTGCCATACTTTCCAGTTTGCGAAAACTGTGGTAGGATATACACAACGAAGGCAGTAGAATATATTCCGGAAGAGAACAAAGTACTATACATCTGCGAAGGCATGGAAATTAAGGGCAGATGGATTGAAGGATGTGGATACAAAGGCGAAGCTGACGTCACAAAGGGTGAGGGAAAACTAAGCTGGAAAGGCGAATTTGCAGCAAGATGGAAAGCCCTCGACATAAGGTTTGAGGCTTACGGCAAAGATATAGCCGACTCGGTCCGCGTAAACGACAGAATTTGCCGCGAAGTGCTAGGCTACGAACCGCCAGCCCATGCAAAATACGAAATGTTCCTCGACAAAAGCGGAAGAAAAATTTCAAAATCCACTGGCAACGTCTTCACACCCCAAGTCTGGTTTAGGTACGGCTCACCCCAATCACTAATGCTGCTCATGCTGAAAAGGTTTGTTGGAACCCGCACATTAGACGTGACGGACATACCGGCCTACATGAACGAACTGGACTATCTAGAAGACATATACTTTGGAAAAAAGGCAATACCCGACAAGAGGGAACTGGCAAAGCTTAAGGGCTTATACGAATATTGCTGGATTCTGAAACCGCCCAAACAACCAAGCGTACATGTGCCATACAACATGCTAACTTTTCTGGCAAAAATCGCACCAAAGGGCAAAGAAATAGAGTTCATAAGCGAAAAACTCCAAAGCTACGGCTACCTAAAAAAGGGACAACAGCCAGACCAAGACCTAAAAAAGCGAATAGAATACGCGTTAAACTGGGTTAAGGACTTCGAAGAAATCCGCGAAACAACAATAACCCTAAAACCAGAAGAGAAGAACGCCATAAAAGAACTTATCGAAACCCTAAAAACCGAAGAGGAACCGGAAAAAATACAAAACGCCATATTTAACACTGCCAAAAAACACGGCATACCACCACCAGAATTCTTCAAAACCCTATACACCATACTAATAGGTGCACCCCAAGGACCAAGGCTTGGGCCATACATAACAGCCATGGGCAAACAAAACGTAATAGACGCCCTACAACGCGCCTTAAACCAAAACTAAAAACCCTTTTATGCCAATTTCATTTCTATCATAAACTTGGGCCCGTAGTCTAGAATGGATTAGGACGCTGGCCTGCGGAGCCGGAGATCCTGGGTTCAAATCCCAGCGGGCCCGCTACTTTTTGCTAGCGTTCGGCAAACGTGCCTATATGCGACAGATTTTCAGTTGCTTTCACTTTTTTGTAGGTATCCGCTGAATCCTATTGCCCAAAGTAGAATTGGGTAGGCTATCATGCGTTCCATTCCGCCGAGACCTATTATTAAATCGATGGTTGAGTGGAAATAGCGTAGGTAAACTTCTCCAGTAATGAAAATTGTCAAAGCTGAAAGCGACATGATTCCCATGCCTACGGCGAAGTAGCTCATTGGTGGTTTTTGAATTTTATAGGAGGCTATGGCGGATAAGGCGCCGAATAGAAATGCAATCAAGGAGACTACGGTGTGCACTACGCCGAAATCTTCTGGAAATATTCCAACGCCCATGGCGCCTATCCCACAAAGTATTAGGAAGCCTAAGAAAACCTTGTTGCGGACAATGTGTCTTAAAAAGTAGGCGCTGACTGTCACTGTTAAGCCAAGCACGAAAACAGATGTGTTAAAAACCGGAGCGGACGCCTTGTCCAGTTTTCCTAAGTCGCTTATGTAGTTGTTTGCAACGCTGTAGTTGGTGTATACACATTCGGCGATCAACATGCCAAGAATGAATTGGACTGCGCCGACGAATATTAGGGCTCCAGCCACTTTGCTATTAAACTGCTTCATGTTCTGTAGAATGTTTTGTTCCATTGATAAGCTTAACGTTCACTAAAGGGTTTCAGCATCTCGTCTGTGCACTTTCCGATGTTTTCGCCTATGTATCCGCCTTCCAAAACGAAAAACGTCGGCTTCCTGAAAGAAGCCAAAATCTCGCCTATTCTTTTATAGGTTTTCTCCGTCAACCCTAAAGAGGCTAAGTCTCCGGCGTAAGCGTCAAAACCGGCTGAAACGGCGATAACCTCAATTTTCTGCATATCAACCTTCCGCAAGGCTTCTTCAAGGGTTTTTAGGTAAACGGCCTCTCCACAGTCTGCTGGCAAGGGAAAATTTAGGCAGTTGTCCTCTGAATAGGCGCCTGTGCCCGGATAGTGGGGATGCCTATGCAGTGAAACATAAACCACTTTCGGGTCTCCTAGGAAGATTTCCTGCGTTCCATTTCCATGATGTCCATCAATGTCCAAAATGAGCGTTGGCCTGTCAAGGTGTTTGACTGCGACTGCAATGTTGTTTATGTAGCAGAAGCCCTTGGTATAAGCGCCTAAAGCAATGCCATATCTGCCAGCGTGGTGTCCCGGGGGTCTCATAAGCGAGAAGCCTTGGATTTCTGCGGCTAGGATTGCTGCTCCTGCTGAAAGTTTCGCGTACTCGTAGATGTTTTCGTAGGCTGGGGTGTCTGGGTCTTCTATGGCTCCCCTTTTAAGCAGCTCAATATAATCTGGGTCGTGGACTTTTAGGAGGTCCTCCTCTCTTGCTGGTTCTGGCGTTATAAACTCGTAGCCTCGCTCTTTTAGGATTTCGTAGGCTTTTTTAACTCTTTGGGGGCTTTCAATGTGCCATGAACCGTACTCCAAACACTTTTCGGAAAAAACTATTTTCTTTTTCACTTGTGCACCAGCCTTGGTGTACGCTTTTTAGCTTAAATTTGCCAGTTACATATATTAGTGTTCATATTTACTGTTGACGGTGAGAAAGGCGAAATTTCATGGTTTCGGAGAACCCTCTCGCTGAGTTTAGAAGGGAATGCGAATCAGCGTTAAGCGAGGCTATCAAGAGGCTTTCCCTTGAAGTGCCTAAACAACTGGTTTTTGAAAAGCCGCCGGTTTGGGAGTTTGGTCAGCTGGCTTCTTCCATCTGTTTTGAACTGGCTAAGCAGGTTGGCGAAAAGCCACTGGTTCTCGCTGAGCGACTCATAGGCGCCGTAGACAAGTCAAAGTTGTCTTTGGTTGGCGATGTCACCGCGGCTGGCGGGGGCTACATAAATTTTCATGCGAATTTTGCAAAGTTTTCCAAGCTTACCATAGAGTCTGTTAGGCGTTTAGACGAAGCCTACGGGCTTGTCAAGGTTGAGGAGCCCTTAAAAGTTATTGTTGAGCATACGAGTGTTAATCCGCTTCATCCAATCCATATTGGTCAAGCGAGAAACCCTATGCTTGGGGATGCCATTGCCCGTTTGCTTTCTGCTAGGGGGCATGTGGTTTCGCGGCACTATTATGTGGATGATGTTGGAAGGCAGACAGCGGTAATCGCCTATGGCTATGAGAAGCTTGGAAGACCTAAGCCAACAGAAAAGCCAGACCACTTCATTGGTAAGATTTACACTATAACAAGCTGCCTCGTTGAGATTAACCGCTTGAAAAGGGAGCTTGAGCGGGCAAAGGCTGTTTCCGCCGAGGAAGAGGTTATGAAGATTAATAGGGAATTGGATGATTGGATGTCTGTCGCCTTCGAACTGAAGAGCAAGTATCCAGAGCTTTTTGAAAAACTGCTTCAGAAAATAAGCGAGGACAAAGATCCCGAAGAGATTGTGGGTGAGCTGAATAGGGCTTATGAGGTTGGAGATGAGAAGGCTAAGCGGCTTATTAGGGAGGTCAGCCAACTCTGCCTAGAGGGTTTTAGGGCTACTTTGAGTCGTGCTGGGGTTTTCTACGATTCATGGGATTGGGAGAGCGACCTCGTTTGGAGCGGGCTTGTGGCAGAAGTTCTCCAAAGGCTGAAGCAGACGCCATATGTTTCCGTTCTCGGCGGTGTTCTGGAGTTTGAGGCTGGAAAAGTGGTTGAAGACCTTAATTTGAGGGATAAGCTGGGCTTAAGGAAGGATTATATTGTGCCTTCTTTGACGCTTGTTAGGGCCGATGGTACAACGCTTTACACGACTAGAGATATAGCCTACACCTTATGGAAGTTTGAAAGAGCTGAAAAGTGCATAAACGTCATCGGAATGGAGCAGTCTTTGGCTCAGATGCAGCTCAAAATAGCCTTGTACGCGTTGGGCTATGCTAAACAAGCTGAAAACTTGACGCATTTCGCCTACAACCTTGTGACTTTGCCTGGCTACAAAATGTCTAGTCGTAGGGGACGCTACATAACATTGGACGAGGTTATGGACGAGGCTGTTAGCAGAGCATATGACGAGGTTGCTAAACGCTCACCCCAACTGTCAGAAGAGGAGAAGCGGAAAGTCGCAGAGTTCGTCGGCATAGGCGCAGTTCGATATGCACTTGTGGAGGTTGACCCATCAAAGCCCGTCGAGTTCAATTGGGAACGCGTAATAAACTTTGAGAGGAACAGTGCTCCATACATTCAGTATACGCATGCTAGGGCTTGCAGCATACTGCGAAAAGCCTCAAGAAAGCCGGAAAACCCAGACTATGGCTTGTTGAAGGAGAAGATTGAAAACGAGATTGTCTTCGCCTTGGCTGAGTTTCCAGAAGTCTTCATTGAAGCAGCGGATTTTCTCAAGCCCAACATGATAGCCGACTACGCCAATGCTTTGGCTGACAAGTTTAACACCTTTTACAACGCTTTTCCAGTGATTAAGGCTGAGCCGCTGGAACTCAGCAATGCAAGGCTTGCATTGGTTGACGCTGTAAGAATTGCTTTGAGAAACGCTCTAAACCTTATTGGCGTATACGCGCCGGAAAGAATGTAAAACCTTTCAAGGTGCCCCCTGGATTATGGCTGCTGCTGTGCTTGTTCCTATGCGGTTGGCACCAGCCTCAATCATGGCAACGGCATCAGCATAGGTTCTAATGCCTCCTGCAGCCTTAACGCCAAAGTCTTTTCCAACAACTTGACGCATAAGCCTAACATCCTCCACTGTGGCGCCTCCGCCAAACAAGCCAGTCGAGGTTTTGACAAAGTCTGCTCCGGCTTCTTTGACGATTTTGCATGCTGTTATCTTCTCCTCAGTGGTTAGCAGTGGCGTTTCAATGATTACTTTTACTGTTATGTCTTCGGACAAGCGTTTAACGTCGACAACAGCCCTTATATCCCGCTTGAAGAGTTCGTTGTCTCCGGATTTTAGTGCGCCTAAATTGGCAACCATGTCGAGTTCGCTTGCTCCGTCTTCTATGGCTTTTATGGCCTCTAAGGCTTTAACCTCTGGTATGGCGACGCCGAAGGGAAAGCCCACTGTGGAGCAAACTTTGATGTTTGTGTTTTTTAGGAGTGATGCTGCCAACTTCACGTAGGTTGGGTTTACTACGACGCATCCGAACCCGTATTGGATGGCTTCTTTGCATAATTTTTCCACTTCAGTTTTGGTGGCTGTAGCCTTAACAAGCGTAGAATCTATAATTTTGGCGAGTTGCTCCTTTGAGGTGGTCAACATTGTTCACCCTACTAAGAATTAGGTTGTTTGCATTTATTAGTTTCTAAAAGTGGCTTGTGGTGTTTGTGGCTTTTGTTATACAACAAGCTTTATATTAAATATTGCGATATATGGCAGTTTGGTGCAAGCCATTGGGAGGCCCATCGGAACGCGAATACATGGAAAAGTTTGGCAAGCTTAAAGAGAAAATGAACAAAAAACTTGCAGATTTCAGGAAACAGTTTGAAAAAATTGAAAAAGCAAAAGTGGATTTGCTGAAGAAGACTAAAGAGATGAAACACGACGTTGAACGCGAAATACTAAAGATGGAAAACGAAATAGCGAAATCAAAAGATTTAGCTCCAGAATCAAAGAAAAGACTTCGCTTAGAAATCGACTCCCTTAAAAGTGAAATTCTGAAAAAGTGTTCCGAACTTGAAACAAGAATTGCCGAAGCCATAGCACCAGTATAACTTCGCCTAACAACACGCGTAGACGGTCGCGTAGGATGAGAAGGGTTCTCCGAAAACAGAGATCTGTTTATGCCCTTAGCATAGCGTTTTGCCTATTGGGGATTGCAGCCCTTCTAACGGTTTTGTGGAAGACTTACCCTGAAATCTCCTCAAGCAGTGATCCATTCTCAACTTTTTTGTCTCTTCTCTGGACTGAGGAGTTGTCTCTCTTTTTATGGTTTTCCTTTAAACTCATACACCTTGTCGTTTTTGGAGACATCTTGCTCATTGCTGGAGTTGTATTGTGGGTTTTAAGTCGCCAATGGTTTGTTGTTCCCGGCAAAACCGTCTGGTTTCAATGTCCCTTCTGCAAGAAAAAATGGAGGTCAACTGGAGATAAAGCCCTTGTCCACTGTCCATACTGCCGCCAATTGGTTCACCCAAGAATCGTCGAGGAGTAACTCATTTCGCGTTTTAGACTTTATCCTTATCTCCCAAAGCGCTGTCCCACCATCTGTGTAGGGTTTTCCAAGGTCCAGACGCTGCATTTGCCCAGTTTTTGAAGCTAATTCTTCGTTTAATGACAAGCATCAGAAACATGTAGCCTAAATTAACAGTTTATGTTTAGGACGTTGGGTTAGCAAACACTTAAAAGTCTTATTGGGAGGGAATATTTGCTACAGAAAAGGGTGCATAAGTGATGGGAAGCCGACCAGTAATAGTCGCGGCTGGGAGGACAAAGTTTGGGGAGCACTATGAGAAGCAGCCTGAACGTCTCATTGAAGAGGCTTGGCTTAGGGCTTCTGAGGAGGCTGGACTTGAGCGCAAAGACTTGGAGGCCTGCTACCTATCAGATTATTTTCTGCCGATAACTAATAAGCTTGGGCTTGAGGAGGGCTTCCTTTCAGAATTGACGGAACTGCATGTGCCAATGGATGTTGTGCGCTCCTTCAGCTCGGCTTTTTCAAACGCTTGTAACGCCATCCAAGCTGGAAAGTATGACATAGTGCTTGTGGGCGGGGTGGAGAAGATGACAGACCGCTGGGACAAGATTCGCGATGACCTTATGCTATTGGAAGACCCTTGGAGTTATTATGCTGGATGCACACCCGAAGCCAACCACGAGCTTATGCTTAGAGCTTATATTAGGCGGTACGGCATAAGCGGCGAGAACCTTGAAAAGCTAGGCACAGCCTTGGCGCAAATTTCTGTCAAAAATCACCTAAACGCCTTAAAAAATGAGTATGCCCAATTCCAGCGGAAAATAACCGTTGAACAAGTGCTGGAGGCCCGGAAAAATGCGAGGCGTCCTTTAGGGCTTTATGATTTTGCACCCATATCTGACGGCGCCAGCGCGGTGATTTTAGCCAGCGAGGAAACAGCTAAAAAGCTGACCGACAAGCCGATTTACGTGCTTGGCTCCGCGTCTGCCACTGACTACTTAACGTTTCCAGCCCGTGAAGACTTGACTGGTTTTCTTGCAACCCGCCTAGCCATGGAAAAAGCCCTAAAAACCGCCGGAATAAGCCTATGGGACATACAAGTATTGGAGGTTTACGACCAGTCCACAGTTATGGAGATGGTCTCCCTTGAAGATTTGGGCTTCTGCCCTCGCGGAGCAGCGTGGAAAACCATTTTTGAAAGCTGCAAAGACTATAAGGGCTACTACGAAATTAACGGGAAGAAGCTTTTCGTCAACATGAATGGTGGATTAAAGGCTGATGGAAACCCCCTCGGCGCCACTGGCGGAGCCCAAATCTACGAAGTTGTTAAACAGCTTAGGGGCGAGGCTGGAGATCGCCAAATAAAAACTGATGAAAGGCTAAAGTACGGGTGTGTGCTTGAGCTTGAGGGCTTCGGCACAAAAAGTTATGTCCACATCTTAGGAGGAGGATTTTAGATGAGCAGCGAGCCAATAGAAAGGCGTGTCTCTTATCTTGGCGATAGGCTTAGGGGCAGACGCTGCCAAATCTGCGGAAAAGAGTATTTTGAGATAAGGGATTACTGCGGAAACTGTGGAAGAAAAAGCTTCGGAAAGATGGAGGATATAGACTTCTTCTACGAGAAGGGAAAACTTGAACTCTGTACGCTCGTCAATGAGCCCACAAACAAGTTCACGAAGCTTGGCACCTACATTTATGGCATAGTCTCCTTCCACAATGGCAAGATAAGGGTTCCCGGAAGGCTCACTGACAAGATAATAAGGAATGGCGAAACCATAGACTTTTCAGCCCTTGAGGGCAGAGAAGTTGTTCCAAGGTTTAGGAGGCGCTACTCTGTTGAGAGAAGCGAAATAATCCCAACAATTTCCTTGGCTTTCACCTTCGCCGACGAATACTATCCCCATCAAGAATACCACATAATAAAGCCTAACAAGGAGTATGATGCGCCGGGCATAGTTGGCTACGGCGTTTACACGTCCAAGTTCAGAATCAGAGAAGGCGGCATAGAACGTTCCGTCCCCTTCATAGACGAGGACGCCATAACAGCGGCTGTCGAGGCTGGAAAGCTTGCCCTAATCCATTCTGGCGTTGACAGTTCGCTTGTTGGCAAGGTTTACGTAGGCTCAGAGTCAAACCCCTACGCTGTTAAGCCCATAGCCTCAAAGGTTGCCCAAGTTCTTAAACTCGGCGAGGAGGACGAGGACGTTCAAGGCGTCGACGCCATAGACACGGAATTCGCATGTAAAGCGGCTACAAGCATGTTTAAGGATGCCGCCTCGCTGGTCAACTACCCGAAAATGGGCGTCCCATACGCCATGGTTATTGGGGCTGACAACTCGCAGGCAGCTCCAAGGGATTCTCCAGGCGGGGAGCTGGACTTCTTCGTCGGCTATGGCGGGTGCGCCTACATCTTCGGAAAAACAGACGTTATAGCAGAGCTTGAAGGCTGGTACTCATGCACTTCTGACACCCCTGACTTCTGGCGGAGGGACGGCGAACCATACCCAATGCATGGCGGACGGTTTACTGGAGACCCAGCCTACTTCAAACACATAAGAAAAGCTGCAAAGAAGCTTATGGATAGGCTTGGCCTAAAACCAGGCGACATAAACTATTTTGTGGCACACCAGCCCAACGTCCAATTTCCAGTCAGAATAGCCCGAGAACTAGGCTTCAGAGAAGAACAATACATGCCCTCCATTCAAGTGGCAAAGTTTGGCAACACATATTCTGGCTCATCGCCAGTAGGCTTAGCAGCAGTCCTCGATGTAGCAAAGCCAAACGAGCGCATCCTCATCGTAAGCTACGGCTCCGGAGCCGGAAGCGACGCCTACTCCTTCATTACAACAAACCAGATAACAGAGAAAAGACAACGCCAAAAACTCACGGTCAAGTATCAGGCGGAAAACCCGTTCTTGGAATATGTGGACTACAACACGTATAGACGGCTTAAAGCTGGGATGTAAGCAAGTTTTAATAATGGTTGAGTGAACAGCTTAAGTGGAGCAAAACGCGAATGTCAACGCGTGAAGTGTTCAGAATCCTATACGCGCCTCATAAAGCATTTAAGGAAATAATCCAAAACCCAAAATACGTCGGTCCTATACTGGTAATGATCCTGTTCATAGGAGCAAGTTTTGCATTGAGTTACACATTGTTATCTAAGACATACATTGATAGAACAAAGCCAGATGGACCTTCTGAAAATTTTGATTTGTGGACTGAGGATTTATCCTATTGGCGTTCTACAGCAAGTATAACAACAAACACGGATGATTTTATTAATGTAAGCTATCCCGAAAACAAAGGATATTATGGGAAAAAAAGTATAGAGTTCCAATCTACTTTCAGTGATTATGTTTGTATGGAGCTGAACTTTGGTGAAGGATTATCTTGCTCTGAATCTAGCGGATATAGAAACTTAACGTTCAGGGTGAAAATAGTTGAGCCCATCGAGCCTCTTCCGTCGAACGTAAGTATTTATTTAGTCTCCAATGAGCAAGGCAGTTTTTACCAAGACATCACTAGAAGGATAAATAGTGCCGGCATATGGAATAATGTAACTCTTGTACTTGGTGACAACTGGAAAACGTTGGGAAGCGCAAACTGGAATAATATAACTGGTTTAAAACTTGAATTCTCCTGGTTTAATGTGCAAGATGGAATAAGGCTACGCATTGACGGGCTTTTCTTCCACGGTCTTTACAAATCAAGAATAGAAACCTCAAGTGATTTGCTAATCAGCTTACTTAACCCTTACTCTCCAATTAATGCTTTTATGCAATTTACTATTCAATGGGTTTTCCTTGGTGGCCTATTGTACTTAGTTCCTAAAATTTTTGGGGCTAAAGCAACATGGAAACCATTACTTATTGCGTCTGGCTTTATCCTTGTCATATACATTGTGAGGATTATTGCGTTTACACTTGTGTATTTAGTGTCGCCGGATATGTACCTATCTCTTACATATCTAGGTGGGATTTCGGGTGAATGGGAAAAAGCTTACGGGCAAATTCTCGAATTATTTGGCTTTCAATCCATGCTGTTATGGGTTTTTGATAAAATAATTTGGGTATGGACTATAGCATTGTGTGCAATTTTAATTCGTTCAACATTTGCTTTGCCATGGAGCACAAGTATTTTTGCATCGGTTACCTCCTTTGTGATTTACTTACTTCTTCTCATATTTTTTACTCCAGCTCCCCCAATTTTACTATAACAAGAAAAAACATTGCCCGTTTCAAGTGTAAGATATCATTAATTAGGGTGATTTTATTCGTATCTTAGGGCTACTACTGGCGGTATTTTTGAGGCTCTGTAGGCTGGTAGAATTCCGCCCACCAAGCCTATTAGAATTGTTAGGGCTAGTGTTTGGGTTATGAGGGCTGGCGTTATTAAGGGGCTTAGTTGTAGGGTTATGCCGCTTTCGCCTATGCCGCCTATCGTGAAGCCCCTTGAGGCTAGTATGTAGGCGCCCACAACGCCTATCGATATTCCAGCTGTTCCACCGACGAGGCTCATGACTATTGACTCCATTAGGATTAGTAGGAGAATCTGCCTGTTCGTGTAGCCAATAGCCTTCATAACGCCTATTTCTCTGGTTCGCTCCATAACGGATGTTATCATTGTTGCTGCCACCCCGGCGATGGCGACGGCGAAGGCGGAAAGCGAGGTTGAAAAGTTTATGAAGTTTATTGCGCCAGTCACGCTGGAAACAGCTTCGGCTATGGAGCTGAAAGCGATTATTTGGGCTTTATCTTCATAATGTTGCCTCAAAGTGGCGACAACGGGCTTAACGTTAACTGGATTGTTTACTAAAGCGAGGATTCCAGACCATTTGTCCATTCCAAGATAGCTTTTGCCCGCTTGCAAGCACATGAAAATTGTGGAGTCGGGGTCCACTATCAACGCGCCACCATATTCTTCGAGGATGGCGCCGACTCGAACTCCTACAGATCTTCTGCCTGTTATTTTCCCTCCTTCGATCTTCGGGACTGCTAATCTTAATCCATCTTCTAGGCTGAAGTATTTCTCGTTGTCTTTGTAGGCTATTTTTCGCCCTATTATAACGTATGAGTGCTCTGTTGGGATGTCGCCTTCGCCGATTTTTAGGCTTCCTATAGCCTCGAAAAGTAGGCTGTAATCAACAGCAAAAATCGACACTTTAACATCTTCTGCGCCTCTTTCAACCATGCCCTGCGTGTTGTAGAAAGGTTCAGCCCTCCGAACTGCTTCAATACTCCTAATGTAGTCCAAGTCTTCCTCGTCAAGCCTATAATTTTCCGTTGGAAAGATGGCGATGGCATTTTGGCCCAGCGATGTTATCCTCTCCTCTATGTAGTTGGAGTAGCTTCCAACAACCGAGCTCATCATAACGAGGACTAAGGGGCCTATGGCTATCCCCACTATTGTTAATGTAGCCCTCATTCTCCTTTCGCTTAGGGCTTTAAGTGAAAGCCTTACGAAGTCCGTGAACATGGTGTTTTCACCCTTCAGTTTAGGGGATGCCTTCCAGTTTTGTCTTCTTAACGGTTCTATATATTAGGACTGTTGCCACGACCAAAAATATGATGACGCCAGCCACTATAATCCACCTTTCGATTGGAAACTCCTCGCCTTTGACTTGTTGCGGTGTGGCTTCTTGGAGGATTATCGTCACGTTCATGGTCTTTGTAGCAAGCTGGTCAAATGCATCGTAGTACCTAACCGTCAAAATGGCAGATTCAGCATATGCGCCAACATCAACCGTGAAGACTGCGTCCGAGCCGGGGTCGATGGCATCAATGAACCACGTTCCAGTGGCAGTGCCAATTTTCACTTCCACTTCGACGCGATTTGCTGCTGAAGAGCCATAATTTGTTATGGTCCCAGTTATTTTTGAGGTGGCTCCATTGCTGGTTGCCTTTATATTTCTTAAAACTAGCTCAATGAAAGGCTCAACGACAATGACTATTGAATTGTTGAAGACACGCTGGTAGCCGCATGCATCCCTATAAATTATTGACACTATAAATGGAACAGGCCCATAAGTCATAGCCATTGTTCCACCAGTCTGCGAATAGAAGCCAACTGGGTTATAGGCCAATGTCAGAGGTATTGTGCAGTTTTCTCCCGGCAGAATCTTTTCAATATGGTTTAATGCTGGCGAGGCTATGAGGATTGGCGTTCCCTGATAAGGTGAAACAGCCACATAGACGTCGTAAACTGGTGAGCTTCCATGATTAACAAGCGTTAAGGAAGCGTTTGCGTATCGGCTTCTCACACTAATGGTTTTTTCTGCGACTATTTCTATGTATCCAGCTTTTCCGAGGATGGCGATAGGCACTTTTGTTGGGATTTGGCGGCTGCCACCCCACCCGTCAATGTAGGATAAGCGTCCCTCAAGAATGTAGCTTCCAACCTCTATATCGAATAGATTAAGGCTAAACATAAAGGTTAGGATGTCGCCCCTGCCGTAAACTTGCGCCGGGCTGGCTTGCTGGGCACCTAGGAAGGCGCTTAGGATTTCTGCTATATTTTGCTGTTGTAAGGGCAGTTGAAGCTGCACTGACAACGGTGTAGCCCTAACAATGCTGGAGTTGTCCACGGCATTGCAGATGCCTTCTGGGAGTTCCAGTTCAAGCACAGCGCCGTGAAGTCCATCAACATAAACATTTCTAATAAGCACTATTAGGTGAGCCCCGTAAGTGTTTGGTCCAACAGAACCCTCATACCATCTTGCATCCAAAACCTCCAAGGCTGAACTGTCATTATCTACACTTATCTGCAACGTGAAGTTTTCAACACGTCTAACTCCTGGACCACCAGAAAGCAGTATGCAGTCGGCTGTTAAGGTTGCATTGTGGCTTCCTGGCGGTACGTCGCCAACTGAAATCATAAACTGGGCTGTGAAAGTGGCTAAACTCCTAACTGGGCCTTCAATATAGGCTGTGGCTTCGCTTTGTCCTTTCGAGGTTATTCCGGCTGGAAGCTTAAGCCTTAAGTTTACACCTGCAATTGAGTAGGGGGCCCTATTCGCCAATGTCACTTGGTATGTGGCATTACTGGTTCTTGGGAAAACATTCACGTTGTTCAGCCACCCTACATCCACAAGGGAGAGGATGCTTTCAGAAGCCGGATAACTTTCAATTGGTAAGGAGACTGTGAAGGCCCTTACCACGCTGATGTGGGTGCCGAACTCCGTGAATATGTAGCTTGCAAAAACTTTTACGGGTATGTTTAGGGCTGTGGTGTTGATGTCAAAGTAGAGAACTGCTGTGCATGCGCCGCCTTCAGCAACCGTTGTGGCACATGCCTCTGAATCCTTTATGGGTGTGAGATACTGTGAAGAAGCGTTCACCACAACTCCCCAGACACTGTACCTTCCATAATTAGCCAGCCTAATTGTTAATGGAACATAACGTGAAGTTGAGTAAACAGGTGTGGGGTCTGGATAACCCCAATAGGCGCTAACGAGAATAAGTTCTGATATGTAACTGTGGGTGGTTTCAACGCTTATTGGAAAGCGTATAGTCTGGTTCATTAGGAAGGATGCGCCGGAAACCATTTTAAGGTAAGTTATGTTCAATGTGCCCTCATACAGTCCATCAACCACCTTCGGGTCTATGTCGAGGGTTAAGTCAACATAGCATGTGCCGCCAGCAGTCATCCCATTAATATAGGTTCCAGAAACAGCTCTAACTTTAATTCCTTCTGGAACTGTGGCATTAACAATCATGGCGCTTATGGCGTCTGGAAGCCTATTAATAAGGTGTATCCGCAAAACAACGCCTCTCGCAGATGGAAGCAGCGGAGCCGCAGCCCCATTATAAAGCGTGTTTACCGCCGCCACCATTATTGGTTCCTCTGGAGGCGGGCTTTCCACCTCCACTGGAGTCTCCAAAGTTGTAGCATTGCTATAAAGTACTCCGTCATCTGTTCTCGCATTACAGTCAGCATGGATGGTGGCACTATAATTGCCCTCTTCAACGTTTATGGTTATTCCAGTGAAAGTTAAAGTGAAACGCTCTCCCTTGTTTACAAGACTTGTGCTTGCCCTTGGATTTTTAACGATAAAGCCGCTTGGAAGTGTGACGTTAAAGTTTGCTGAATTAATAGTGCATCCATTATTCTCCAATATTACATAAAGATTTGTGTCAACAGAGCCCGGATAAGAGGCTGGTGAAAAATACGCATCCACAACTTTTAGGGAAATCTGCGGATAAGGCGAAACGGTGACCGTTATCGGATAGGTTTCAAATTTGATGCTGTTTTCTTTCACATAGGTTATGTTAAGCCCTAAATTGTAATCCTTCGGTTCTACAGAGTCCGCTATATCAAGCAAATATTCAAAGGTTACATGAGTGTTTAATCCAACCTCTTGGGCAACACTTCCGTTAAGAAGTCTTGCCGGGGAACATGCGCCACTCCCAGAGCTGAAGCTCATTCCATCGGTTAAATTAAGCCACCCGACAACCTCCCTCGCAGTCGTAGCGTTCTTGTACACCACCTCAATTTTTAGGCTTACCCTTCTGCTGCCGGGATAGATTTCCGCGGTATCAGCAGAGGATCTAACATTAACATATATTATGCGAAAATCTTGTGGCGAATCCCCAGAAACCGCCTTGTAGACGAGGATAGACCCGGTCTGTAATAGGAGCGTGGTGACCAATACGAGGGTTAAAACCTTTTTTAAACTTTTCATGTTTCCACCTTCTTATTGGCAATTATGCCTTACTTATAAGGGATTCCGCCTTATTAGGCGTGTATTCCCCAACAATCTCTCCATCCCTAATCACAAAAATTTTTTCCATACAATTTGCCACTTCAGGGTCGTGGGTGACAACCACCACCGTGTGCCCAGCCCTGTTCAAGTTTAGAAAAGTTTCGATGACAACTTTGGCTGAGGCTCTGTCCAAGTTGCCAGTTGGCTCGTCAGCCAACAGGACGACGGGTTTTCCAACAATGGCTCTTGCAATTGCCACTCGCTGTTGTTGACCGCCAGAAAGCTGGTTTGGCTTTTTCTGAAGCCAACTTTTGTCGCCGCCAACATTTGCAATGGCTTCCAAAACCATTTTTGCTCTGACACTGCGCGGTATGCCCCTAGGTATGAGGGGCAACTCAATATTTTCAAAAACACTCAACCTATTAACTAAATTAAAGGTTTGGAAGACGAAGCCAAGCTTATTGTTGCGTAAATTAGCCAACGTTTTGTCGTCAAGCCTTGAAACGTCAAATCCGTCAAAGAAAATTTTGCCTTTTGAAGGTCTGTCCAAAAGCCCTATCATGTTGAGGAGGGTTGTCTTCCCAGAACCCGAAGGCCCCATTATGGCGATGAGTTGCCCCCTAAAAATTTGAAAATTAACCTTCTTTAAGGCTACTGTTGAAATAGTCCCAGCCCTATACTCTTTGTAAACGTCCACCAGCTCGATTATTGGTTTCTGCTGAGTTTGTTCGGGCAACTCTATCCTCATCACATTATTTTGGCATCATAGCAAATAATACAAGACCATATATACCATTTACTCTCCAACAAACATCGAATATTGTAGGCCATCTAGCAAGATTTATATGCATGGCTGCTACTTGTGATGCTAACTAGCCTCTGCTGGAAACTCGGTGTTCAGCAAAAGCGGACACTTGAGTTTTTGGCATTTGAGGCTGGTTCCGCGATAAGGACGAAAAAACAGTATGCCAAGAAGGCTTCCAGAAAAAACAAGAAACATCCAGAGGAAACCAAGAAGGTTTGGGAGTAGCAGACGCTTCAACCCCGGCAAGCCACTTTTCCAAATGGCACCAGTCAAGGAAAACCAGGAATTAGAGGTTGTTATAGACGACATTGGAAGCAGAGGAGACGGAATAGCCCGTATACAAGGCTACTTGATTTTTGTTCCAAACAGCAAGATAGGCGAACGAGTCAGAGTGCGCATCGTTTCTGTTGGAGGAAAATTCGCTGTCGCGGAAAGGATAGCCTAAAAGGATGGTGAAAAGTTTGAAGATCAAGGAACTGCGAAACGGAATGAAACGGGTAAACGTCGAAGCCAAAGTCGTTGAGAAATCAGCTCCAAGAGAGGTTCTCTCAAGATTCAGCGACACAACCCACAAAGTGGCAACAGCCATAATAGCAGACGAAACAGGAACTATAAAGCTGACCCTATGGAACGACCAAATAAACCAAGTGAACGTCAACGACACGGTGAAAGTGGAAAACGGCTACGTAACAAGCTTCAAGGGAGAAATCCAGCTGAACGTCGGAAAATACGGAAAACTCACAGTTGAATAACCGCGCGGAAAATTTTGAACCGAAAATAAGGAGAGGTGAAAACGTATGGAAGAAAGAAGAAAATTCGGCGGAAGAAGAGATTTCGGAAGAGGTCCAAGACGTTTCCCGCCAAAACCAGTTGAAATAGGCAAGGAATACGAAGTGGACGTAACGGAAACAAGCCGAAGAGGCGAAGGAATAGCCCGAATCCAAGGACTAGTAACCTTCATACCAAACACAAAACCAGGAGACCATGTCAAAATAAAGATAACAAGGATAAGCCGAAGATTCGCCGAAGCCGAAGTCGTAGAAGCCGGAGCCGCAGAAGAATAAAAAATACGCACACGGGAAACTCCTATATCCAGATTTTAGCTTTTCATTCATTTTAAAACAGCCTAATGGAAATTCTGATTTAAGGAGAATTGCCTACTTCATCTCCCTTCTCTTTTTTCTAAGTTCCGCTGCATTTTCTCGCTTCGCTCATACAATTTTCATAATCCCTTTGAGCACAATCCTTGAATTTATGAAGCGTCCATAAATACTGTTTTGCGATAACAAAGTTGCAAAAATAAAAAAGGAGGCTTAGAGTTTTTTGCGTTTTTTGATTAGAACAGTTGCTGAAAATGATGAGAAAAGCAATATGGCCATCAGCATCACTTGTGGGAATTCTGGAATCACAGAGTAACTGTAATACTGACCCGAGCTGTTATTAACCGCACTGTTGCCAACATTATCACTGGCGTAAATTGCGTATTTCACCATTAAATTGGTAGATTGCGCCGGAATTGTTCCTTCGTAAAGGTTGCTTATATTGTTATATGTCATGCTTATATTTGTCCAGCTTACTCCGTCATTTAGCGAGTATTGCAGAATCACTTCTTTAATTCCACTTCCTAAATCGGTTACGTTAACCGAAATCTTCACTGCTTGCCCAACCTCAACGTCTCCGGAAGGGTAACGCATAGGAGCATCAATGCTTGGTCCAGTACTGTCAAGGTAAACAGTCTGAGTTTTGACGTCTTCTTCGTTTTCGAAGTAATCTATGCTATAGAATTGGATTGTGTGGGCTCCGTCACCAAGACTTGAAAGGTTGAATGGCTGACTGTAAATTTGCCACTGTTTGGCATCGATTTGATAGTAAGTTGCCTTCACACCGGTTTCTTCGTCGATTGCTGACAACGATATTTGTGAATCAGCAGAAATCCAGTCTTTTCCTTCCGAAGAGTAGGCTGCATAGTTGATGAACGTTGACGGTGCCGCTTTATCAACTAAAACTATCGTCATCCAAATGTCTGAGTATCCAGTGTTTTGGTCACAAGCCATATCCACAACAAAAACTCTTCCTTTGCTGACCGCGACTTCTGGGTTTCTATTAGACGACCGGTACCAATATGAAAAGTCAAGAGCTCCATCCGTGTAGGTTATTCGAAACTCGGGAACTAGAATGTCTCCTGAAGAACTGACTAAGGCATAGTAAAGGTCCAAGTATCTGTTAATCCAAACTATGTGGGCCATCCCATGATTGTCGACGGCTATGTTGACCAAAAAGGATTGTATGCCGTCTTTTTTAGATATTAACATTTCATCTATTACTTTGATGACGTCTGGGTCAGCGGAGTTCCCGTTCAAGTCGTCTAGGTATGGATTAATTTTCATATAGAAAATATCTGTTTCTGGATGTGTTGAACTGTTGTGCCATGCAATATGTATCATGTCATTGGAATCTATGTCAATAAATGGTCGCGAATGTTTCCATTTGTTATCGCTGTTGGTTAGCTGAGTGTTGTTTATTAACACTTCGCCTGTTTCGCCGTCGATCATGGTGTACCATATGTCTCTCCATCTGTAAGAGTAGCCGTTCCATCCTTCTGTTACGAAGAACACGTGGGCGTTATGCTGAGAATCCACAACTATTTCTGGTTCACCCCAGTCTACGTCTGTTAGAAAGCCGGCTGTCACATTGGTTTCTGGGACAACAACGTTGCCGTTTTTATCCATCACAAGGTAATGTAATTCCCATAATTTTGCCCGTGTTCCATAATACGCTGGGTCGCCTTTGTCAAACCAAACCACGTGAACATTATCCGCTGAGTCCACTGCAATATTGGCTGATCGGGATTTGTTGCCATCGACGGTGCTGATTATAGTTTCCGGAATAACAGTTATGTCCACATAATTGGCTGGACTGCCGTCCATGTCATCTAAGTAGGGATTTATCTTTAAATAAACGACTTCTTGCTGGTCTAACTCTATGTAGTTTGTGTAGTCTGGCCAAGGTTCATATACATATTTAGCGTGGAAAACTATGTGAACGTTGTTCTCGGAGTCAACATCTATTGCCACTCTTCGTACATGTCCCCATGTTGCGTTTGAACTCGGGTCGAGGCAAGTTTCATTGATTAGTATGTTGCCGTCCTTGTCAACCATCATATAGTATAGGTTTGCAGTGTCGTTTCCAACCCAGGCTATGTGCAAGTTGTCATTATTGTCAAGGGCTATGGATGGTGCCTCTTCCCGATGTCCTGTTGAAAGTTGGGTTAATTCCTTTAATATTTGTGGGCCTTTATAAGGCGCTTCCGAAGCCCATTTTATGGCGTTGCCCCAAAGGGTATAGAAATCTCCGCCGACGTTTTCACTTGTGTTTAAGTCGGCATAGTTTGGATAAATGCTTATTTGAACCACACGTTGGTTGTTTTCCAGTATGCGGTAGCCTGCAAGTGGACATGGTTCTCCAAGATAATTCGGGCTTGTCCAATTGGCAACCACAATCGTGTTTGGTTTAGCGCTTACTCCTCCATGATACCTATCACACCATAGGCTTCCGACACCTTCAGTTATCGGATGAACAACTATTGATGACACGTCAAGCGTATCATCATTGTATTCGCAGCCAACTCCGTCGCTTGTAAAGGGGTCAATTGTTTCCAGTGGACCCCAACCGTTAGGCGTCCAGCCCGCTAGTGTGTTGTCGCTTCTGTCCTGTTCATAGAATGTTCCCAGTACGAGGTTGCCTCCAACCATCACGTATTCATAGACTACAGAACCTACATTGGGAGCATTCGAAAAAATTCCATCTTCGAATAGCAAGACAACATTGAAGGCTCTTAAATCTGAAATACTTGGAGTGTCTGTTTTAACGTTCATCCAGGAGAAGTCGATGTATGGAATCTTTAATGTAAAATCTAAAGCGCATGTGTCGGCAAACATGTTGCTGAGTATTAAGCATTCAGCCAATATTGGCGTTGGTGTAAGACCTGCTGCCCACTCAACTGAGTTTAAAAGCAATCTAACTGCATCCACATCCGTGTAGAATCCTTCATTGTCGTAGCTCTGGAAGTCTGCGAAGTATATTGGTCCCAAATACACGGCCTTGCCAAGTCCATAAACCCACGAGACAATCACGGGCATAAATGTAGGCGTAGTAATGTTCGTATTTCCCGTAGACAGAGTAACCCCAAGCACTACAGCGCCGGGATCCGCCTTATGGGACATTGGAAACTCGACATAATCGTATATTGGAAACGTGTCTACTCCTTGCGTTATCTCGCTGCCTTCATCAGAAATTATCGCGACATTGCCGAAAGATTCAAAATCGTATGGCGGAGAAACTGGCAAAATGTCGTCCAAATCCCCGCCAGCGGGCATAGCAAAAATAGTACATCCGGTTGCCACCACTCCACCACCATTTTGAACCCATGCTTTTAAGGCTGTTTGGAACACTGGAAAATCATCTTCATTCCATCCGCTGTCTCCGATGACAACTACATCAAAGTTGTTAAGTTCTTCTAAAGTGTCGATGCTTGAACCATTAACAATTGTCGCCACAAAACCATGAGCTTCAAACAAGTCCTGCATAGCATAAACTGGATCATCGCCAATAACATCCCGCGCCTTACTGCTGTTAGCACATTCAATTGCCACTCTTAACGGGTCCGCCGATGGACTCGCCAAAGTCCTTTCAAACAAGTTATTAGCCAACAATTTTCGTCCTGAATATGCAGATGCTGAAATGCAAATCAATAGAAGCATTAGTGTCCAAAAAATTTTTGATTTTTTCAAATTTCAAATCTCTCCAACTCCTACACACCTTTCAAATATATAAGAATTAAGGGCAAATTCCACAAATGATACATGCCCTCCTCAAAACTGACAACTTCTCATTTTATGGTGGGGCCGGCCGGATTTGAACCGACGACCTACGGGTTTCTCTATTGACCGCTCCAGAACTTCTTCATTCCGCATGGCGGTCCGCAAACCCGTTTGGCAATGTTCTGGAGCCCGTCGTCATACCTGCCTAGACTACGGCCCCTCTTTTGGCGGTTTACGGCATTAGATTTTACTGGAAATTTGGGATATATGCGTTATTCTGTTTTGTTTGGAATAAAGCTTATTTACCTTTTTACAAAGGTTTATTAGTGGTTTGTAGTGTTTGAATTAGAGTAAATGTGACAGAAATTTGACTGAAAAGAATGTTGCTGTTCCCAAAGGCAGGTTTGTTTTGTACAGAGATTTAGATGGAACCAGCTATGAGGTTGATTTGCCCCTAACTTCTTATGTTGATGCTGGAGAGTTAAGGAATCGTTTAGGCTTGCCATCATATATTGATTTGAGCTATTTTCCGATGAAGAGTGCCATGGTTGTGCTTTGGGCGGCTGTGAATGCTCCTAAACTTCATGAGCTTTATCCAAACGTCTTTGAGAAAGTGGTGAGCAAAAATCCTATTCCGGCCTTGTTGTTTGGCGGCGCTGCCGTGAAAATTCACTGTCCAAGTGCTAATGCTGGCGGTTCCCTTGAGAGACCAATCAAGGACACGGATTTCATAGTTCCTAAAAAGCAAGGGATTGACTTCTACAAGCTTCTTTTAAAAATGGATAGGGCTTTCGGCACCCAGTACAAGTCTTTTGCAACGGCGAATGATAGGCGGTTTAATGCTTGGAGGCATGGTGAAAGGTATAGGCTTACAACAATTAATGACGTGACTGCTGAGGGGCTTCCAAAAATAACAGTTTTGGACATCTTCTGTGACGTTATCGACTTAAGGCATAGGGTGGATGTTCGAGAGGCCTTCCAAAGGTATAAGGAAAATCTTTACACAATTGGCTTGGAGAACCTCATAATTTCAAAGGCCCAGTTCATTTTTGACATGCCAAAAGAATGCGCCGAAGATTTGAAAAAATGCGAATGCGATTATAGGATTCTCCCATATCCATATTATGCAGAGGATAAGATTATTGTCGGAATGGAGGAGAAAGACGTTAAGGACATGTGCGCCATATTTTTAGACCATGAAATCGGGGCTGGAAATGAAAAGATAGACCCACAGAAGGTGAAGCGAACTTTAGATAAGGATAAGAAGCTTGCTCTAACTGTAACGTTGAACCTTAAAAACATTGTTGAGAAGTCTGATGTTCTTCAAAGATGGATGTCGAAGAGCGAAGTTTCAACGGTAACCCATCGGGTACAAGAGCTTCTTAAAGAGTTGCCTGTTGTTGACAAAAAGTGGGATAAGCCTTGGTGGAATACTGCTGTAGAGACTCCGGTTATTGAGTAATCTGACTAATGTTTGGCTTCGATGAGCTTTTCTCGGATTTTTTCACATTTTTTTGTGGCTTCTTCGACAGCCTTCATTAGGGCTTGACGTATTTGGCTTCCTTCAAGTTCAAAAATGGCTTCGATTGTTGTGCCACCCGGTGTAGTCACCATGTCCTTTATTTTAGAAGGATGTTCTCTGGTTTCAAGGATTAATTTTCCAGTGCCTAAAACTGCTTGGGCGGAACTGTATAAAGCTAGGTCTCTTGGTAAGCCCACCTTTAATCCAGCATACATTAGGGCTTCAATAATTATTGAAATGTAGCCTGGGGCACTTCCACTTAGGGCTGTTATGGCGTCCATATACCTTTCTTCAACTTCCTCTGACACGCCCATCGCGTCTAGGAGCCTCTTAACCTTTCTCTTCTCCTCATCGTTTAGGCTGTTGTCGCAACAGTATGCCGTGAAAGATTGTTGTACTAAGGCGGCGATGTTGGGCATTGTTCTAACAAACTTGGCTTTTGGAACCAAATCCCTGTAAAATTGTAGGGGTATGGTTGCAGCCGTGGAAATTATAATTTTACCTTCGATCTCCTCGCTTATCTCTCTTAGGACTTTTTCCACATCATTTGGCTTTACGCAGAGAAAAATTATACCAGCTTTTCTAGCAGCTTCTTTATTGTTTGTGGTGACGAAGGCCCCTAAACGTTCAAATTCTCTGAGCTTTTCTGCATCACGTCTTGTAGCAATAACACGTCCTTGATATCCCTCTTTTAATAGGCTCTTAACTATTGCTCCGCCAATCATGCCAGCTCCGATGACGGCTATTTTTTCCATGGCTCCTCTGCTCTTAATAGCTGATGATTATAAGGATGTTCATGCTACTAGATAACGGTTCTTCTCAAAAAGGAAATTACTCGGCCCTTTCACTTCTCTTTATTAACCTTTTAATCATCAAGTAAGTTTCTTTCCTCGACAGTCCAGTTCTTGAGAGCGGCAGGTCGATGTTTCCATTTTTTGAGTATAGCCTTAAACACGTTTCGCGTTTAGGGGTTATGTAGATGGCTACGTCTGAAAAGTCGGTCCATTTCCCCGCCTTCACAGCTTTGCCTTCCCATAGCTGGAAGCCTTTGCTGTCTATGGAGAGCATTGTGTGATATCGGTTTTTGTAAAGGCGATGACCGATAAGAAGCGAGACTACAATTGCTATTAACAAGGATAGGGGGGTTAACAATGTTTTGTATGCCTGAAATTGTTAAGAACACAAGGAACAGCACAACTAAGAAAAATGTTATTGTGAAGCTTTTCAAATAGTTTGGTAGGTCAAAGGCTTCAAACTTGGCTTCTGTTAGCTTTAGCTGTTTTGCCAAGCCTTTTCCTAGAACATTTTCAGAGGTTATTCTCTCCTTTGATGCTAGACTGTAGGCGACTATGCCTACATTTTTGTCTGACGTGTTAGTAATAGCCTCCTTTGTGGCTTTTTGAAACCCCTCCTTTTGAACTAGTCCTAGAAAAATCCAGTCTTCTGAGCCAAACTTGCCTTTGCAAGCCAAAACCAATTTTCTAATAAGTTTTGGGTCAAAATTTTGCTCCGCATAAATTAATAGGTGAATCTTGTATCTTGGCGTGACTAGCGAGGAGAATATTCTTGATAGGAAGAATCCCTTCTCTTGTAAACTTCCAGATGCATATAAGGGAAAAGCCACATCTCCAATTTTATAGTCCTTGTGGATTTCGCTGAAGTTGGCGAGCCATCTTAGGTTTCCTCTAACCAGTTGTTCTTCTACCATGTCTACGGCAAAATTCAATTCATACAAGTTTAAAACACCATTTCTTCGGGTGTAAAATAAAAAGGGAGGGTATTTAAGGCTATTCTGGCGGTATGCTAAGGTACAGCGTACGCATGTCCACGCCTCTGGTAGTGTTCCGGCACATGTAATAGACATACAGCAGTATACCGATAATGATACAAGCTAAGAAACCGTATAAACTGTAAATTCCAGCTTCTGGTGGATAGCCCTCAGCTTGAGCCCATCCTACGGGATCGAAAATCCACTTAGATTCTTTTAGGAATAGGTACAAGCAGAAAGCTGCTCCCATAGTTGCGCAGAATCCTAGTCCCACAACCGTGCTAATAGAATGTTTAACAGCTGCTCTGTCATAGATTTCCTTTCTTTCTAAAGGAAGTAACATGCAGGAGGCGCAGAACATCGTTAAGAAAAATGCATCGAAAATGTCCGTGCCAACAACGTTTGACCACATTAAGTATTTGTCCAACCCGAGGAATCCAGACTCAGATATGCAGGCTGGAATGGCGATAACTGCTGTAATTATTATTGACCAGACTGGTGCATGCCACCTTTCGCTGACATAGGAGAACTTTTCAGGCATCATTCTGTCAAAAGACATGGCAAAGAACGTCCTAGAAGCCACCAGTAGGAATGGTGGAATGTCGTTAGCGACCCATAACACACCGCCCAAAGCAATTAGCCACGAGAGAATTCCAAGGTTCATGCCTCTAGCGATTATAGATGCTATACCAGTGCTCCAAGCCCTTTTGAAGTTAATATTTTGGAGCTCAGGGAATTTTGTGCTTTGCGCTATATGCGTCCAGTTTCCTTCGCCATATTTTGTAACGTTAGAGGGAACGCCTACGTATTCATATACAGCTGTCCAGTTAACTTTACCATAGCTTAAGAATGAGTATGCCTGATAAAAGCTCCACTCGTTATTTTCAGCATCCTTTATAGTTTCAACTTTCAATGTTGAAAATGCCGACAGCGATGAAGCCAGCAAATAAACTATCATTACTATTAGTCCCGCAACAAGAAGCACCTTTGGAAGCTTCTTATTTGCCTCCTTAACCTCGCCAGCTACGAACGTTGTGGCATACCAGCCCATATAAGCCCAAAACGCGCCACCCATCGCAATAGAGAACGCATTAAAGAAACCAGTTTTTGCCTCTAACATGCCACCATGGATGGCTAAATCCACAATGCTTTTTGGTGTAACACCCATTACGCTTTTTACTCCTTCCTCGACGAGACTGGGATTCATTACGCCCGCAACCCACATTGCAAAAAAGATTATTGTTATCACTGCTGGTATGTAGAATATCACTTCCATCAAACGTCCGTAAAGTTTAGTTCCTAAAAGCGCGACTATTGCAAAAATCCATATTATAATGATTCCACCTAGGAATAAAACTGCTGGATCTTCAACCCACGCTCCAACCGTTGATGGCGCCACAGCTATATTAAAGAATATACCAATTCCTTCGAATACTGCTACGCCGATTAAACCGTAGGAGAATGCTTCTGCAAGGAACATTAGCCATCCTGCAATGTAGCCTATTGATGGATGTATAACTCTGGAAATTGTGACGTAGCCGCCTCCTGAGCGTGGCATGGCAGCCGCCACGTATCCTGCTGCATAGCCCGTGATTAACACAATGATTCCGCAGATTAGGAAAGCCCAGAACATTGCTGGCAAACCGAGGGGCATTTCGTTTGTGGGCACTGGCGCTGGTCCTGTGAATTGGAATGCTCTTTTTTGCCAGCCTAGGCCTATGACGTGGCTTAGGATTATGATGACGCCTAATGTGAAGCCTATCTCCCTCACGAGGCCGGTTGCTTCTCTAGCAAAAAGTGCAGGCTTACGTGAAGCCATTTTCTTATAACACCTAGATATCTAGTTTCAGTTTAATCTGAATTTAAAACTTTCCATTAACTCTAAATTTAAATAGTGCGATTCATGATTCTAATACGGAAACGCGTTAAAAGGGCATGGTTGGTTTAGGTTGTCGTTTCTGTTTAAACGGAAGAAGGAAGCGGAAACAAGAATACTGTTCGCCACTGATATGCATGGCTCTGAAGGCGTTTGGCGGAAATTTCTAAACGCCTCTGCAATGCTTAAGGTTGATGTGGCAATATGTGGCGGAGACCTAACTGGGAAGATGCTTGTCCCCGTTGTTAAACATAAGGATGGCAAATACTCCTATTATCATTTGAAAAGAACCCACATGGTTGACGAGAGCGAAATAGACAAAGCCTTAAAGGAGATAAGGGGGATAGGCTACTACCCATACTTAACAGATGAAAGCGAATATGAGGAGATGGTTAAAAACCCAAAAAAGGTTGACGAGGTTTTCCACAAAGTTATGGCTTCAACAATAAAAAGCTGGCTTGACCTTATCCCCCAGAAGGTTCCAAGCGAAACAAGGGTTGTTGTCTGCCCCGGAAACGATGATAGGCCTGTGGTTGACGAGATAGTTAACAGCCACAAACACGTGATAAACGGGGAAGGAAAAGTTATAGAAATCGACGATTCCCATGAGATGGTAAGCTGCGGGTGGGTGAATCCAAGCCCCTGGAAGACGTCCCGCGAAGAAGAAGAGGAAAAACTTGAGGAAAGACTTGAAAAATACATTTCCCAGCTAAGAAACGTTGAAAATGCCATATTCAACTTCCACGCTCCACCATACCAATCGAAACTCGATGAAGCTCCGCTCTTAGACAAAAATTTAAACCCAGTCATTCAAGGCGGAAGCGTAGTCATGGTTCCAGTCGGCTCAAAGGCTGTTAGAAAAATGATTGAAAAATACCAGCCTTTCTTAGGGCTTCATGGGCACATCCATGAAGCTGCCGGCTCCATGAAGATTGGAAGAACTTACTGCGTAAACCCCGGAAGCGAGTACGCAGAAGGAATTTTAAGGGCTTTCCTTATAGAGTTTAAAGGCAACAAAATATCAAGGCTCCAGAGGATAGAGGGTTAGAGAATAACCATGGCTTGGCTCCTTGATAGGGAAATAAGGCGCGAACTGCCGGAAGAATGGAAGGGTACAGTTCCCACAGAAATTTTTCTCCAAGAATCCCAGCGGATTGTCGAAAAAGCCAAAGATGAAGGCGTAATTTTAAGAATTTTAGGCGGGTTAAGCATAGCAATTCACTGTCAAGAGTATAGGGATTTCGCCCAAAAACTCGGGAGAATTGGAACAGGCGTAATTGAAGGTCAGGAGTACAGCGACATAGACTTTGTCTCTTATCGTGGTTATAGAGAAAAAGTAAAGGCGTTGTTCGACAAGCTTGGGTATGCAAAAAGAAGAGTTACACTTTCAACGGCAGCTTCTGAAAGGCAAATATACTTCCATCCAAAGGGATGGTTCTACGTTGATGTTTTCTTCGACAAACTTTTAGTGGCAAATCACCCCATAGACTTTAAGGGAAGACTTGAACTTGACTATCCCACAATAACGGTTACAGACATGCTTCTTGAAAAAATCCAAATGTGGGAAGCCTTCAGCCAAAAAGACCTCAAAGATTGCCTTTTGCTCTTAAAAGCCCACAATATAAGCCAAAAAACAGAAAAGGAAAGCATAGACGCCTCATACATTGCAAAACTGCTGGCTCAAGACTGGGGATTCTGGTACACAGCCACAACAAACCTGAAGAAAATAAAAATATTCTTAACAGAAATTGACAAGCTCGGTGCAGAGGCAAGCATAGACCCAAAACAGATAGGAAGGGAAGATGGGGAAGAAATAATCCAAAAAATCGACAAAATATTGGAGGCAATAGATAAGGAGCCGAAATCCTTCGGTTGGAAGATGCGGGCAAAAATAGGTACAAAAAAGCAGTGGTACAACCCTGTTGAACGTCCAGAAACCGTCGGCGGCTTCGGAATATGGGAAACCCTCCTAAAAAATGAAAAGTGACGCATCAGCCAAAAAGCGAAAAGTTAATGTGTAATGGCTTATGGTGTATTGTGGGGTTTGCCGGCCATAGGGCGCGGGTTCCACCCGATCCCATTCCGAACTCGGAAGTTAAACCGCGCTCCGTTCCCGGTTGTAGTGTGGTCTTCGGCCACGCGAAGCCGGGAAAGCTGGCAGCCCCCCTCTATTTATAATTGACAATTTAGGTTTAGGTTTTGGGATTGGTAGTTTTTAGGTGGCATACTTTAAATATTTGGTAAGCGCAGCTTACCCACTTCTTACAAAACTGCGGGACTTGAAAAGGGTGTCCTCGAAATGTTTGAGTGGTTGCTTCCAATATTCGGCTTTTTGATAAGTATAGCAGCCTCTTTGACTGGTATTGGTGGCGGCACTTTTATCGTGCCTTTGCTGGCGCTTCTTTACAATTTTGAACCCGTAGTAGCCATTGGTACAAGCACAACCACAATAGTCATAACCTCCATCATGTCTGCAATCAGCTATTTGAGGCAGGGGCGCGTTTATGTTAAGGCTGGGCTAGTTTTGGCTTGTGCCACAGCGCCGGGAGCCTATCTGGGGGCAGCCATCACGGCGGTTCCAGCTGTTAAAATGTGGCTCGGCGTTATTTTTGGCATTCTCCTAATCATCGTGGCTTTTCAAATGGTCTACAAGGCTTTTTCCACAAAGTCTGTTAGGGGCTGTGGTGTGGCTGACCCTGTTTTTGAGAGGGAGCTTCTTAAGAACTGGAAGAAAATGTTGCGTGGCTTATGCTTAAGCTTTCTCGGTGGAATCGCCTCAGGTATGCTGGGTATAGGCGGCGGAGTTGTCCTCGTGCCAGTTATGTGTTACGCATTAAGTTTTCCAATATTTTTTGCAATACCAACTTCCATGTTCATCATGATTTTCACTTCGATGTCTGGGGCTGCGAGCCACATACAGCAGGGAAATGTGAACGGCATATACGCGATTTACCTTGGGGTGGGGGCTGTTGTCGGGGCTTACGTCGGCGCTTACATAAGTAGGAAGTTTTCAAGTAGGGGCTTAAGCCTAGCGTTCGCCGCCATGCTTTTGGTGGCAAGCATTAACATGATAATGAAAAACTTGCAATACGTCTGATTTTAATTGTGCGAGTAAACTTGGAATATCCTAAAATTTATAACTAGGCGTTTGCTAGTTTTTCGGAAAGGTGAGTCTGTGAATCTAGTGGCAGCGCTGACGGTTCTTAAAGAACAGCTTATTCAAATGGGTGATTTACTTCCAGGAGGGGACATTTTCTCGCAAATTTTAACCCTAATTATTTACGCTTTCATATTTATCTCCATATTTTACGGTCAACGCATCCAACTTTACATCATGCTTAGGGAGGTTGAAGGAAGCCTTTACAAGTTGAAGTACATTCGAGACGAGGGGCGAAGGATAGCCATAGAAACCATTAAGGAGATTGGCAAGCCACAGACAGACCCAACGGCTAGGGTTGACCGCTTCCTCGAATATTTCACCATTTCTCCCCAGAGCCTTGACCCGGCTGGAATTGTTTGGAAGCTTGAACACATATTGGACGTTAGGGACGCCCGCTTCAAGGATGAGGTTAGGCTGCTTGCACCAGCGGCTGATGAGACTCAAGCGAACAATTTGGAGAACACCCTTGAGGCAGCTATGGCTTTAAACTACATTTACAAGGTTATAAGGCACTATTATCTGCTTGGAAAGAAGACCTTAAGCCTTTACATTATAATGCAGATACAGATGATTCTTCCGCTGGTCATGCGGGAAGCTGAAGCCTATGCAAGTGCTTTGAAAGCCTTCGCTTACGGTCAGCCCATTGGCGATGGCGTTGGCGCGCTTGTTGCAGCCAAACTTATGCACGGTCATCCAGTAAGGAAGGTTCCAAAAGACTGTGTTGTGGCTGAAGTTCCGTTTGAGGGGCGAACAGCCTACGTCATCAAGGCTGAGGGTCCGGGCGGTAATGTAGGCAAGCCCGGAGACGCCATTAAGACGATTATTGAGGAGAATGAGGGTAAAATAGCCAACATAATAATGATTGATGCCGCTTTGAAGCTTGAAGGCGAAGATGTTGGCGAAGTAGCTGAGGGTGTGGGCGCCGCGATAGGCGGTCCAGGCGTGGACCAGTTCAAGATTGAGGAGACCATTCTGAAGTATCGGATACCGATAAACGCCGTCATAATTAAGGAGGACATTGGCGACGCGGTTTCGCCAATGCGTAAGGAGATTTTCGAGGCTGCCGACAAGGCCATTGAGAGGATTAGGCAAGTGATACTGGAGAGGACTAAGGAGGGCGACAAGGTTATTATTGCGGGTGTTGGAAACACCATAGGCATAGGGCAATAAGGAGAATGATGGCATGAGCAGAAGCGAGAACAAGTCGTCTGCGGCAACAAGGGTTTCATCCTTCGTCCTACTCATAATATTTGTCACATTAGCCTTAGCTTTGGCAGCGCTTGTGCTTGCAATTTCCCTTTACAGCAATCCAGAAACTCAAGGAATTGCTGTTTACTGGCTTCTTTTAGGCTTTATTGGTTTAGCCCTATCCACATATGTGCTTTTCCAGACGCGACAGCGCATACTACGTTTAAGGATTGAAACTCCGCCTATCACCACCACTATTGAGTGTAGGAAGTGCGGCTTCAAAAGCGTTAGGGAGTTCCAGCGGGGCGACTATGTTTTTAAGGAGGTTGAACCCTGTCAAAAATGCAACGAGAAAATGATTATTACTGCCATTTACCGTGAAGTTCGGGAGAAGGGCAAAACGCCATCTTTCCCTTATTAAAAGAGGGTTAGGTTAGGACTAAGCATCCATCCTCAACTATTAGGACTGTGTGTTCTGCTTGGGCTACTGGTTTTCCGCTGACTTCTATGAAGACTGGATAGCTCATAATCGCCTTTGAAGCTAATAGCTCTTGGAAGGCTTCCTTATAATGCTCTTTTGGGACAACGCCTTGAAGCCAACGCTCAGTGAAGGGCAGTGTCTTAAAATTTTCCTCAATGTATTTTAGAAGTTTTTTTGCATGGGCGTTTTTAAGCGGCTTCTGTTTCACAAAACGGAATATTGTGGCTTCTGGGGTGTCCTCCACCTTGCCAACAGCATTTGGGAGTGTTACGAAGGGTTCTATGGCGTAGGCTTCGCCAACCTTAAACTTTGTGAAGGATAGGTGGGCAACGTTTGGAATGGATGTTCCAGCATGCACCAAATATCTGCCAACACTGTGCCCCGTCAAGTTTGAAATGGGCTTGAAGCCCCTCGCCTTTATTGTCTGCTCAATTAATGCGCCAAGCCTTGACGTTGACGTTTCTGGGCGTATGGCTTCCACAGCCCTTTTCAAGGCTTGCTCCGCCGCATCCACCATTTCACGGTATTCTGGGTTAAAGCATACTGTCACAGCAGTGTCGGTCACGTAGCCGTCCACGTGGGCGCCGATATCCACTTTTACAAGGGATTTTTCAGGGATTCTCCTCGTGTCGTTGGGCGGCGAAGTGTAGTGGGCTGCCACCTCATTTATAGAAACATTACATGGGAAGGCGGGCTTTCCACCCTTACGACGGATAAGCTCTTCGGCTTTTTCGCAAACCTCAATTATCGGCATGTTCTCTCGTACAAAGCTTTTCAGTTCTTCCCGAGTTTCGCGGAGAATTTTCCCAGACAAGCGAAGCTTTTCGAAGGCTTCATCGTCTATGCCTTTCATTTCATGGCACTTTAATCTTTTAACTTTATAAACTAAACAGTATTAAGGTTTAAAGATTTAGCCTAAAAGGGAGGATTTGGCTGGTTTGGCGAAAATCACATGGTTTGGGCATGCCTCCTTCAAAATCGAAATCGGCGGCAAAATTGTCTTGATAGACCCTTGGCTTGATGGAAACCCAGCCTCGCCCATAAAAGCCTCAGAAATTGATAAGGCTGACATTGTTTATGTTACGCACGACCACGGGGACCACTTGGGCGACGCCGTAAACATTTGTAAGCGAACCAACGCCACCTTCGTTGCAACCTTTGAGCTGGGCAACTACGCCAGCGAAAACGGCGTAAAAGATGTTGTTGGGCTTAATATTGGCGGATGCGCAGAAGTGAAAGGCGTAAAACTCTACATGGTTCAAGCCTTCCATACATGCGCTAGGGGCGCGCCGACGGGCGTTGTTGTTGAGGCTGAAGGCAAAAGGGTTTATCATGCCGGGGACACTGGACTTTTCGGAGACATGAAGCTTATTGGACAGTTGCACAAGCTTGACGTGGCATTATTGCCCATCGGCGGTTTCTACACTATGGGCGCCTTGGAGGCAGCTGAAGCCGTAAGGCTTTTGAAGCCTAAGGCTGTTATTCCAATGCATTATAAGACTTTTCCAGTTTTAGCCCAGTCAGCCGAAGATTTTGTCAAAAAAGTGAAGGGGAAAGCAGCGAAAGTCAAGGTTGTAGTCTTAAATCCCGGCGAAAGCTATCAGTTCTAGTTAGGCTTTTGGCTTGAAAATCTTTGGCTGGAGGGTTGCAAACTCGTCTCCGCCCAGGTGGAAAATCATCCTCGCTTTTTCTAGATTGTAGCCTCCTGCACTTGTGAAGTATTCCTTGTTGGCGTAGGCTTCGATGATTTCGCCGACGAAAATTGTGTGGTCTCCGGTTTGGAATTGGCTGTGAAGCTTGCACTCTAGATGGGCGATGCACTCCTTAATTATTGGTGGTTTAACCCTTCTGGCTGGCATGGGCGTTAATTTTGCTTCCTTAAACTTGTCATGGTCTTTTCCGCTAACCCGCCCGCAATAGAATGTTGCGTCCAGTATCTCTATTGTCGGAATGTTTACAACAAATTCTTTTGTTTCCTCTATTAGGCTGTGGGAATGTCTGCGGGGTGCTATGCTTACAGCCACGAGCGGCGGATTGATGGATGTTGGCATAGCCCAAGCTAAAGTGATAATGTTTGGTTTTCCATCCTTGCCAACGCATGAAACGAGAACCGTGTGCATTGGGTGGACAAGTCTATAAGCATTTGAAGGACCAACGTCAACAACATCCTTTCCACTCATTTTGTGCAGCCTCCTTTTCCCTAACGTTTTATGTGAAACTTGTCTATTACATTTCTGGCTTTTTCCCGCTTCCTCCTATGGTCTTCAAGGAAACTGTTAATCCTTTCCGCCAATTCCGTTTTGCATTCGCCACACAGAATTTCTCCAGCCTTGCACCGTCTTTCCCTTTCAGCAAGCTTTCTATCGTCCTCCTCAAACATGAATAGGAAGTACTGGAACACTGTGCATATGGATGGGTCCCCACCCATTTTCCGCTGTTCAGCCACTGTTGGCTTGCCGCCAGTGAAGGCGTTCCAAACCTTGCGCTTAACCACATCTGACGGGTCTACTGTGAATATGCATGTTTCAGGTTCTGAGGCGCTCATTTTCCCGCCAACGCCCAAGCCTGGGAGGAGGCGGCAGTGGATTTGCGCCGGCTTGTAGTAGCCAAGTTTAGGCGCCACGTCACGGGTTATCCGCCAATATGGGTCTTGGTCTATGGCTGCCGGAATCAGCGCTGGAACATTTTCGCCAGTCAATTTTGCGTGAATAAAGCACGGAGCCGCCTGGATGGCTGGCCAGAAAACCCACCCGATGTTTGTGCTTTCCTGAAAGCCGAAAGTGGCTCTTGCTGTGGAGTATGTTATGCGTTTTGCAACTTCCAGGGCTAAGTCATAAAGCAAATCTATGTCTTGCACATCATAAATTATGAAGGTGTTTTCCGGCTCAAAGCCTAGGGCTATGAGGTCTAAGGCGTTCTCATAGGCATAATTCGTGGCTTCTTTAAGTTCCAACTCGTCCTTAACCAAGAATTTCTCGTCGTCCGTCATTTGGAAATAAAGCCTAGTCTTAAAATGGTCTTGCAAGTGTTTTGTGAAAATCCATGGAACCAGATGCCCCAAATGAACTGGGCCGGATGGGCCTCGGCCGGTGTAGAGCACAAATTTTATGCCCTTCTCGTATAGGTCTAGGACAACATCTAAATCGCGGTGGGAGAAGAAGAGGCCCCTCCGCAGCTGCAAATGAAGCCCGCCGGTGTATTTTGCCAGCTTTTGGATGAGCTCCATTGTTAGGGGTTGGGTTCCGAACTCGCGGATTAGGCGTTCATAGTCAACTTTGCCCCTAACCTCCCACGGGGTGACAACCATTTCGTTTCTTTCTTCGCCGACCAACTTTCGCACTTTCCAAGCCTTTGGCTTCTTATACAATTCCTATGAAGTGTATTAAATTTTGTGAGAAACGCCTACGGGAATAAGCTATAAATATGCGGCTGGCATTTCCATTTAAGTGTTGCTGGTGAAGGGATGCCCCGCCAATTTCCATAAAGAGCGGCGTTGGATTCTTCTTTAAAGGGCATAGCTTAAAAACCCTTCAACAACTCTTATGTAAGCATCACAGCCCACTAAACGGCTTAAACCATGATTTAGGTGTTTGAAAATGGCTGGTTTACGGCTTCATGAAAGAAAAACTTTGATGGCGTTGCAGGGGCTTGGCGGAAAAGCCTCTGTGGAAGACATAGCTGAAAAAAGTGGTTTGGCCCACGCCGCAGTCATGCGAGCTGCCCTAACACTTTCTGCCCGCAATCTTGTGAAGGTTCATGAGCGGAAATGGAATGTTGCCACATTAAACGAGGAGGGTGAAAATTATGCGCAGTACGGTCTGCCAGAAAGGCGACTTCTTCGTGCTTTGTTGAGGCTTGGTGGTGAGGCAGATGTGGATGAGGCTGCGCGCGAGGCTGGCTTAGACGCTAGCCTTGTGCCAATCGCTTTGGGCTGGCTGAAAAGGAAGGACTGGGGAGTCATAAAGGGGAAAAAGTGCGCCTTAAACGTAAGTGCCGAACCGCCCCTTGGAGATGATGAGAGGCTTCTAGCCAAAATTTTTGAGAGCCGCACTATTAGGGTTGATGGTTTAAGCAGAGAGTTGAAGGAAGCCTTGAATGTTCTTCGTGGGCGGAAGCTTGTTGATTTGGAGGAGAAAGTCCACCGCGAATTGGAGCTTACAGAGGAGGGCTGGAAAACAGTCAAGAAAGGCTTGGAAATTGTTGAGGAAGTGACGCAGCTAACCCCAGAACTCATAATCAGTGGACGCTGGAAACGCGTTAAACTCACAAGGTTTGATGTGACTGCGCCTGGACCAGCGGTTTATCCTGGCAAGATGCATCCTTTGCAGCAGATTATAAAGCGTGCCCGCGAAATCTTTTTGGAGATGGGCTTTACGGAGATTCGTGGACCACTGGTGGAGACGGCTTTCTGGAATTTTGACGCCCTATTCCAGCCTCAAGACCACCCAGCCCGTGAGATGATGGACACCTTTTATTTGGCTAATCCGCAAACTGGGAGGCTTCCAGCCAAAAGGCTTGTTGAAGCGGTGGCTAAAACCCATGAGGACGGTTGGGTTACGGGTTCTAAGGGCTGGCGCTACAAATGGAGCAGCGAAGAAGCCAAAAGGCTTGTTTTGCGCACCCACACAACGGCTGAAACAATAAAGTATTTGGCCACCCATAAGAAGCCGCCAATAAAAGTGTTTTCCGTGGATAGGGTTTACCGCAACGAGCAGGTCACATACAAGCACTTGGCAGAATTCCACCAAATTGAAGGCATAGTTGTCGATAAGAGGGTTACACTGCGCGACTTGATGGGAACGCTGAAAACCTTCTACACGAAGTTCGGCATTGAAAAGATAGAGTTTTGGCCAAGCTACTTCCCCTACACAGAGCCTTCAGCCCAAGCTGTGGCTTATCATCCCAAGCTTAAGCGTTGGATAGAATTGTGCGGTATGGGAATCTTCCGCCCGGAGGTTTTGGCGCCAGTAGGCGTCAAATGTCCAGTCTTGGCTTGGGGTGGTGGACTGGAACGCCTTGCCATGATTGAGCTTGGATTGGATGATGTTAGATTGTTGTATGCGAACAATTTGGGTTGGCTTAGGAGGACACCCCTATGCCAGTGATAACGCTTTATGTGGAACGCTTTTCAAGGTTTTTGGGCAAGGCAGTAACTGTTGAAGACTTGACAAGGTGGCTTCCATGGATAGGCTTCGATTTAGAAGAAATCGGCGGAGACTATGTTAAAGCCGAATACAACCCGAACCGCATAGACTTTTGCAGTTACGCAGGTGTGGCTCGCGCTTTGAAAGGCTATTTGGAAATGGAAACTGGAATGCCAAAATACCACGCAGAAAAGCCAAAAACAACCCTCCACATTGACAGTGCTGTTGCCACTGTTAGGCCTTACATGCTTGCCGCCGTGGTTCGCGACATAAGGTTGGACGAGGATGCTGTTGCCGAGCTTATGGAAATGCAGGAGGACCTCCACTGGGGAGTGGGCAGAGACCGCAAGAAGGCTTCTATTGGCATCCACAACTTAGACGCTGTTGAGCCGCCCTTCACGTATACTGCTGTGGAGCCCACAAGCGTCAAATTCGTGCCTCTTGGCAAAGCTGAGGAGATGACCCCGAAAGAGATTCTGGAAAAACATGAGAAGGGGGTAGCTTACCGCCACCTAGTAGACTGGTCGCCCAAATACCCACTTCTAATCGACAGGCATGGGCGGGTTTTATCAATGCCGCCAATAATAAACGGCGAACTAACAAGAGTGGACGCCAGCACGCGAAACTTGTTTTTGGATGTTACTGGTCCAAGTTTTGAGGCTGTGGAGAAAAGCCTAAAGGTTTTGGCAACCGCCCTAGCCGACATGGGAGGCAAAATAGAAAGCGTTACAGTGCATTATCCAGACCGCACAATGGTTTCGCCAAACCTTGAACCAGAAAAGATGAAGCTTAGATTAGGCTACGCGAACAAGATGCTGGGCTTAAGGCTTTCAGAAGCTGAAGCCATAAAATGCCTACAAAAGTGCCGGCTGGACGCTGAAACCGTAGAGAAGGGTGTTCTAGAGGTTTCCATTCCGCCTTATCGAATTGACATAATGCATGAGATAGACTTGGTTGAGGAGGTCGCCATAGGCTACGGCTATTACAGGCTTGAACCAACAATACCAGCCACAGTAACCGTTGGCGAAAAACACCCAGCCAACCGGTTGGCAGACACTGTCCGCCAAATCATGACTGGTTTGGGCTTCTTGGAAGTTATGAACTTCACATTGACAAACGAGCGGGTCCACTATGAGCTTATGAGGCTTAAACCCAAAAACCCAGTGCGCATCGCAAACCCAGTTTCAGCCGAATACACCATTATGAGGGAAATGCTCTTACCAGGACTTTTGAAGAACCTTGCCGAAAATAAGCATGAAAGCTATCCGCAGAGGCTTTTCGAAGTGTCTGACGTGGCGAAAATAAACAAGCGTCTTGAAACCATGTGTGAGAGACGCTTGCACTTGGCGGCAGTCACATCCCACTCAACAGCGAACTTCACAGAAATAAAATCCATAGGCGAGGCTCTTCTAGCCAACATGGGAGTGGCAGACTGGCAAATAAAAGTGGCGAAACACCCGAGCTTTCTGGGTGGAAGAACAGCCGCCATAAGCATAGGCAAAAGGCAAATTGGGGTACTAGGAGAAGTCCACCCACAAGTTCTAAACAACTTTGAAATCGAAAACCCAACAGCAGCCCTCGAAATAGACTTGGAATGGCTGCTGACGAGAAAATCTATCTAGAGAGGGGTATCCAATTTAACAGCCAAACAACCCCTAAAATTGACGTTTTCACAGCATAAAATGCTTTAATTTCTAATCATTTTTGAAAGGCGCTTTTCTATTTGCAACTTTAAACATTCTAAGCCATTCTCCATCAGATAAAAACAATCCAGAGTATACTCCAGCATAACAGCCTATCCCACATCTTTCACATATGGGTCTAGCATCATTCCCGTCTATGCTGGATATAACGCACGGCTGCTTCATTTTACCGCTACTGTCCAAATTTATGAAAAACCATGTGGGGCATCTTGCAGTCCATACGCCACTCCTAAAGAGGTTTAATTGCTTCGAGGTGCTGGCAACAAAGTCTGGATATTTCTCCTTTATTTTTAGCAGCCTATCTATTACGCTGTCTCTCAACTTTCCATAAGGCAGCCACAACTCATCATCGTAAGAAAAAGGTGTGTGAAATTGAAATGTTATGGCTCTTGCGAGGCTATACCATTCATCAACAACTTTCTCCACGCATTTCCAGTTCAGATTGTTAATGGTCATGTTAATTGTGACCTTTGCCTCTGGATGTTCCCTAACGTTTCGCTTAACTTTCCGGTATACGCCAGCGCCTCTAATTGCATCGTGAACGCTTTCCGTTCCATCAATTGAAATGAAATATCCCACGCCAAAATCAATTAAGGGTACTGTTCCATTTGTCACCACAGTAACATAACGCCCCTTCATCTCTTCAACAACAGCCTCAACAACTTCCGGTCGCAGAAGGGGCTCACCCCCTGTCAAACTAACGGCTACCACATCATTCTCTATGAACTTCTTCCTTACGACATTTCGCCATTCATCGGCGCTCAACTCTTTGTGCAATGTTCTATTAAGCCACCAATAACAATGCTTACATTTCAAATTACAGAAATTCGTGATGTCCGCAGAACCAAATATAGGCATCTTTCTCTTAAAATATTTAATCTGAACAATTTTAGAGGCAACCTTCGCAATACCCGCCAGTTTTTTCAAGAAAACTTTACCTTCTCTTCTGCTTCTTTCCACCACGAGTTCTTCTGGTCTGATATCCCCTTGCCCTGCTGCGGCGGGCACTCTCTTTGGCTTTTCTACGGGAATCCTGTTCCTTACTCATACTCTTATCCTTCCTAACAATTGACAGCACCCATGCACAAAAACCTTCTGCTAAAATTCTAGAGGGGGAGGGGTAGGGAAAATAAACCCCGAAAACAACCTAAATTCCACAAACATAAGCCCTAAAGAATCATCAACTCCATGGGGACAAGTTTTCCAGTTACAGGGTCCACTTGAAGTCCCAGCAACTCTAGGGTTGTTACGCCTAAAAGTATAGGGGTACGCTCATCTGCAATGGCAACAAGGGATGTCACACCTTCTTCTCCAATCGTTATGTAGGCTTCTGAAACTGGAAACTCCACAACACTTCCATTGGCGGTTTTAAACTTCCGCCTACCCAACTCCTTAAGCCCAAGCCTCTCAGCAACACTTTTCGGAATAACTGTATAAATTGCTCCTGTGTCAACAATAAACTCCAATTCTGTCTTTAAGTTGCGATTCAGCGGGTTAGCAACAAAACCGCGAACTCTAACATATCCCATGGCGTAGTCACAACAATAATGTGGTTAATCAGCCATAAAAGGTTTTAAAATGGCAAACAGCAAAATTCTAGAGGGGGTATCCCGTATTGGCTAATTTTTCAACCAAAACTATAGAGGGGATATTGTATTCGCTGTTTGGAACCCTTAACAAATATGACCTCGCCTTAAACAGCAACATTTAATTCCAGAAAGGCGTTAGACTAATTTTGGCAATGAACACTCCACGCGAGCCTTCTCGAATCCCGCCGGGATAAATCCATGCCGACGGACCCAACAGAGCAGCCAGCGCCTGGAACGCTTGTTGCTGTGAAGGCGGGTTTACCCAAGCATGGGACACCGGCGGGCGCGGGCGCCAAAACTCCCACGCCGGAGAGAGCTTAACCAAGGGGAGCGTATGGCTCCACGATGAAGTTAAGTGATAGGTAACGTGGGAGACAAGCGCCCGCGAAACAATCCGCTAAAATTCCATACTGGGTAGTTTCACATGGTTAAATGTTCGAAAAGATTGTTATTGTTAATGATATTACCTCTCACTGTTTTGCTGTGTACTAACCACACTCTGGGAAGCGCTTCTGAGATCGTCACACAATCAAGTGAAGAATATAATATGTACATTAATGTTGCAATATTAGATATAGACCAAAAAACGCTGAGGGCTTATGTCAATTTGTCTATAGATCTCGGACCATTGCCGTACGCGTTTAATGAGACTGAGGTGACTGTGCTTGTCCTGGGTGGAGGCTTCGTTATGCTACATTGTAGTTATTACAGAGCTGATAGTTTTGGAAAATACTTCCAAGGAAACTGCTCAACACCATGGGATCTATTTGGGTTTGGAGAATTCTTCCCGTTTGATTATTACCTCATGAACTTCACTATAAAGCCATTAATAGACGCCGATTTCAGAATGAAACAAGTAGAAGCATTCTTTTATGGACTAAAACAAAGAGATCTAATGGATACGTGGGAAACCCTTCCCGGAACCAATGTATTGCGATATTGTATCTGTGAAGATGAAAAATCGACTTTAATGATTTTAATAAAACGCAAACCCTTGGTTCCATTTTTAGCCTTTGTACTTCCCATTATTTTGTGCTATTATATTCTTGCCGCCTCTTTATTCCTTGATTCAGAGTCAAAAATGTCAGAGATACTTACCGTGTATCTATCTCTATTTGTTTTTGCCCCCACATTTTTCATAGGAATTCAAGACTTTTTACCGCACAAATCTCTTCTAACAATCCCAGAAATTCTGCTGACAAACCTTATAACAAGTACAGGCATTCTTGGGTTTTTTGTGATAATATCTGGGTTTTGGAAAATCATCATAATAAGAAATTTTGAAGTTCCAGTAGAATGGTTTGGTATTTTCATCGTACTCTTATTTTTTACCGCATATTATCTCTGGCTCTGGTTCGAGTTACCTTTTTCTACATTTTCCCCCATAGAAACTGCACTTGTTTTTGTTTCCATAGTTCTTAGCTATTTTGTGGGGGTGGCTGGTTTCTTATTACGCTTAAGAAAGCGAAAATCAAAACCTGGGAAAGATCAAACAATTCTTATTCGGTATTAATTTCGACAAATTTGCGTTTCCTTAACTTAAACAAGCAATTTTTAAGTTTATGTTCTGCATAGTTGTGTAGAAGGCTTGACCAGTCTTGGACATAGAAACAAAAATCGACCTAATTAAAAGACCGCCAACCGAAGAAATCTTGGTAGAAGAAGAGTTAAGGGAGCTTTTAGAAACCAATGAGCATCCAGGACACTACATTGGCTTTGAAATTTCCGGCTTATTACACCTTGGAAACCTTGTCATGTCGGGCTTCAAAATAAACGATTTCTTGAAGGCTGGTGTCCGATGCCAAGTTTATTTGGCTGACTGGCACAGCTTCATAAACA
>Ga0207433_10001553_pt1 | contig 49082 bp, 34 predicted proteins | sample YelNatPaOPGAMG01_FD_187559 | JGI IMG/M metagenome (GOLD analysis project Ga0207433, IMG submission 187559) | Hot spring thermophilic microbial communities from Obsidian Pool, Yellowstone National Park, USA - OP-RAMG-01 (SPAdes) (version 3) | ecosystem: Environmental > Aquatic > Thermal springs...
CGACTCTCGTGATTCCTTCGGAACAAGGCGCTTCGCTGGTCATTGTCAGTCAGATTTACTTATAAGCTATTTAACATTGAGCGTTATCCCTTCCCCGCTCTCTGCGACTCTGTTACTTGTTACTTATTCCCTGTTCCCTTTTCGCCCTTTCGCGATTAAATTCCCTTCTCCCGCCCAATGAGAATCTTGATCGCATGATTGGCAGCGGTTAGGCCGAACATCCCCGTGACAGTCGGGAGGCTGCCGAGGGTGTTGCGAGCCCTTCCGCGCTGGATGATGTGAGGATCCGCGAGATCATCGGAGGGCGGCGCGAGCGGCAGTGGTTTGGGTAAAGGCTCATCGGAATAGATACACGGGAAATCCAGCGGAACCCCGCGCCGGCGAAGCCTCACGCGAACGGTCTTTCCGAGCGGACAATGATGCACATCCGATAACGGCCCGACCCGCACGGCAGTCGGATCGAACCTCAAGGCCGCTCCGAGGCAAGATATGATCGGCAGCCCCATAGACCTTGCAACCACGATCAGCTCAACCTTCGAATTAAGCGCATCGATCGCATCGATCACGATATCGGGAGAATCGGCTAGAAAGCCTGGAATGGTATCCGCATCGGCGAATGATTGAATAATTTCCACGCTGCAATCGGGGTTGATATCGAGAATCCGTTCCCGAGCGACCTCGCACTTGGGCCTGCCCACGGTCGATCCGAGCGCAAGCAACTGCCTGTTGATATTGCTCGGAGCCACTTTGTCGAAATCTATAAGCCGCAGCCTGCCCACACCCGCGCGCGCAAGCCCCTCGACCGCGTAACCGCCGACAGCCCCCAATCCGACGATGACCGCAAATGACTCTCTCAACCGCTCGCAGGCATCATCGCCGAGCATTAATCTTATTCTTCTAAAACGATCGTTATTCTCTATCATATCTCCAGTATCGGTTCTAAAAACCTCGCGGCATTCTCCACAACTATTTCATGCAAAGTATCAATCCGCTCCCCCAGAAGCTCCGCGACCCCGCGCAGGATATCAGGCAGGTTTACGGGCGAATTGTGCTCTCTTTTATCCGAGGTCAATACGACTTCCGATCTATACTCCGGCGGAGGCATCAGGGCGGGAGCATCGGTTTCAACCAAAAGCCGATCCCGCGGAACAGCGAGCAGCGCCGCGCGAGCGCGCAGGAAGTTTCCGTCGAGCACTTTCCCTGAAAATGAAAAATAAGCCCCCATATCAGCGAGCGGCTTTATCAAATCCGCCGATCCACCGTATGAGTGGACCAGCATCCCGCACGGAAGAACAGGCTCCGAGCGCAGAATATCGATCAACCAGCCCCAGGCCTTAACACAGTGGACCATCGCCGGTCTCCGCAATCTTCTCGCTACATCGAGCTGAGCGCGGAATGCTTCCTCCTGCGCCTCCCGATCGCATGGCTGCTCATTCCGATCGAGCCCTATTTCTCCCACTCCGCTCGGCATCGAGAGCAAAAACTCCTCCAGCACGCTCAGCCATTCATCCGAGCGCCGCGGCGTATACCACGGATGCACCCCAAAACAAGGGACTACGCGCGAATCTGCTAACGCCACCTCGCGCACCTCTGCCCAATCATCCTCAGAGGTTCCATTACACACAAGGCAGCCCACTCCAGCCGCAGCCGCGCGCTCGATAAGCGCGTGTATATCGGTCCCGGTCTCGAAGTCAGTGAGGTGGATATGAGAATCAACCAATCCGAGCACTTTCATATCAAAACCAAGTATAACCCCGGCCAAGGGATGTGGCAAGCTGATCGGAACCAGCAGTATTTTAGATTCATTGAGCAATGAATCGTGGCATGAACACTCCCGTGACTGCTGCGCAGCACCTCTCACAGCCCTGCGGGCCACTGCCGGTCAAGGACTGTCGTGTTCGCCGCTTTATCTGGCTTACAATCTATAGCCAGAACAGGCCTACTCAGCACTATCGGGTATATCTGTGGTACATGTACCAATACAGACCTTCAATGAAAGCCAATACTCATTACTCACTAATCATTACTCCCTCTGCCGAAAGCACGGCTCACATTGAACCTATCCACCCTGAACTGGTATACTATTAGTACTGCTATACAACGCATTCTTAAATACATAGCTCGCTTTCGGTCTGGAGGGCGGGCTCGATTTATGTGGTCTCGAAGTTGAAGTTAATAAGCATCTGCAAAGGCAAAATACACAGGGCGACTGTCACACAGTGCGACGTCGAATATGTAGGCAGCATCACAATCGATGAAGACCTGATGGAAGCGGCAGGCATAATCGACGGCGAAATGGTGCACATCTGGAATGTGACCAACGGCGAGCGGCTGGAGACCTATGCGATTCCAGCCGAACGAGGAAGCAGGATAATTTGTCTTAATGGCGCCGCGGCGCACCGCTGCAGCGTGGGAGACAAAGTTATCATAGCCGCATTCTGCTGGACCGATGAGCCCGTTCAACGCAAGGTCGTCCTGGTGAACGATAACAACGAGATAATCAACAACATCTAAATCTGCCGGGAGCGATTATGCCAACACCGAGAGAATTGCCGCAAATATTCAAGGATCGTGTGGTTGTGTTCGACGGAGCAATGGGATCGGTGCTTCACGAGCGCGGGATTACCCATTCACGACCGTTCGAAGAGCTCAACCTCACATCACCATACCTCGTCTGCCAGGTTCATGCCGAATATATCCAGGCTGGAGCCGACGCTATAGAGACAAACACCTTCGCGGCAAATCGTTTCATGCTCGCCAGATACGGTCTTGAAGATAAGGTAACCGAGCTTAACTCGACCGGAGCAAAACTTGCGCGCAGCGTAGCCGGCAGCAGCATTATAGTTGCAGGTTCGATAGGTCCGCTCGGCGTTCGCCTCGCTCCTATCGGCAATGTAACCCCGGACGATATCAGATCAGCGGTAAGCGAGCAGGTAAAAGGGCTCGTGGACGGCGGAGTGGATCTTATACTCCTCGAAACTCAAAATGACCTCGACCTCGTGTGCTATATGCTCGATTCGATTGTGGAGAACTGTGAACTGCCGATTATTTGCCAGTTCGCAATCGGTGCGGACCTGACCACATCGAGCGGCGATACCCTCGATGATATCGTGGTCAGGTTATCGGATTACCCAGTAAGCGCCATCGGGTTCAACTGCAGCATCGGGCCCGAGCAGACCATCCGCGCGGTCCAGGGACTGCGCGAGATATGCAATCTTCCCATCTCTGCTCAACCCAACTCCGGCTTCCCAGCGAACGTCGATGGCCGCACTCTTTTTATCTCCGGCGCGGGCTATTTCGCCGAGCGCGGAGTTGAGATTGTGGAAGCCGGTGCGAGTATAGTCGGCGGCTGCTGCGGTACTTCGCCGGCTCACATCGAAGCTCTGGCATCTAGAGTTAAAACTCTCTCCCGCCTCGCCCCCGCGCGCGCGAGAGCACCGCGCAGAAGAGAAGCCGTGGTTTCGGCGGAGAAATGCGAGCGATCACCGCTTCTTCGAAAGATGACCGGTGGGTTTGTAACAGTCGAAGTGACTCCTCCCAAAGATACGAACTGCACGGCTCTGATCGAGAAGCTCAGACCACTGGTGGATGCGGGTATTTCCGCAATCGATGTGACAGATAACCCAATGGCTTCGATGCACATGAGCGCTATCGCATTCGCACATATCGTTAAGGAGCAGCTTGGCATAGCGACGATCCTCCACCTCACCTGCCGCGATCTTAACCTGCTGGGAATGCACTCGGCGCTACTCGGAGCCGCGGCGCTGGGGATAGATGGGATACTGGCTCTGACCGGCGACCCCGCGAGCGTGGGAGATTATCCCGGCGCAACCTCAGTCTTCGATGTCACTTCCGACGGCCTTGCGAAAATCATCAATTCGCTTAACTGTGGGCTTGATTATGTCGGTAAAGAGATCGGCCAGCCCACGAATTTCGCGATAGGAGCGGCGTTCAACCCGGTAGCAGATGATATGGAGAAAGAGATCATCAGGCTGGGCAAGAAGCGCGAATCGGGCGCCGATTTTCTTATGACCCAGCCCGTATTCGATATCGAAGCATTGAAAACAGCGGTGACAAAGCTGCCCAGGGACTGGCGGCCGCCGATCCTCGTCGGTGTAATCCCCCTGAGATCATCGCGGCATGCCGAGTTCCTGCATAACGAGGTTCCCGGCATCAACATCCCCGGTCACATCCGCGAGAAGCTCGCATCGGCCGATGGCGATGCGGCGAAGAGGATCGGTATAGAATACGCTCGTGAAATCTACTTAGCCGCCCGCGAAAACTTCGGCGGAGTCTACTTCATGCCGCCGTTCAACAACTACGACGCGGTGCTGGAAGTAATCGTTGGGTCCTGCTAATATTACCCTCAGTAACGAATCCGCGCATGCCATCTTGCGTGAATGGCTCGGAACCGGCATTAATTGCCGGCATATACGACCGCTGCTCGGCGGAATGTGCAGCACTGTCCTAGAAATCGGCTTCGATGCGCCTCCTTATCTGGCAGTTGTGAAGCTGTCGACAGCGCCCGACTATCACTTTCAAGTGGAAGCTACATCCCTGGATTACCTGCGGCGGCACTCGCAGATGAAAGTTCCCAAGGTATATTTTCTCCGCCGCGCGGGTGATCTGCTGGAATACCATATCCTTGTCCTGGAAAGGCTTCCGGGGGTCAATCTGGAGCAGGTAACGCTCACACTTCAGCAGCGCCGCGATATCGACTATCAGCTCGCCGATATCCTGACCGAACTGCACTCCCATCATAATGACACCTACGGCCTTATCGATAAATACGAAAGCTGGATCGATGAATTCAACGAGCAGATCAGCAGATGGTTCGATGAAGGCAGGCGCCTGCTCACTCCCAGGTCTCTCGAACTCATACCACCTCTCCTGAATGCGATGCCACAGGCCCTGCAACCTTCGGGAGAACCGACACTGGTGCACGGCGACATCTGGAGCGCGAATATCATAATAAATAAACAAGCCGACCGCTGGACCGTATCAGGTCTCATCGACCCCGCAACTCAATACGCCGATGTTGAATATGAGCTCGCATACCTGCAGGTCTTCGATACGGTCACTGATGCGTTTTTCGAGAGGTATTACCAAACCTATTTACTTCGCACCGGCTATGAAATCCGACGGCAGTTCTACTGGCTGAATACAATGCTCCTGCACGTCGTCTGCTTCGGCAGTAGAAGTTATATCGAGCGCACCCAGTCCATTGCCGAGTCGCTTGAGAGATCACTGGGCAATTAAAATACAAAAACCTGCAAAAACAGCATGCCTGGTATTGACAATAGGGCTGAAACAGGGCATAATAAATACAGATGATCAGCCACTGTCGGCTGAAGGACAATTGGCGTCCACCCAGGCAATGTGTGCCTGAGGTGGATTTTTTGTTTTTATAGCGGGCGCACAGAAGCAGCCCGGACAATTTTCAACGGTTTGGAATAAACCGACGAGGGCGTCTTCGCAGCAGGCACTAATGTACCTGGGGCGAAGGCGCTCTCTTTGTCATTATCAGGAGGCGCGAACATGAACAACTGCACCAACAAAGCCGATATTCATGTCTACTACTGCCGCAATGCAGCCCACGGAAACGATATGCCGCCGGCAATTTCCAGGCTCGAAATCCGCAGTGATATCAAACTCGAGCCGGTGTCGTGCACCGGGAAGGTAGATCCACGATATCTGTTGAAGGCGTTTGAAGCCGGCGCAAGCGCGGTCGCGGTCCTGGCTTGTCCGAGCGGACATTGCAAGATGATGCAGGGCAATCTCCGGGCTTCGAGCAGAGTGAGCGCGGTGCGGCAGTTGATGGCTGAAGCGGGCGTCGATCCTGATTCCCTGCAGATATTCGTTCCCGGCGGGCCCGAGATGGGTGCGCTCGAAGCGGCGGCGGATAATGTGGCGCAGTTCGTGAATGGTTCGCGTCAGCCCATGGTTAAGGTGACAGCGTAATGGGCTCGGGAAATTTAGCAAATGCAGTTCGGAACGGTCAATTCGTAGTAATGGCGGAATGCACGCCACCGCGAAGCATTAAAACTGATCAATTAAAGTCGTGCATATCGGCTTTATCCAATATGACGCATGCCATGAGCGTGCCGGAGTGCGAGGATGGGATTCGCATGAGCAGCCTGGCTGCATGCATCCACCTGGCAGCAGCCGGCGCGGAGCCGGTCCTGCATATTCTGACGCGCGATTCCAACCGCATCGCCCTGCAGGCTATGATCCTCGGCGCTGCGTCGATGGGAATCAACAATATATTCTGCACCACGGGCAGGCACCAGGTTCTCACAAGCTCGCGCTCCGCTCGCGGGGTCTATGATATCGATCAGATCCAGCTCCTTACGATCGCGGATAAGTTGAGAAAAACCGGCGAGCTCGCGGACGGGCAGAGCATCGATAGCCCAATCGATATGCTCCTGGGAACCGAAACGAACCCGTTCTCCGACCCGATGGAACTGCAGGTAATGGCGCTTGAAAAGGCGATCGCGGCTGGCGCTGATTTCATAGTAACGGCGCCTGTCTTTAACCTCGAAAAGTTCAATACCTGGATGGATATGCTCCGGCAGCGGAACCTGGTGGAGCGCGCCTGCGTAATCGCCTCTGTAATGCCGATTTTATCTTCACAACAGGCCGCTGATCTGGCTCAAAAATACAGCCACCTCGATATAAGCGATGACATCGTCCGGCGTCTGGATTCCGCATCCGATTCCAAATCCGCCGGTATCGATCTCGCCCGCGAGATCATCACATCTCTTCGCGCAACAGATGGCATCCGCGGTATCCACCTGGTGACAGGCGAGGACTTCACTCTCGCGAAAGAAATCCTCTCCATAAGCGGGCTAGCAAGGAGTTAAGCAATGCCTGCAAAATACCACATCCACACGCGGCAGGTTCCGCCGCGCAGAAAACCCATCGGGAAGTACGGCATCATCGACTGGCGCGAGGACTGCTCCGCCTGCCACAACTGCGTAAAGCGCGAGTGCGCCTACAGCGTCTATAACGACGAGCGCGACAGGCTTCGGCACACGGTCGAGTATGTCGATTATCTTTATGAGTGCAAAGGCTGCCTGTGCTGCGTGCAGAGCTGCACCAAGGGGCTGCTCAGCTGGGATGTAAACCCGGAATACGAGAAGATGGGCGATGAGGTTTGGACACCTGATATCATCTCCAGCACCTGGTATCAGGCCGAGACCGGCAATATCCCCGTATCGGGCGCAGGTTACCCCGGGCGCTTCAGAGGACCAGGCTTCGATTCGATCCTTACCGATATGTCCGAGATTGTCCGTCCCACTCGCGACGGAATCCACGGCAGAGAATACATTAGCACGAGCGTCGATATAGGACGAAAGCTGATGAAGCTCTCGTTCGACGCCGATGGATCGCTCGCTGGCGACTGCCCACCGATCATCGAAATCCCTATCCCGATCATTTTCAATGCGAAGCCGTGGCAGAAGCTCGGAGATCGCATCGGCGAATACGTCCTCGATGCGGCAAAGGAGCTTGGCACGCTCGCAATTTCCGATAATCCTGATAATATATCGCACCCGGCCGCGATCCCGCATATTGCAACTTCCGAAGACGATGCGGCTGCTGATGGCGCTCGAATCGCGGAATGGGATGATGCGCCTGATGTCATTGACCGCATAACCAGAATAAAAATTGCAAATCCCAATCTTATCGCAGTAGTAAAACTACCGCTGGGCTCATCTTGCGCGGCGCGCGCTATCAAGCTCGCGCGTGCGGGAGTCGGTTGCATACACGCCTATGCCGACTGGCACGGTTATGTTCCCAACGATGGAGCGGATACGCAATCCGGCTCCGTTCATATCAGCCAGGCTGTCCGTAAGCTCCATCTTGCGCTCATCGGCGAAGGTATCCGTGATGAAGTCACGCTCGTCGCAAGCGGTGGAATATCGCTCGCCGAGCATGTCGCCAAGACAGTGCTCTGCGGAGCCGATCTCGTGTGCGTGGATATCCCGCTTATGATCGCGATGGAATGCAGGCTGTGTATGAACTGCCGGAAAGAGCTCGCGTGCCCTGCCGATATCAATGCGGTGGATCGTGATTATGCAGTGCAGCGGATGGTAAACCTGGCGGGGGCATGGCACAGCCAGCTCCTCGAGATGATGGGCGCGATGGGTATTCGCGAAGCCAGGCGGCTCCGCGGCGAGGTAGGCAGAGCGATGTTCTTCGATGACCTGGAGCGCGAGTGCTTCGGTCCTGTCTTCGGCACGCGCAAGGCGGAGGTGTCCTGATGGCGAGAACGATCGATCCCCACAGAAGACCGGGACCAGTCTCGGAGATGGGACTCCCGGAGCCGGTGCGCGAAGTGAAGCCCGCTCCGGACCGCTTCCGCAATTCGCTCGGGAAATATCAGGTCTGGCGTAATGAACTCTGCGGGAAATGCGGCAAGTGCGTGGAAATCTGCCCGCGCGGCGTGCATGTGCGACCGGATGGGTATGTCGACTTCGTTCGCGGCCTCGACTGGCGATGCACAGCCGAACGCTGCAAGGAAAATGGAACATTCTGCGTGGAGCATTGCCCTAATCAGGCGCTGCGGATCGAGGAAACGCCGATCTACAAAGCCGTCGGCGATTATCGCTGGACTGCCGACCTGATCCTGAGCACCTGGCACATGGCTGAAACCGGCACGGCGCCCGACGGCGAACTCAACTACCAGACCGGCAACTCCGGCGGCGGGTTCGACCGTATCGATTTCGTCTTCCCTGAAGATGGACCCAGGACGAATCCGGACGAGATCAGCACGTCGATTCCCTTGAATCGAAGAGGCGATAACAGGCCCAGAATTACGATCGACATCCCGGTCTATGGCGGAGGCATGTCGTTCGGGTCCGTAAGCCCGCATACGATCCTTTCAAAAGCTCGCGCGGCGACGGCTTGGAACACTTTCAGCTGCACCGGTGAGGGCGGTTATATCGAGCGCCTATTTCCATATAAAGATCATATGATCACCCAGGTCGCGACCGGGCTTTTCGGGGTCCGCGAGGAGACCATCCAGATGGCGCCGATCGTCGAGTTCAAATACGCGCAGGGCGCGAAGCCAGGCCTCGGCGGCCACCTGCTTGGTGATAAAAACACCCCGGCAGTCGCAGCGATGCGCGGAGCGGTGCCAGGCACATCGTTATTCTCGCCGTTCCCGTTCCACAGTGTATATTCAATCGAGGACCACAAGAAGCACGTGGACTGGATAAAGCACATCAACCCGCGCGCTCTGGTCTCCGCGAAAGTCTCGACACCGATCGATGTCGATATGGTCGCGGTCGGCTCATATTATGCCGGAGCCCACATCGTCCACCTGGACGGCAGCTACGGCGGCACCGGAGCCGCTCCCGAGATTGCAAAGAAGAATATCGCGATGCCGATTGAATATGCAATCCCCAAGGTGCATCGATTCCTCGTCGAAGAGGGGGTCCGCGATGTGGTCACGCTCATCGTAAGTGGCGGAATCAGAACGGCTTATGACATGGCTAAGGCAATCGCTCTCGGCGCGGACGGAGTTGTGATCGGGACCCCTGAGATGGTCGCTTTGGGATGCATCCGCTGCGGAAGATGCGAGAGCGGAAAGGGCTGCGCGCGCGGTATAGCGACCACCGACAATGAAATGGTACAAAAAATGACAGTCGAATGGGGTACACAGCGCCTAATCAACATGCTAACCGCCTGGCGAGCGCAACTGGTAGACATCCTGAGCCGCTTCGGCATGAGCGATGTAAAAGACCTGCGCGGCCGGACCGATTTGCTGAGACACATGGATTATGAGGAAGCAATTGCGAAGGGAGAGAATAGGTAACAGGTAACAGTTTTAATCCGTGAAGACGAACTTGGCGTAGTGTTAGCCGCGATTTCAATCGCAGGGGATTCTTACGACCACTACTCATTACTCCCTAATCATTACTACTGAGTTTCAGGTAATGTAGTGACAACCTGACAGAAGGCTTCGTGCTCGATCCGACCCGCCAGTATGTCACATCATTATGCGAAAGTCAATAAATCTCTTTTTATGTTTTCGTGATCAGAAACGCTATGATAAATAACTTCGCAGACAAGATAATAGATAGCAGACGCTGGATGATAGATGGGCTGGACCTATCGCAGGCGCCGCATACCGATGAAGAAGGCGGATGCGGGGTCACCGGGTTCGCATGCAGCATTCCCGTGGGTGGAAAGCATATCTACGAGCCTTCCGTCCAGATGCACAACCGCGGAAATGGCAAGGGCGGCGGGATAGCTGCTGTCGGGCTCGTGCCGGAGCAGCTCGGGGTATCGCGCGAGGTTCTTTCGGACGACTACCTCCTTCAAATCGCGCTCCTCGATCCGAGCTCCCGCGGCACGGTGGAAGCTGATTTCATAACTCCATATTTCGACGTCCATCACGCACAAATGCTCGATCATATCGACGACTATCACGATGTCGAAGGCCTGGAAGTCTGCCCGCCGGAAGTGCAGCAGTATTTTGTAAGGGTTAAGCCCGATATTTTGCAAAGATTCGCCAAAGACAACGGGCTCGAGGGCTTACCCGAGCGCGAAATCGAAGACGAGTTCGTAAACCAAAACACATTCAAGCTGAACTCGAAATACTACGCGTCACTGGGCGACAAGCAGGCGTTCGTGCTCTCGCAAGGCCGCGATCAGCTCATTCTGAAGATCGTCGGCTACGCGGAGCAGATAGTCACCTACTACAAGCTTGAAGATTTCAAGGCGCACATCTGGATCGCGCACCAGCGCTACCCGACAAGAGGCCGCGTCTGGCACCCCGGTGGCGCTCACCCGTTCTGCGGGCTCAACGAAGCGCTCGTGCATAACGGCGACTTCGCGAACTATTACTCCGTCACCGAATATCTCGCCCAGCGCAACATTAAACCGCTGTTCCTGACCGACACCGAGGTCTCCATCCTCGTCTTCGACCTCTGGAACCGCGTATATAAGTATCCGCTGGAATATATCATCGAAGGGCTGGCGCCGACCGCCGAGCGCGACTTCGATATGCTCCCGCGGGAAAAGCAGACGGTCTATCGTAAAATTCAACAGGCGCATGTGCACGCATCTCCGGACGGACCATGGTTCTTCATCATAGCGCAGAACGATGTCGCGAACGATTCGTTCCGGCTGATGGGGATCACCGATACAGCGATGCTCCGCCCGCAGGTCTTCGCGCTGCAGGATGGTGAGGTGCAGATCGGGCTTATCTGCTCCGAAAAGCAGGCCATCGATGCGACTCTGAACAGCCTCGCCGCCGAAGACAGCCGCTTCTGCACTATAGCGGACGAATACTGGAACGCTCGCGGCGCAAGCTATACCGACGGCGGCGCGTTCATTTTTACCCTCGCCAAAAATCCCGACGGCACCCGAATTCTAAGCTGCGCGGATAAGTTCGGCAGAGAGCGAGCTTGCGCAGGTAACAGGGAACAGGTGATAGGTAATAGTATTGGTAGTGTTGGCGCCGGCGCTGTTCAATCCATGCTCGCCGATGAGAGCGGGACAGCGTTGTTTGAAGCTATTAAGAGCACGGCTGCGGTTGTGAGCCTCGATGAGTTCAAAAGCTTCTGCGGTGATATCGTAGAGCGAGCGCAATCGGATATTGAACGCGCTGCCGCAATCAACGGGCTCACAATGGCTATCGACCGCCGCTACCCTACCCTGGCCAAGCGCGCGCGGATACTTGAAGCGCTAAATAAGACGCTTACGCAGGTTTTCGAGGCGATTCCGCCGATCACATCAGATCCGTCCTCGCGCTACGCCCGCATCGATTGGGAGACCCGCAACGCGATAAGAGCGCCGGGCGGACCGGAGGAAGTCCTGATCGTAAATGCTCACGATTTTCCACCGGAAGATGATGACTGCGATGCGCGCACAGTTGTCAAAGCATACGAGCTCGGGTGGCGCAAGTTCAAGTGCTACGGTTATGTCGGGCAAAGATTCCTCGGCTGCGGGTTCGGACCGGATTCCAGCGATGTCGTAATTGACGCCTACGGCAGTTCCGGTGATTATCTCGCATCCGGTCTCGACGGAGCCACTGTCATAGTCCACGGCAACGCCCAGGACCAGGTCGCGCAAATACTCAAAACAGGGCGGTTGATCATCCACGGTGATGTCGGCCAGACTTTTATGTATGGAGCAAAAGGCGGCAGCGTATTCGTGAAGGGAAACGCGGCGGGAAGACCGCTTATCAACGCGGTCGGCAAGCCGCGCGCGATTATCAACGGCACCTGCCTGGACTTCCTTGCAGAATCGTTCATGGCGGGCGATCCGCTCACGGGCGGAGGATTCGTTATCCTTAACGGCGTCCACTTTGATGCTGACGGGAACGTCATTGAGCTCGATACGCCATATTCCGGCTCGAATCTTTTCTCGCTCGCTTCGGGCGGCGCGATATATGTCCGCGACCCCCAAAAGCAGCTGGATAACGAACAGCTCAATGGCGGAGAATATTATGAGCTCACAGACGCCGATTGGCAGTTGATCAAGCCATATCTCGAAGAAAACGAGCGCCTTTTTGACATTCCGATTTCGCGGCTGCTCACCGTAGACGGAATCGAGCTTGAACCGAGGCAGGTCTACCGCAAGGTCGCTCCCGCCAGGAAGAAAGTCGCGATTGCGGCGGCCGACGATGATGCGAATAACAACTGTGAGGAATCCGATGAGTAACCCGGCGACGATTGAAAAAATCGATTCGACGCTGTTAAACAGGCTCGACCCGGATGGAAAGCTGAATCTGGCGGCGTGTCTTCAGTGCGCGAGGTGCTCCTCCGGCTGCACGATGCGGCAGGAGACCGACATCCTCCCGCATCAGATGAACCGGATGGTGATGCTTGGCCTCGAGGAGCGGTTATTATCGAGCAAGGCAATATGGGCCTGCGCATCGTGCCATACCTGCATATCGCGATGCCCGATGAAAGTCGATACGCCTGCCCTGGTGGATGCTCTGCGGGCGATGGCGACCGAAGCGCCCGCCGATTTGAAACGCGTGCGCATATTCAACGAGATAATGCTGGGCTCGATGAAGAGGTTCGGCCGGGTCTACGAGCTTGGAATGATGAGCATCTATAAAATTCGTTCACGCGATCTTTTCAGCGATGTGATGAAGTTCCCGGTTATGCTTATGAAAGGCAAGATGAAGCTTATGCCTCCGTCGGTTAAAGGCCGCGGCGCGGTCGCCAGTATATTCGATAAAGTTCGGCAGTCGAGGAGGGCACGCTGATGAAGTATTCATTCTTCCCCGGCTGCTCGATGGAATCGACGGCTGAAGATTTCAAAATGTCTACGCTCGCGGTGGCAAAAGCGCTCGGTGTCGAGTTGGTGGAGATCCCGGACTGGACCTGCTGCGGATCGACTCCCGCCCACGCGACCGATGCGCTCCTCGCGGCTTCGCTCCCCGCGCGAAACCTTGCGATAGCAGGAGAAGCTGGGCAGGATGTGGTCACCTGCTGCGCTGCGTGCTACGGCCGATTGGCGGCTGCGAACCTTGCTATCTCCGAAGATGCGGGTTTGCGTGCCGAGGTGGCGAAGGCTATCGGTAAGAGCTATACCGGCAGCGTGAAGGTCCGGCATTTCCTGCAGGTACTTTTGGAGGATGTGGGCATCGCCGATATCAAGGATTCGGTTGTAAAGAACCTTGGCGGACTTAAAATCGCGTGTTATTACGGGTGCCTGCTCACTCGTCCCAGGGAGCTGAGCATCCTCCCGGACCCAGAGAATCCGCAATCGATGGAAGAACTGCTCGCGGCTGCGGGCGCGCAGCCGATTGAATGGCCATATAAGACGGAGTGCTGCGGTGCGAGTTTCTCGATCACCCGGACCGATACCGTAAAGCGCCTCAGCGGGGATATCCTGCGAATGGCAAAAGCGAGCGGAGCGGACTGCGTCGCGGTCGCGTGTCCGCTGTGCCAGACGAATCTCGACCTGAGACAGTCAGATATCGAAGCATCCACCGGCGAAAAGATCGGCTTGCCGGTGCTGTATTTCACCCAACTTCTCGGCAAAGCCATGGGGCTGAGCGACAACGAACTTGGAATCGGTAAACTGATGACCGATCCATCGAAAGTGCTGGCGAGGTAAGAATATGAATGCTGCAAAAGACCCAATCGGAGCGGTAATGGTCTGCGGTGGAGGCATCGCGGGCATTCAATCAGCGCTCGACCTCGCCAACTCGGGCTATAAAGTCTACCTGGTTGAGAAATCGCCCACCATCGGCGGCAAGATGGCTCAGCTCGACAAGACATTCCCCACCGGGGACTGCGCCACCTGTATTATTTCGCCCAAGCTTGTCGAGTGCACCCGCAATCTTAATATCGAGATCATCACCCAATCGCAAATCGAAGAAATGACCGGCGAACCGGGCAATTTCCGCATAAAACTCAAGCAGAAAGCGCGCTTCATTGATATAAATAAATGCAGTTCCTGTGGCGACTGCGAGAAGGTCTGTCCTATCCGCGTTCCCGACGAGTTCAATCGCGGATTAGCAAAATCAGCCGCAATCCACAAGATCACAGCGCAAGCCGTGCCCAACGCTTATGTAGTGGAAAAGCGTGAGCGCCCGCCGTGCGTGAGCGCGTGCCCGATGGGCCAAAACGTCCAGGCCTACGTCGCACTCATCGCAGCGGGTAAATTTGCGGAAGCAGCCGAAATAATCCGCAGGGACAATCCCCTGCCCCTGATCTGCGGCTATGTCTGCCACAGGCCCTGCGAGAGCGAATGCCAGCAGGGGCGCTACGGCGATCCGATTTCCATTCGCGAGCTGAAGAAGTTTGCGATCGAAGTCGAAAGTCCAAAATCCAAAGCCGAAAGCTCGGAAACTGGAAGATCTGAGCGAGTCGCAATCATCGGCTCGGGACCGGCGGGGCTTGCGGCGGCTGATTATTTGGCGCGCAGGGGTTATCCTGTAACAATTTTCGAAGCGATGGCAGTTCCCGGAGGGATGATGCGAGCGGGTATACCCAATTTCCGCCTGCCGCGCAACGTGCTCGATAGTCAGATTCAAGATATTCTCGATCTCGGCGTCGAGCTAAAACTGAACTCCCCCATCGGCGGAGATCTCACCATCGACAGCCTCCTCGCAAGCGATTACAAGGCCGTATTCGCGGCGGTAGGCGCTCAGAAGAGCTCGGAGCTCAGCGCCGAAGGTGAAGATCTGCAGGGAGTAAAGCCGGGAATCGAGTTCATCAAACAGGTTAACCTCGGCGAAGATGTAAAAGTCGGCTCGAAGATCGCGGTGATCGGCGCGGGCAACGCGGCTATGGACATCGCGCGCACCGCTGTCCGGCTTGGCGCCAGGGATGTAACCATCATCTACCGCCGAACAAAAAAGGAAATGCCAGCTGACCCGGTCGAAGTCGAAGACGCGATCGCGGAGGGAGTAAAGTTCGTCTTCCTCACCAATCCCAAGCGTTTTATAGGAGCTAATGGCAAACTCACCGGCATAGAGTGCCTCAAGATGAAGCTCTCCGACGAAAAAGATGCGTCAGGCCGCAGGCGGCCAGAGCCTGTCGAAGGCTCCGAGCATGTCATTGCTTGCGACGAAGCAATTTTGGCGACGGGCCAGGTTGTAGATATGAGCTTCTCTTCCGGAGCTGACCTCGAAGTAAATAAATGGGGTCTTCTAAAGGTCGATCCGGTCAGCCTTGCGACCAATAAATCAGGGGTTTTCGCGGGAGGCGATGTCGTCGCTGGCGCAGGCACCCTGAGCGAAGCCGTCGCCGCGGGTAAGCGCGCCGCTGAGTCTATCGACAGGTTCTTAAACAACGAAAACCTTACCGCGGGCCGGTCAGCCGACTCGAGAGTGTGGACCGAGGAGCAGCACAAAGAGCTCGAGTTAATCCACCAGCGGCAGCGCCTCTACCGCCGTGGCGATCCGATCCATTCGACATGCAAAGATCAGCACTCAGCCCTGAACGAGGAACAGGCTATCGCCGAAGCCTCACGGTGCCTCGCCTGCGGGATCTGCTGCGAGTGCGGCGAGTGTGTCAAAGTATGCCTCGCAAAGGCTATCGACCACAACATGACCGATTCAGCCCGAGAGATCGAAGTCGGAGCTGTAGTCCTCGCGCCGGGCTACGAGGAGTTCGACGCGCGCCTGCGAGGCGAGTTCGGCTTCGGACGCTACGATAACGTCGTCTCCAACATCCAGTTCGAGCGTATGCTCTCCGCCGGTGGTCCGTTTGGTGGTCATCTTCAGCGGCCAGGCGATAACCGCGAACCGCAAAAGATAGCGTTCATCCAGTGCGTGGGCTCGCGCGATGCCGCAAACGGCAGGCCCTACTGCTCATCAGTCTGCTGTATGGCTGCGATAAAAGAATCCGTCGTCGCCATGGACCACTCGCCCGGGCTCGAAACTACAATCTTCTACACCGACATCCGCGCTTTCGGCAAGGATTTCGACCGCTATTACGAGCGCGCTAAAGCCGGCGGAGTCCGCTTCGAACGGAGCATGGTCTCCCGCATCGTGGAGATGCCCGGCACAAAGAACCTGCGCATTTCCTATATAAAAGATGGGCAGCCTGTAGATGAAGAATTCGATCTTGTGGTGCTCTCCACCGGCATCAGGCCGAGCGAGGAAGCCCTTCGCACAGCCGCAGCCGTCGGAATCGAGCTTAACGACTGCGGATTCTGCATGTCGAGCGAGCTCGCCACCGTTGCAACCTCGCGTGAAGGCGTGTTCGTTGCGGGAGCGTTCCAGGAGCCCAAGGACATCCCTGAAACCGTAACCCAGGCCAGCGCCGCCGCGGCTATGGCGATGGAACTTCTCGCCCCGGCCCGCGGCACAATGGTAGCCGAAAAGGTCTACCCGCCGGAGCACGATCTTACCGACGCGGTTCCCCGGATCGGCGTTTTCATCTGCCACTGCGGGATCAACATCGCATCGGTCGTGGATGTAGAAAAGGTCGTCGAAGCCGCGAAGGATATGCCGTACGTGGCTTATGCGGAGAACGCCGTCTACGCCTGCGCCGACAACACCCAGGACCGCATTAAAGAGCTGATCAAGGAACACAACCTTAACAGGCTGATCGTAGCTTCCTGCACCCCGCGCACGCACGAAGGGCTCTTCCGAGACACCGCGCGCGAGTGCGGCCTGAATCCGTTCCTCGTGGATATGGCGAATATCCGCGACCAATGCTCGTGGGTCCATTCCAACAATCCCGATGCTGCCACCGAAAAGGCAATCGACCTCGTGCGGATGGCTACGGGTAGATCGGCGAGGCTCACGGCGCTGATGACCGAGGAACTCCCGGTGGTGCAGTCCGCGCTCGTCATCGGCGGTGGACCGAGCGGCATGACCGCCGCGCTCTCGCTCGCCCACATGGGCTACCCGGTCCATCTGGTAGAGAACCAAAGCTCTTTCGGCGGCCGGTTAACCGACGGTCCAGCCAAAGACCGGCTCATAACTGCAGTCGATAATCATCCGCTGATCACGTCATACCTGTCATCGCGGGTCACGGCGCTCAAGGGCCATGTCGGCAATTTCAGCGCCGAGATCGATACTCCCGAGGGAACCAGCTCTATCACTTTCGGAGCGCTCATAATCGCTACCGGCGGGCTCGAACACAAGCCGAGCGAGTATTGCTACGGCTCAGATCCGAGAGTGTTCACCCAGCACGAGCTCGAAATGAAACTAGCCGGCGGCACACCCGATCTGCCCGATATGCCGACCATCGCTATGATCCAGTGCGTCGGTTCGAGAAACGAGGAGCGGCCGTTCTGCAGCAGGTCATGCTGTACCCAGGCGGTTAAAAACGCGATTCGCATAAAGGAGCTGCGACCGAAGGCGAACGTGGTTGTGCTCTACCGCGACATGCGCACCTACGGCTCGAACGAAGTCTTTTATCAAAAAGCCCGCGAAATGGGCGTGATCTTCGTGCAATACCGGCCCGAACTGCCGCCGAAGGTTACATCGAGCGCTAAGCTTCGGATTCAATTTACCGAACCCGAGCTCTCAACCCCGGTGAACCTGGATCTCGATATGCTCGTGCTCTCGACCGGCACATCACCCGCGGTCGATAACCAGATCATATCCGATCTCGCGAAGATCCCGCTGAATGCGGACGGATTCTTCCTCGAAGCGCACTTGAAGTTGAGGCCGGTGGATTTCGCGTCCGAGGGAATCTTCCTCTGTGGAAGCGCTCACTCGCCGAAAATGACCGTCGAGAACATGCAGCAGGGTAGAGCTGCCGCGGGACGAGCCTCCACGATTCTAAGCAAGAAGACAATGGTCGTGGGCGGACAGGTGAGCAAGGTCGATGTGCGCAAATGCGTAAGCTGCCTGACCTGCATGAAAGTCTGCCCCTACGGCGCGCCCGAGGTCAGCCCAATAAACGGCAAGAACCGGGTCGAGATTCAGGCTGCGAAGTGTATGGGCTGCGGAAGCTGCGCAGCCGCCTGCCCCGCCAAAGCTATCCAGCTCGGGCACTTTATGGATCAGCAAGTGAGCGCCGCGATAGACGCGCTGCTTGCAGAAGTATAATAATGAGTTTCATATAGTTATGTGACGTACTGGTAATTCAGATTGTATGCGAAACATTCTGATAGATTATCACTACACTACCTGAAACTCAGTAATGAGTTTCATATAGTGATGTGATGTAATGGTAGACCAAATTGCGTAAGAAACCTTCTGCCAAGTTATCACTACACTACCTGAAACTCAGTATAGAGAGTTGCATAATGAACGAAGAACCTAAAATACTGGCCCTATGCTGCCACTACTGCGCTTATGCCGCGGCTGATTTAGCCGGGTCGATGCGCATTCAATACCCGCCGAACGTGCGAGTTCTCAGGCTGCCGTGTACGGGGAAGGTCGATGTCGCCTACCTGATGCAGGCATTCGAGAAGGGTGTGGACGGAGTAATTGTAGCGGGATGTCTCGAAGGCGGATGCCACTTCCAGGAAGGCAACCTTCGCGCAAAACGCCGCACCGCTCTCGCCCGACAAGTTCTTGCGGAAGCGGGAATCGAGCCCGAAAGGCTGGAGATGTTCAACCTTTCCAGCGCGGATGGACCTAAATTCGTAGAGATCATAAAAACGATGACAGAGAGGATCAAGGCACTCGGCCCTAATCCGCTTCGCCGGAAGGTCGCCCAGGAGGTTACCAGATGATAGTCGCCCACAGAAAGAATGTTCAGGATCTGAAGTCGATCCTTTCCGCACACAAGCGAATCCTCGTACTCGGCTGCGGCGGATGCGTAACGGTCTGTCTTGCGGGCGGCGAGCGCGAAGTCGGCATGCTCAGCTCCGCGCTGAGAATCGCGTTCCGGGTCGATGACCAGGAGCATGAGGTGGTCGAAGCCACTATCGAGCGCCAGTGCGAGAACGAGTTTATCGAGGATATTCTCGAAGAAGTGCAAAAAGCCGACGCAGTCCTCTCGCTCGCGTGCGGCGCCGGAGTCCAGGCTATCGCGGAGAGATACCCGAACGTGCCGGTTTACCCGGGACTCGACACCAAGTTCATCGGAATCCTCCAGGAGCAGGGAATATGGGCGGAGAAATGCGCGGCGTGCGGGAAGTGCGTGCTGGGCAAATATGGGGCAGTCTGCCCGCTCACCCGCTGCTCCAAGGGCCTTCTGAGCGGCCCTTGCGGAGGCTCGCGCGATGGCAGATGTGAGGTTTCACCCGATACCGAATGTGGCTGGCAGCTTATCTACGACCGAATGAAAGCTATCGGCCAGCTGGATAAGCTCCTCGAGCCCGCCCCTCTGACTGACTGGTCACAAAGCCACGAAGGCGGCTGCCGAAAGATCATCCGCGAAGATCAGAGGATCAAGCTGATATCGTAAAGTGCGTTAGGTGGCGATCAGACCGCCACCTAACTGTCTTTGCCTTAACTATCCCCTTCCTCGCGCAACTCCCGGCTCGCTTACACCGCCGCGAAGCTGTAGAGCCCAAGGATCATAGGCGACGAAACAGGCTGCAAAAACACCTGCGCCTGCGGGACCGTAGCCTTCAAAACCGACTTATTCCTGGCTCTCGTAAATACTCCCTTATAGCCACCCGGGAAGATATTACCCGGAGGATTCAATCGAGTATGCATAATTCCAATATCCACTTTCAACCTCATCCTACGCCAACCACACTAAACCAGTAAAACACCCGAGTTTCGTAAAATGATTATAGGGAATATGTACTATGAGGCTGCACATTGTGTGCAGATTAGGTCACAGTATGCGAAGTAAGCTTACCTCTTCAGATTTGCGAATACTCATTGAAGCTGCTCGCGGGGTGCGTAAATGCGACACTGTCATCCGCGGCGGATTCATCCTGAATGTCTTCACAGGCGAGATTACCCGCGAAGATGTCGGAATCGCCGTGGGTAGAATAGCGGTCGTGAGCGCAGGAGATATCGAAGCCGACTGCGTGGTCGATGCTGAAGGCCTCATCCTGATCCCCGGTCTGATCGATTCCCACATGCACCTTGAAAGCTCCATGCTCACCCCCGCGGAGTTCACAAGAGCAGCGCTGCCCACGGGAACCACCACGGTCATCATCGACCCACACGAGATCGCAAACGTCGGCGGGATCGACGCTGTCCGCGAGATGATAGAAGCGGCCCGTGGCCTACCGCTTCGGTTCTACTTCATGGCGCCGCCATGCGTGCCCGCAAGCGCTCTCGATGTCTCCGGCGCGAAGCTCTCGGCGGAGGATATCGCTGGATTGACGAATCTACCCAACGTGCTCGGTATCGCCGAAGTCATGGATATGCGCGCGGTGCTCGAAGCCGATGATGGAATGCTCGAAAAGCTCAGCAGGACATGGGGCAAAGTAATAGATGGGCACACACCGGGGCTTTCCGGGCGTGATCTTCAGGCTTACATAGCCGCCGGCATCAGTTCCGACCACGAATCGACCAACGCCTGGGAGGGGCTGGAGAAACTTAGAGCAGGAATGTATCTCATGATCCGCGGGGGTTCGGCGGCTTATGATCTCGACAGCCTGGCAAGGCTCGTAAACCCGCAGACCATAAACCGCTGCCTGCTCGTAACCGACGATCTCCAGCCTACCGATATCGAAACCCGCGGCCACATGAACTATCTCCTCGGCAAAATGGTGAGAAACGGGATCGCTGGAGCACAGGCGGTGCGGATGGCGACTATCAACGCCGCGCAGCGATTCAAGCTCGATGGAGTCGGAGCAATCGCACCGGGTTTTATCGCGGATATCGTTGCAGTTGAGGATCTGCGAGATTTCAAAGCTGAATTCGTGATTTCCGGAGGTCAGCTTGCCGCAATGGACGGCGAAATAACGGTTCCGCTTCGCTCTCACACATTCAGCGATCACCTCACCGATACCGTCCATCTGCCTGATCTTACCGCAAATGATCTCGCAATTCCATCTCGCGGCGGACCCGCGCAGGTGATCGGAGCAATCGAAGGTCAGCTCATAACCCGCCGGCTCCTCTTGCAGCCTTCATCACTTGGTGAAAAAGTTGTTTCCGACACAAAGCGCGATATTCTGAAGATAGTTGTAATCGAAAGGCACGGAAAGTCGGGAAGTATCGGGCGAGGGCTGGTAAAGGGATTCGGGCTCAGGTCAGGTGCAATAGCGAGCAGCGTCGCGCATGATTCGCACAACGTGGTCGCCATCGGCACAAATGATGCGGACATACTTCACGCGATCGAGCATGTGGGTAGGATGAAGGGCGGATTGGTGGTAATTGCCGAGGGTATGGTAATGGCTGATCTACCGCTTCCGATCGGCGGGCTCATATCGGAGCTCAGCGCGCCGAGCGCGGCAAACCGGCTGCGAAAGCTCGAAGAAGCCGCCCATAACCTTGGCTGCTCTATGGAGCACCCGTTTGGGACTCTGTCATTCATGTGCTTGTCAGTGATACCCGAGCTGAAACTCACCGCCGCGGGGCTTGTAGATGTCGCAAGATCGGAAATTGTCCCGCTCTTTCCCGAGGAGCGAAAACAAATTAAACGTTCTGCTGCCGGCTGAACGCGTAGCTGAGCGGGTGGAAGAGCTTGCCCATGAGATCGACGAATACTATTCCGGGCGCGAGGTGGTGGTAGTCGTCGTTTTAAGGGGTGCTTTTATATTCGCATCCGACCTGGTCCGCCGCATTCAAACTCCAATTCTCATCGATTTCATCTGCCTCGAAAGCTACCATGACGGAATATGCTCCAGCGGAAATGTGCGAGTGGCATCCGATATGAGAATGCCTGTGAAGGATCGCCACGTCCTGATTATAGAAGATATAGTAGACACCGGCTACAGCGCCGATTTCCTCATAAACCATCTCTACGAAGCCGGCGCGAGCGATGTAAGGCTCTGCGCGCTCCTGGATAAACCCTCTCGCCGCGAAATGGAGGTGGATATCCACTTCCTCGGCTTCACTGTCCCAGATGCGTTCGTAGTAGGCTATGGTATCGACCACGCCCAGCGCTACCGCAACCTCCCCGATATTCGTACGATAGAGATATCTGATCATTAATGGGAGAATTTTATATTGAGTAGGGAGTAATGAGTAATGGCTTCCATTGAAGGTCTGTCTATCAACTAAAGCACAATACTCACTAATACCAGCGAAGCGCCTCTGGAGTGCGGCGCGTCCGGCGCTTTTACGGGAGCTTTAATTAAGAATCGTGGCATGAACACTCTCGTGATTCCTTCGGAACACTGTCGTCCGAGGGACTTTCGTGATTCCTTCGGAACACTGTCGTCCGAGGGACTCTCGTGATTCCTTCGGAACACTGTCGTCCGAGGGACTCTCGTGATTCCTTCGGAACACTGTCGTCCGAGGGATACGGCCAGATAGTCTCACTAAATCTATAGCAATGGCTGGCTTACTCAGTGCTATTGAACATCTTACTTATAGATATGTACTGGTAATGTTGGTTTGGCTATAGATTGTAAGCCAGATAAGGCGCCGGACGCGGCGCACTCCAGAGGCGCTTCGCTTAAATATTGATAGTACGTATTCAGAAACGAGTTCAGAATGATGTAGTTGCGGGCTGGTTTAGTGTGTCATGCCAGCTTGCCGGTGGGGAGGTTGGGCGGGTATAATAGGCTTGGCGGGAATTCGCCGCTTGAGGAAGTAACTGATCGATTATGGAAGTAACTAAAACCACAACCGGCTTTCGCAGGCTTGCGACAGCGTCAGCTTTCGCGAGCCTGTTTGTTTTTGCGCTATCTAATACGGTCACACCGGCTTCTTTATACGAGATAGGACGGTTTTATCATGCATCGGACTCACAGCTGAGCTGGCTGTTCAGAATACCGATGATGGGATTCTTCGTGGCGGTGCTGCTGGCGGGAAGATACGCGGATAAGCGTGGAAAGATGCCGATGCTCACGGTCGGATGCGCTTTCATAGCTGTGGGCGCAGGATTGTTCGCGGCGGCGCAGAGTTTCATCGTAGCGGTGATCGGAGCGCTGCTGATGGGCATGGGCGGCGGGTTTTCGGAATGTGCGGCGATGGCCGCGGTCGCGGACCTGTATGATAGCTCGAAACGGACCGCGATGCTTAACGGCGCGCAGATATCGTTTGCGGTCGGAGCGGTGGCGGCTCCGCTTGCGATCGCGAAGCTGCTGCATTCGGGAATGGACTGGCGGCTGGGATATATCGGAACAGCGATTTTCTGCGTCGTGGGAGCTGTGCTTGCGGGGTCGGCATGGTCGGCGCGACAGGAAAAACCTCAGGCGCAGGAGCATCACGGAGACTGGCGTCATCTCGTTAAGGACCGAATGGTTCTGCTGCTTTCGCTGGGGATATTGCTCTATGTTGGAGCTGAGAGCGGACAGGGAAGCTGGATCGCGCTCTATTTCAAAAAGGGACTGCAGGCGGCAGGACCGGTCGCGGCTGCGTCGGTGGCGTTCTTCTGGGCGGGAATAGGCGCGGGAAGGTTCGCGGCGACGTGGACTTCGAGGCGCCTTTCGAATTATGCGCTTATATGCATCTCGCTGGCTTTCGCTGCGATATGCCAGGCAGCGCTGCTGGTGGTTCATTCGCCGGTGGTGGGGCTTGCGACGGTCCCGCTGCTCGGATTCGGGCTTGCGCCGGTGTGGCCGACCATTCTCAGCTGCGCTGGCGATGAGCACCCGATGCAATCAGGGACGGTATTTGGGATAGTGGTCGCGGCGGGATCGCTCGGAGCGGCAATTTTTCCTCCGACAGTTGGCCAGGTGGCGGATGCGGTGGGTCTGCGGCATGCGCTGTGGATTTGCTTTATTCTGCTGGCGGTGAATTTTGGGGTGTTCCTCCGGTTGTGGATAGGGAAGCGGAAGGGAACTGCGGTAGTTTAGGTTACCGACAAGGCGAGATCGAGAGCCAGCAGTTCGATTTTAACCCGGTCTTCGATTGGGAGCACGGCGACCGGAGGTTCGAGGGTGATCACGTGGCCTCCGCAGGTCCGGTAGGTATAGATCGCCTGTGGGAGACGGGTTTTCCGGAATCTGATCCTGTTCCGGCGGATAAGACCGCCTTTCGCGGGAAGCCCTTCGATGATCGGATTAACATTGACCGGGTAGCCGGCGGCTGCGACGGATTCCAGTATTTTTTCGCCCACATGCATGGATGGATCATCGGCAATTTCATAGAGGTAGAGGCCGGGAGCGTCGATGTCCTCATGCATTTCAAAGACAAGATCGAAGCATTTTCCCTGCAGGGCCTCAGTTATGATCTTCACCTCTGGGGCTGGTTTGCGGGCCGCGAATTGGCGGTTTAGGTCGATTCCATCGGCATTTTCGCGGGTGTTGAGTTCGTAGCCGCTGGGATTGTTGCATGGGAAGATAGTAAAATGGAAACGTGAGAGAAGATCGGCGTTTCCTGAGTTTATTTCCATGAACCGGATTGCAGCCTCGACACCCGCGGGCTCATCGCCGTGGATTCCCGCGGCTATCATTACCTTCTTCCTGCCCGGATCGGGTTCACCCATTTGCATCAGGTAGAGGGGATAGGTGCGACCAGCCGCGTCGAAGTCGCCGAGGTGGTCCATTTCAACGTTCGGCGAATCCGCGATAGCCTCGAGACGGGTGATCAGATTATCATAAGATCGAACTTGCATCATTTAGAAATCGTGGCATGAACACTCTCGTGACTGCTACGCAGCACCTCTCGCAGCCCTGCGGGCCACTGCCGGTCAAGGACTGTCATCGCCACATATGGAACGAAAATGACAAAAATACGCCATTTTCGAAGGAGAATTCTTGATTTTTAATGTTGAATAAGCTTTCGTTGAGGGTCTGTACCATTGATTACTACCACGGAGATACCCACGAGTGCTGAGTAGACCAGTGTATGCGCTAACCGGCAATCTCCACCTTATGTACGCCTGAAACCTGGGTGAGCTGATCAACAACTGCAAGCGCCCTGTTAATGGGCAGCGAGTCCAGCGTAAGATTCACTTTGTAGTCACTTGATTCTTCCGACGGTTCGACCTTCAAGCCCGTGATTATGGCATTCGCGGTATGCACGGCTTCTCCCAGCTCCGACATCGTAATATTACGATCTATTGCTAAAGTCAGGTATAGCTTTCTGCCATTCGCGCGCAGCTTTCTTTCAATTGGTCTGATAGCCGCGATTACCGCAATAATCAGGGCGGTAGCGGCGGTTGCCTGCAGGTAAAGCCCCCCTCCGACAGCAAGACCTACGGCGGCAATAGCCCATATCCCAGCGGCAGTCGTCAAACCAACAATCACGTCACGGCGAAGGATAATGATGCCGGCGCCCAGAAAGCCGATACCACTCACAACCTGTGCAGCGATTCGTGAAGGGTCGAGAACCGTAGCATGTCTTCCAAGCACTTCATTGAATCCGTAGGCGGAAACCACCATTGTCAATGCCGCTCCGACACATACAAGCATGTGGGTCCGTAGTCCCGCAGCCTTATCGAGTCTCTCACGTTCAAACCCCACCACACTCCCCAGAAATGCAGCTAGAATCAGCCTGCTAACGATGTGCCCGAAAGTCAGCATTGCGAAACCTCCTTCAATCAAGCCCATCTTCTAGTATTGATCATCTCAACCTGGCCAGTTATCGGGAATATGGATTCCTGGCAGCATACGAACAAGCATACAGGCGGAAGATGGGCTGTGTCGATCATTGGGCAGTGTTGGCGCCGCGAACAATATTCGCATTAGCAATCACCAATCTCGATAATACTAGGTACCGGGCGCGATTGCAAGTCGAGGTAATTCTCACGCCGCACTTGCCAATGCTCCCCTGCTTGTGTTACATTGTGCGGGTGAGATTATTAACCGGAGGATATTATGCCGAGCTTCAACGGATTAGGTATGAATTTGGGGAATCTTTCCCTGCTTAGCTCCGCTAAAACGCGCTCTATCAGCCCCGAAAACTTCACGGGCGAAAAGGGTAAGGCCGCTATGGCAGGAGAAGAGGGAATCGCGTGGAATGCCGCGCGCGATCTCGGACGCGGATGGAAAGTGTCGCCTTATGTGAGGATTCAGCCGGGTGAGACCTTTGAAATGGCGAATATCGACGGCCCGGGCGCTATTCAACAGATATGGATGACCCCCACGGGCCATTGGCGGTTCAGCATTCTCCGCATCTACTGGGACGATCAGGAGCAACCGTCGGTCGAATGTCCGGTGGGCGACTTCTTTGCCTGCGGTTGGCAGCGCTATGCTCAGGTCACGAGCCTCCCGATATGCGTGAACCCCGGAAGCGCGTTCAACTGCTACTGGGAGATGCCGTTCCGTAAAAAATGCCGCATTACCATGACCAATATCGCCGCCGAGCAGATGGTCCTCTATTATCAGATCAATTACACCCTTACAGATGTCCCTGAGGACGCGGCTTATTTCCACGCTCAATACCGCCGCAAGAATCCGCTTCCTTATAAAGAGGAATACACGATCATCGACGGAATCAAGGGCCAGGGGCAGTATGTCGGCACTTATATGGCCTGGCAGGTGAATAATACCGGATGGTGGGGCGAGGGCGAGATTAAATTCTATCTCGACGGCGATAAGGAGTTCCCCACGATCTGCGGTACGGGCACCGAGGACTATTTCTGCGGCTCCTACAACTTCGACCGTGAGGGCAGGTACACCGAATTCACGACACCTTACGCGGGCCTTCCGCAGGTGATCAGGCCGGATGGGACATATCAATCGCAAACCCGCTTCGGCCTCTATCGCTGGCACATAATGGACCCGGTCCGTTTCGAACAGGATCTTAAAGTAACGATCCAGGCCCTGGGCTGGAGATCGGGTGGAAGGTATCTTCCGAACCAGGACGACATATCATCGGTGGCGTTCTGGTATCAGACCCTCCCAACCGCCCCCTTCCCCACCCTGCCGGATAAGGATTATTTGGAAGTGATATAGCTTTCAACTATCAGCCGTCAGCAAAGAGCTGACTACGATGGGCATGGATCTTGATGTACGATGGGTAGGGATCTCCTAATCCCTACCCCAAAACCAATCCCGGATCTCCGAATCCGGATGTTTCAGCATGGACTGCGGGGTTCGGAGACCCCAATTGGCTCTGAGGTGGCGATTCAGAGATCAATCTTGTCGAAAGTTTACGGGCTGGCTGATTGGAGCGGGGGCGCTCTCCGTCTCTATGCGCCAATTGTATTTGCCGCTTGGTTGGTTGGGAATCGTGGCATGAACACTCTCGTGACTGCTACGCAGCACCTCTCGCAGCCCTGCGGGCCACTGCCGGTCAAGGACTGTCGTGTTCGCCACGAAGGAAACGAAAATGGCAAAAAACGCCATTTTCAAGGGAGAGGAGAATAACGTGCCTAAAGTAACATTCATCGGCGCGGGGAGCTGCGTCTTCACTCGCAATTTGCTGGGTGATATCCTTCAATTCCCTGAGCTTAGGGATACCGAGATCGCTCTGATGGACATTCACAGCGAGCGATTGAGGATTTCGGAGATCCTCGCGCACAAGGTCGCGGACGCGCTTAAGGTGAGTCCTAAGATCACCGCTTACACCGATCGCAAAAAGGCGCTCGAGGGCGCTGATTATGTAATCAACACTATCCAGGTCGGCGGTTATGAGCCCTGCACCGTCACCGATTTCGAGATTCCCAAGAAATATGGCCTCAAGCAGACCATTGCCGATACGCTGGGCATCGGCGGTATCTTCCGCGGGCTTCGCACTATCCCCGTTATGGTCGGATTCTGCCATGAGATGGAAGAAGTCTGCCCGGACGCATGGCTTCTTAACTACACCAATCCGATGGCGATCAACACCGGCGCTGTCCTGCAGCAGACTAAAATCAAAGCCGTCGGGCTCTGCCACGGAATCCAGGGCTCGCACCATTGGCTCTCGCATTGCCTCAAAATCCCGGCTAATGAGATGACCTTCATCGCCGCAGGCACGAATCACTGCGCATGGTTCATCAAGCTCGAACACAATGGCGAGGACCAGTATCCCAGGCTTCGCAAGTTGATCGATGACGACCCGGACATCGGCGGCCGCGATAAGGTCCGCTTCGAAATGCTCAGGAAGTTCGGCTACTATGGCGGAGAATCGAGCGAGCACATGGCCGAGTACGTGCCCTATTTCATCCGCAAGGGCCGCGAGGACCTGATCGAGCAATTCGGCGTGCCGATCGACGAATACATCCGCCGCTGCATCGACTTGAACGCCGGTTGGGAAGATATGAGGAAAAAGTTCGAAGACCCCAACGAAGGCGTCGGAGAGATCCGCCGCAGCAGCGAATACGGTTCGCTTATCATCCACTCGATCGAGACCGGCACCCCAAGGGTAATCTACGGCAACATCCTGAATAAGGATCACATCACGAACCTGACCAACGGAGCGTGCGTAGAGGTTCCGTGCCTGGTAGACCGAAACGGAGTGCAGGGAACCGTCGTCGGAGAGATGCCCGCCCAGTGCGCCGCGCTGACGATGACCAACGTAAACGTCCACCTGCTCACGCAGAAGGCATCGGTCACCCGCAAAAAGGAGGACATCTACCGCGCCGCATTCCTCGATCCGCTGACCTCGGCGAACCTGACAATGGACGAAACAGTTGCTATGTGCGACGACCTAATAGCCGCGCACGGCGATTGGCTGCCGAAGTACGAATAAGCTGTCAGCTATCTCAGCCGTCAGCTGAAAGCTGACGGCTGAGCTTTTTGGGTGGGAAGACGGAAACAGGTTTCAGTTACCGAAAATAAAGGAAACCATCTGATGGCAGAGGCAAATCAGTATCCCCACACACCGGATAAGAAACTCACTGCAGTTTGCGGACTATTCTGTCCCGGATGCGCACTATTCATTTATACCCTGGATGATCCGGAGAGGCTCAAAGGATTCTCCGACCGTTTCGGGTGCTCTATCGAAGAAGTAAAATGCGAAGGCTGCCGTTCGGAGAAAAGGTGCATCTACTGCAATAACTGCACATTCGATAAATGCGCCGCTGATAAGGGAATCGAGTTCTGTGGTGATTGTGATGAGTATCCCTGCGAGCAATTGAAGGAGTTCCAGTCAGCAAGACCACATCGGATTGAGCTTTGGGCTGCTCAGCAGCGCATCAAAGAAGTCGGGTATGAGAAATGGTATACGGAAATGGTCCGGCATTACTCCTGTCCGCAATGTGGCGCTTTCAACTCCGCGTATGATCTGGCCTGCAGAAAGTGTGGCGCGACTCCGAGCTGTGCATACGTAGATCAGCACAGAGATGAGATCACGAAGTTTATGGAGAGCGTAAAGTAGTTGAGGAACAGAAGTTAATTCTTACATCCACAAGACATATCCTAACGGTCCTTGGTCTCGGGGATTTTCTTAAGCATCTCCAGTAGGATATTCGCCTCTTTATCAGCTTCATCTGCCTGCCTTTCGGACTCGGCGATCAGATCAGGATGACGCTTCCGCGACGGCATATTTGCCATTCGCCGATGCAGCATTGCCTTCTCCTGCAGGACCCTCACCGCATTCCAAAGCGCATCTTCGGTTTTCTCAGATATCCCCTGTGCAAGGCTATCCATGGACAACAGGTGCCCGGTGTGGCATCGATAGCGTATCATATCGCCGTCCCGCAGTTCCCAAAGGACTCCACCACAATCGGGACATGCCAGCGTCGATGGCACACCCTCCCTTTTGCCTTCTATCTGCGCATTGATCTCTTTATCTATTATGTCACGCTCACTACTCTCCATCATCGCAACAATGCCACTTTCATCTACCGGAGTATTGGCAAGAGCCCAAAGCTCATCGGCGATCCCTGCAACCGGCAATATAATGTCCGCGGCGCTGTTCTCTATAGCACTTTCAGGCATGCCGGGAAATGCGGCTTCGGCGGGCTCCTGGGCTATCGTAACACCGCCATGCCGTTTAATCGTCATAAGCCCCGCTGTACCATCATCCAAAGTACCAGATAAAACCACACCTACCACCCTTGGACCATAAGCTTCCGCCGCGCTGCGGAAGAGCGGGTCGATCGCCGGCCTGACCAGGTTCTCCTTAGGTCCACTTGATAATATAACTCTACTGTCCTGAATAATCAGGTGGTGGTCCGGAGGCGCCGCGTATATGCAGCCATGCTCAATTTCATCTCCACTCGATGGATGCACCGCCGGAAGCGTATCCGCCCTGGCGAGGATATGTGGCAAAGCACTGAAGGCATCCGATGGAGAATGAATGACCACGAACACAGCCGCCGGAATCGGACTCTCCCATTTGCTTATGATGTCGCGAACCGCCTCGAGCCCTCCCGCGGAAGCACCTATGCATATAATATCTCTCTTTATCATTGAGCTTATAACCTCATCTGACTTACTGAGTTTCGTATGATGTAGAAGGGAGAATTTTCAATGCTTAATGCTCAATGTTAAATAGGCACGCGTTATTCTGTCATTCCCGATCTATCTGTCATTCCCACGAAGGCGGGAATCCAGGCTGCAGCAGCATAGGTTTCGGGATTTCCGGGTTGGGTTGGAGGTTTAACCATAAAACTCCCTTCCGCGTCTCAGCGATTCCCTTCCCTATATAGCCTGAATTTGGAATGCACCCTGCTGAGTTTGTCTGACTGACTTGAAAAAGACTATAATACATCTGCACAAAATGTATACCCATAATTTACACGATTACTGGTCAGCTAAGGACTAGCGCATATGTCTGGTTTAACATAAACAGGGTATGAACACCGGAGTGATACGGCTATGAAAAAAGCGCAGGGAGATCCTTCATATATTGTTGGAATAGGCGGATCGGCGGGAGGGCTGGAAGCTTTCGAGGACTTCTTCACCGAGATGCCGCCCGATTCGGGGATGGCTTTTGTGGTCGTTCAACACCTCGATCCCACGCATAAGGCCATGCTGACCGAACTGCTGCAGCGTTATTCGACTATGCCGGTAATCCAAATCGAGGATGGTATGCGCGTGGAGCCCAATACCATCTACGTGATTCCCCCAAACACCGATGTCTCTATTCTTCATGGAGTCCTTCAGCTCCTGGAACCGTCTTCTCCTCGCGGACTGCGGCTCCCCATAGATATTTTTCTGAAGCACCTGGCCCAGGATCAGGGAGATCAGGCTGTTGCGATAATCCTATCAGGGATGGGAACGGATGGCACTTATGGGCTGAAGGCAATCAAAGAAAAGCTCGGGATGGCAATGGTGCAGGATCCTGAATCCGCTAAGTTTGACGGCATGCCCAAGAGCGCGCTTGCCACGGGGCTCGCGGATTTCGTCGCTCCTCCTCAAGAACTGCCCGCCAAGCTCCTTGAGTATGCAAAACACCGCATGGAAGTCGTTGGAGGTGCCGCCGCTTTCCCGGAAGGAACCTCCAACACGCTTCAGAAGATAATTGTCCTGCTTCGAGCGCGCACTCAGCAGGACTTCTCACAATATAAAAAGGACATGCTGAATCGCCGAATCAAGCGGAGAATGGATGTCCGCCTGGTAGATAGCCCCGAGGATTACGTAAGGTATCTTCAGGATAACCCTCGGGAGGTGGACCTTCTTTTCAAGGAGATGCTCATCGGCGTGACCAGCTTCTTCAGGGACGCTCACGCATACGAAGTTCTCAAGGAAAAGATGATAGCGAAGTTGCGCGATGAAGCAGATAAGTATGAAGTACTGCGCGCTTGGGTTGTAGGCTGTTCGACCGGGGAAGAAGCATATTCTATCGCAATAATGCTTAGGGAAGTTATCGAGGAAGTAAACCGGAAGGTCGGTATCGATATACAGATATTCGCCACGGATATCGACAAGGAAGCAATCGCGATCGCGCGGCACGGCATATACCCATCGAATATCACCATCGACGTCTCACCAGAACGCCTGCAGAGGTTCTTCGTCAAGGAAGAAGACAGTTACAGGGTGAAAAAGGAGATACGAGACAGCGTGGTCTTTGCGCCGCAGAACGTCATTATGGACCCGCCGTTTACCAAGATGGACCTTGTTTCGTGCAGAAATCTCCTCATTTACTTCTCCCCCGATCTCCAGCAGAAGATACTCCCGCTATTCCACTATAGCCTGAGGGCGGGAGGGATCCTTTTTCTTGGTCCATCTGAATCGATCGGAAGCCACAAAGACCTTTACTCCATTGTAGACAGCAAAGCCAAGATATTCCAGCGAAAGGAGACGGAAGCATCACAGCACGAAACCGTTGAATTTCCCGTGTCGAGTCAGTCACGACACATAATGATGGGAGTTCCCGTAACCGCCGCGGATACCGCGAAGGGAGTGGGCGCAACAGAAACAGCACAGCTTTTCCTGATGGAGAATTACACGCCTCCCGCCGTCCTGATCAATGACCAGGGCGATATCCTGTATATCAACGGGCGGACAGGCAAATACCTGGAACCCTCGCCCGGCAAAGCGAATCTCAATGTTTATGCGATGGCCCGCGAAGGCCTCCGCAACGAACTCGGTATCGCCATCCGAAAGGCGCTTGCGCAGAACACCGATATCATTCAAAAGGATATCAAGGTCGGAACTAACGGTGGTGAACAGACTATCAACCTGACAATCAGGCCAATAACCAACACCAAGAATAAGCAGACTCTCTTGATGATAATATTCCAGGATGTCGAGGCGCCTAAGCCCACAAGACGCCGCAAGCCGGCTTCCGACGGAAACTCGGAGCAGCGCGCCATAATCGAGCAGCTCGAAAGCGAGCTTAAAGTCAATAGAGAGCGCCTGCAGGACACCGTAGAGCAGATGCAGGCAACGGCTGAAGAACTGCAATCGGCAAACGAAGAGTTGCAATCATCCAACGAAGAACTCCAGAGCGCCAACGAGGAACTGACCACATCTAAAGAAGAGATGCAGTCCCTTAACGAAGAGCTTTCAACGGTCAATACTGAGCTTTCAGCCAAAGTGGATCTGCTCTCGCAGGTCAATAATGACATGAAAAACCTGTTGAACAGCACCCAGATCGCCACTATCTTCCTCGATAATGATCTTAAGATCAAACGCTTCACATCGGAAGCCACGAAGATAATCAAGCTCATAGAGACCGACGTGGGCCGGCCGATTTCCGACCTTGTCTCGAACCTCGAAAACGTGGACATCGCCAAGGACGCAAAGGAAGTAATGGACACACTGGTCTATAAAGAAACACAGGTGCGAACCACCGACGGATCCTGGTATAAGATTCGCATACTGCCATACAGGACCGTGGATAATATTATCGACGGCGTGGTTCTGACATTCATCGACATAACCGACATCAAAAGCCTGGAATCGATTGGTGTGGAGCGTGATTTTGCCAGGAATGTTATAGATACGGTGAGAGAGCCGCTTCTAATCCTTGACGCAGATATTAGAGTTGTAGGGGGCAGCGCGTCATTTTATGAGACATTCAAGGTTTCCACTGAGGAGACTGAAGGTCAATTCCTGTATGATTTGGGCAATGGGCAGTGGAATATACCGGCACTCACGCAACTGCTGGAAGATATACTTCCGAATAAAACCAAGATAAACGATTTTTTTGTCGAGCACGACTTCCCGACTATTGGGCACAGAAAAATGCTGCTTAACGCAAGAGAGATACGCCGGCAAGAGCCGGAGCAAAGGCTTATTCTATTGGCTATCGAAGATATTACTAACATTTACACCAACAGGTAGACAGCTCATATTGGTCATAGAGGATGACTCATGGAAGATCATCGCACACCGAAAGATCGCATAGACCTGCGTAGGGAAGCTGAAGACCGCATAGGTGAGGACGAGATTAACAATACCAGAGAGATGTCGGATGCAGATGTCCTCGCTCTCCTGCACGAGCTGAAAGTGCATCAGGTAGAACTGGAGATGCAAAATGATGAGCTTAAACTCGCCCAGGCGGAAACCGAAAGAGCTCTGCATAAGTATTCGGACCTTTACAATTTTGCCCCAGTCGGATATTTAACCGTCGATGAAAACGATGTGGTCGTTGAAGCCAATGAGACTGCCGCGGCAATGCTAGGTGTTCCAAATTCACAATTGAAGGGATTTCTATTCGGCTTTTTTGTAATACCTGAAAACCGATTTGATTTTGTAGCTCTCTGCCAAAAACTAGAGAGCTACGGAGGAAAGTCCTCTGGTGAGATACAGCTTCTCAGGCGTGGAAAAGAGCCGTTTTATGCTTTGGTAGATGTAGTTGGAGATAGCGAACCCAAGAAGCAATGCCGGATCACGATCACTGATATAACTGCCCGCAAAGAGGCGGAAATCGAGCTTCAAAAGGCCTATGAGGAGCTCGAACGCAGAGTCGAGGAACGCACCCGAGATCTCGCCAGATCTCAATCTGAAGCAGAGCGCCGCACAGCGGAAGTGGAATCATTTATAGCGAGTATGGCGGATGGCGTTATCCTTTTCGATGCGCAGGGAGATGTAACTTTCATCAACGATGTCGGCATGGACATCCTCGGCGTGCCTTTAGGTGGATCATTCGACAGATGGTTCGAGCGGTTCCCTCTCAACGACTTGGATGGCAATCCTGTTTCCGCCGAAGAACGCGCAATCTCCAGGGCGCTTAATGGCGAAACCGTAACCGATATGCGCGGAACATTGATTTTACCATGGAACAAGTCCGTGACTCTGAGCATGAGCGCCTCTCCGGTCTTGAACGGTGAAGGAGAGGTAATCGGCGCGACGGTGGTCTTTCGTGATCAGTCGGATAGAGTAGCGCTGGAGAAAGAACGGCAGACTCTGTTGGAGCGCGAGCGGCATATAGCTGAGATACTGGAACGGGCTGTGATCCCGCATGGGGAATATAATGTGCCCGGGATCAAGGTCGCGGTAAGATACGAACCCGCCCTCGACGAAGCGGGAGTGGGAGGCGACTTCTACGATGTCTTCGAACTCGATAATGGCAAGGTGGGAGTACTTATAGGTGATGTTGCAGGGAAGGGGCTGGCGGCTGCAGTAGGAATCGCGGCGATCCGGTATTCGATACGCAGCTATGCTTATCTGGATCCTCGTCCGTCGCGGGTGCTGACACTCGCCAACAAAGCCCTGTGCAAAAGCCATAACGAAGAAATTAACGGCATGTTCACCGCCTACTTCGCCGTAATCGATATCAGCTTAGGAGGAATAACTTACTCAGGCGGCGGGCATGAACCAGCGCTGTTAAAGACCGCAGCCGGTCGAATCGAACGCCTTGAAACCCGCGGACCGCTGCTCGGTATCCTTGGTGACATCGAATACACCGAACACAGCCGGAAACTGATGCCGGGAGATAAAATTATAATGGTTACCGACGGCATCACCGAAGCCAGACCAAACCCCGAATCACTTTTCACCATCGAAGGAGTTGAGCGATACCTGGCAGAGTCGCCGGAAGAAGATCTGGATGCTATCGCGGACGGCATCCTGCGGACGGCAAAAAATCACGCGGGCGGATACTTCAAAGATGACGCCGCTATAGTAGTTGTATCATTATTGAGTGAAGATTAGCCTCGTAATAATGGCCCGACACCTAAGCATCGGGCCATACTGATAACTGGCGGCTGATAACTGAAAGCTGTCAGCTTACTTTAACCTCGACCGTCTGGCTGGTCGCGTTGCCGGCGGCGTCTATCGCCTGAACTTCGACCTTGTGCGTTCCGGACGAAAGGCTCGTGGTTTTGATCGTGAACGACTCGTTCGGAGAATCGAACATGCCGTTATCCGCCATAGCCGCGGCCCAGTCGCCGCCATCCACTCTATACTGCACTCCGACCACATCCACCAGCTTACTCGTCGCCGTGCCGGTAATCGTAGCCGATCCTACAGCTTTCATCTCGGTGTTCTTGTCGGTGAGATTCAACTCAGGACCGTTGTTGCAGATAATGAACGGCTCGGATATGGCAGTGTCGGTCAACGGATCATCGGCATTGCTGGTCTTATCGCTTGCAACGACCTTCACTACATAAGATCCGTCATCGACTTTGGTCGTGTCCCATGTATACGAAGTGCTCGTGGACGAGTTGCCAGCCGAAGATGTCGAACCCGTCTGCGGAACATCTTTCATACCCACGGTGAACGGGGTCTTCATATCATTGGGAATGTCATTGGACTTATTAAGCTCCGTCTTCACTTTCCCAAGTATATCCGCCGCGGGCTTCGTGGGAATGTCCGACTTCGCAGTCTTAGCTCCACCCATCCCGCCGACCAGCGCGGTCCAGTCCTTACCGCCGTTCTGGGAATAATAGACGTCGTATGTCAGGGTGTCCTTGTCAGGATCGGTACCGATCCACTTGATCGTCTCCTTACCCGCCCACACATCAACGCTCGTCGGAGATGTCAGCTTAACATCAGGGGCCTGGTTCGGCGTGAGATAGGACACAGACACGGTAGAAACCTTGGGTGAAACATCAGCATTTGTAGCCGTCAGCGTGACCTGATACTGAATGTATCTCCCCGGCGTTCCAACAATCGTATCGCCCGAAGCGTCCCTGTAAGGCGCCGACCACTTGCTCCAGGTCGAATCTGGAGTGGCGACATTACCGGTGCGGGTCCTGACCTCGACGGTAGTTCCCTCCGGGGTCTCGGCGACCCATTTGATCCTGCCCCACTTCGAGATCATCTTCGCATCGTGAACCGGAGACTCATAAGTCCCCCTGGCATCGCAGCACTTGCTCACATATACCGACCCGATGTTTCCGGTGCTGGCATAGATCTCGTTCGCTGCTTCGTTTAGAGCCAGCGAGAGGAACTGCACCTTCTCCTTGGAAGAATCGAGCTGGGTAACCGTCCCATCCGGCGATATCTTGACCAGCGTGCCGTCGGATACGGCATAAACGTTGTTCTTGCTGTCGCATACCATCGAGAGCACACGGGTGTTCTTCGTGTAAAGAGTCTTCGAACGCCCGTCAGGGGCAATCTTATAAACGACGCCCTTCGGCGAAGTGCCGGCGTAAGTGTTTCCATTGCCGTCGCTCACAACCGCCGTGATCGAATCCTCCGGCGCATCGAATATCGGCCTGGTATTTCCGCTCCTGTCGGCGCGGTAGACCACACCGTTGATCCCGGTTCCGATAAGAAGCGATCCGTGCGGATCCCAGCTCAGGCTCAGCACCTGCTGCTCGTTGATCTCGGTAAACACCGAAGCTTTACCTTCGGGAGTGATCTTATAGACTTTTCCCGCATCGCCGACGCCCGCGTAGAGGTTACCCTCGGGGTCGAGAGCCATCGCAAGGACGTATTTTTCCGAAGTCTTATAAAGCAGCTTTCCGGTCCCGTTCGGCGCGATCTTGAATATCTTGCCGTGCGGTGATGTGCCCACATAGACGTTACCACTGGAGTCGCGAGCGATTGAGTTCACTTCGAGCTCACCTGTCTCGTAGAAGGTCTTCATATCGCCGCTGTCGCTGATCTTATAGACCTTGCCCGAATTGCCCGTGCCCGCGTAGACGCCTTCCTTTGCCGACGCCAGGCACCATACATACTGCTCGGGGGTCTCGACGAGCTTTCGCAGCGTCGGGGCCAGTTCCAGCTTGTTCTCACTCGAAGCGGACACACCGGCAAAGGTCCCCTTGGCAAATTCAGCCTGGCTCTTCTGCAACCAGGTGGTCATCTGCCTGACCACGGTCTTCACGTTGGTCTTCGGAGCAGCTGGTTGATCGGCTGCCGGCGCGGCGCTCGTATCATTTGTCTTAGAGGAATCATCAGCAGCAGCCGGAGTTGCGGGAGCTTTCTTCTCGACCGTTACGGTCTTCTCCTTAACCGGCGCCGTGGACTTCAGATCGATAGGACCGCTCTGCGCATCCATCGCCATCATCATATCACCGGCATCGCCCCCGCTGTAGTCCGACGAATCGAAGCTGGGGCTGGGGCTGTCGATACTGGTTGATGAAGAGGAGCTTTCCGAAGAATCGGACGAATCAGCGGAGCTGCTCTTCATAATGGTCTTGCCTTCGTCCAGGCTCTTTTTCTTCACATCGATCATAAGCCGCGCGCTGCCGTAGATAATTGCATCGTCCGGATAGACCTGCTTCACTTCCTCTTTCTCCAGCTTGAGGCCGGAGTTTCTGGAGGATTTCATAATATCAGCGATCGCGTTAGGCATACCGCCCAGCTTCTCGCCCGCGACGTTGACAGCCATGTTGCGCAGCTGGAGTTGAAGCACTATCTCGTTGTTCTTCTCATGTTCGAGATACTTGTCGATAAGCTGCTTCACGTTATCGGCGTTCGCCATCCCCGGATCAACCATCATTCCGCCGCCCGCGCTGATGTCGGCTTCCGCGCTCGGATCCGCTCCGGGCGCCTCACCAGCGCTCGCAGCCGGAGCAACAGCCATACCCATCGGCATAGCGCCGCCTCTCACAGTCAGCAGCAGCTTGCCATCCGGCGCGGTGGCGGGAATCTTGATCTTCAGGGTCTTTGTAATACGATCCTGCTTGTAGGGCCGCAGTACAACTCCCACTTCCATCGTCTCGCCCGGTTCGAACTCGCTCTTCTTAACAAATATGCGGTCGATGGTGGCGGTGTTACGCTTGCCTATGATGCGAACATTCATGCTGGCCGATTTGATATCCAGCGGCTGGAACTTGTTGTTCGAAAGAAGCTGCAGCAGCGCCGACATATCCATCGCGGCAACCCCGTCGACCGAAGCCGGGTCGAAGAACACATTACTGCGGGATATCTTGCCGACCTGGTCGGCTGTAATATCATAAGAAACCATCGCGGTCGCATCACCAGGAGTCGGGTGCATCTCCGATATTGCCTCACTCGCTACCATCGAAATAAGTTTCGGAGCAAGCAGCGGATGGTTGATCACTCTCACATGGAAGGTCCGATCGCGCTTGGTGGAATCATCGTTCACAGTGATCGTAACCGGGATCATATTGCAGGCGCTGCCCATCGAGCCCGCAATACACCACGGCCTGTCCTGAAAAATGTGGCCTACCATCTTGATCGGAAAACCGAGCTTGGTCGAAACCTGATAGCTGGATAGCACATCGGCTATATACGCGGTGGTCATCGGCGCATCAACTGCCCCAATGCCCAGCATCGGGTGGCCGAAAGCGACGATCTTATTGCCGCGGCGATAGGTAACGGTGCCGATGCCGGTCATATCGATATCACCGGAAATCAGCGACATACCGATCGCGGCGCCCGGCACAAGGTCCACATTTGGAGCGGCCTTGGGATTAGCGGCGCCGCCGGGTCCCGCTACCGGCTGAATGTTATACGGCCTGAGGATATCGCTCAGCGCAGCCAGCCCCTTCTGCGAAATCCCACTGACCATCATCGTGGTCATGAGCGGGCGCATATAAAGGGTGCCGTCCTCGACTCCCCGCGGAGCGCTTTCGGCGGGATCGATTGCGACCTTATCCACACTCTTACCGCCGACGCTCATCGGCGTTGGCAGCGACTGTGGGCTCGAATAGCCGCTTGCACGCGCGGGAAGATTCGGATCCCAGGCTTCGAGCATATCGGCGATCGGCGTTACCATACCGACGGGCTCCTTGGCGAACGATGCTCCGTAGGAAATAGCGCCTATGAGCTTGCCGCCGATATAAACGGGGCTACCGCTCATTCCGCCAATGATGCCGGTCTGGCGTGTGTTGATCGGACCGCCGCCGACCCTGACGAGAATAAGGTCGCGCCCGGTGTTCATCTTCGTTAAGACGCCTAAAATCTCGACATCGAATTTCTCGATCTTGGTACCGTGAAACACCGTAAGCCCGTAGCCTCTCATGCCTCGTTTAAGCTGCGACACGGGCATTATCTTTTTCGCATCCTCAGGCGCGAGGTTCGGCCAGTAGGCTGCGATGGCCGCCTGCGAAATTGCTGCTATAACAATGACCAGCGCGGCGAGGTACAAGCTCAGTTTAAGTCTTTTGTTCAAAACCCATTCCTCCGGTATACGAAGTGCGGAACGACCTGATGTGCCGCTCCGCACAGATAGAATACTATCACAGCGGCGATACTTGGTCAACAATTACGCAAATATCGTCCATTTTGGTAATCCTACGTATGCAACCAACGCTATTGGGAGCCGGCATGCCACATTGAATTCAACGTTACAAAAGGACCAGGCGGTCCAAAAGTGACTGCCGCACCCCACCCTTGCGAGCAGCAAATCCACACCGACACTCTACTTTACGCACAAATCGAGCCGAACGTTTCCATATCCAGGCAATTCACGAATCAGCATTCATCACATCCGCCAATTCTCCTCATTCACCAGTATAATGCTCACCAGTGAACATATTCTTCACCACGGCTTTTCCCGCCTGCCTACTATTATATCGGTAATCCGGGTAACAGCCGCTATAGTCAATAAACCCGATAAATACACAATCAAATTTGGTCTTCACCGGTTGACTTTGCTCATGTAAACGTTTACAATAGCCATGTAAGCGTTTACATCTTCTATGAGCAGGGATAATGGACAAGCGTTTCGTCACAATCCACGACGTCGCAGCCGATGCGCAGGTCAGCACCGCAACCGTATCGCGGGCTCTTAATGACCCCTGGCGCGTGAGCCCCGAGGCGCTGCAGCGCGTGAATGAGAGTATCGCAAAACTCGGCTATAAGCCCAACCTTCGCGCGCGGCTGCTCGCCCGCGGCGGGTCGGGAACAATCTGCTTCCTGCTCTCCAACAGACCATTTTTACACACCATCCACACCCAGATGCTGCAGGGCGCGGCTGATGAAGCAAATGAGCTCGGGGTGCAGATCGTCTACGCCACAAGCACCTACAGCCCTGATACTCCGCCTTCCGAAATCGAGATGCCGCGCATACTCGCCGCGCGGGGCTTCATTGATGGAGTCATAGCCGCCGGCACTAATACACCCAATATGCTCCAGGCTCTCGATGAGCTCGAACTGCCGCATGTGGTCTTCGGCACAAATTTCCTCACCAGGGATGATACCACCCTGCCGAACGCGGTCTATGTTGATGATGAGTCGGGCGGCTATCAAGCGACGGTCCACTTGATCTCGCTCGGTCACAGGCAGATCCGTTTCATCGGCGATATCTCATTCCCCTGGTACCGGCGCAGATACAGCGGGTATGTGCTCGCTATGAGAGAGGCCGGATTAACGGCGTGGCCGGCGGTAGGTCACCGCGACAAGACAGCGCAGACGATCAGCGAGCTCACTATGGGCTACAATGCGCTTAACGACCTCTGCGACAACGGCGAGAAATTTACCGCTATCTTCGCGGGAGGCGATATGGGCGCCCTTGGCGCGATGAGGGCGCTTACGAACCGCGGCATCCGCGTCCCGGCTGATGTGAGCGTAGTCGGTTTCAACGACGAGGAGCTTGCCCAGATAGCTGAGCCGCCTTTGACCACCGTGCGCGTACCCAAGGAAAAAATCGGCGCAAAGTGCGTCGAGCTGCTTCAGGATTTGATCAAAGGCGCCGAGCCCCGGACCGAACCGATTATGGTCTCGGTGCAGCTTGTATTGCGGGAGAGCGCAGCCCGTATCCCGTCGAATAAACTCGCGGCTACATAGTATATACTCCGCACATGCGGACTGATATGGAAGCCGTCAGATTTCAACTGGCGGCTGATAGTTATAAGATAAGTGAGGAAAGGTAAAAATGTCGCAATCTGCTAATGCCGAGGTCATTCTGAACCTCGTAATGGATGCCGATAAACGCACCGAGGGGATGATGCCGGGATGGGACCTTGAACTGGCCCGGCAAAAGATGCTTTTCTTTACACCCAGATGCGAGTTCGAGCGCGATTTCGGAGCGGTCTCCCACTCGCTTGACGCCAAGTTCTCAGAGATCGGAAGCGCGCTCAGAGAGCGCGCGATATCATTTATGCTCGGGATCGCGGAATCGCTCCTCTCCCCCGTCGAGCTCGATCAGAACCTGCTTAACCCCAAGTTCTGCTGCTGCGAATCTACATCCGAAGCAAGGCTCGGAGAAATTTCCGGAGCGGCGGCTGAGCTCGTGAAAAAATGGGCGGCAATCGACAAAGCCGCATTCCTCGCGGTCACCTCGCTTATCAAGCTTGAGGACTGCGCGGTCAATAAAGGCGACAACCTCTTTACCGGTTGGGCGCGCAAGTGGCACTCGGAAAACGGCAGGGATCCTTACGCGACAGTCGATGATTATCTCGACTGCTTCGGCGCTCTCTACCAGCGCGGAATGTACTACCCCGATCTCTATTTCACACGCGAGCAGGGCCAAACAAAGACCCAGTTCTTCAACGACTACGGTCTACAGGCGGCACGATGCCGCAGGATGGGCAGCCTCGGCGGAACCACGAATCCCGCGATCGCCGTTGCCGGTGAGGACGATATGTCCGGCAAGGGCAACATCTGGGGCCAGGACACTATCGACTACATAACCGGGTTCCCGAACAAGTGGCACGAAGTCCGCAGGATCATCGCCAAGGAGCAGATTGCGAAGGGCGAAGCGGATGACTGGGGCGCGGTGAAGTTCACGGAGTGGGTAGTGGTGGATGCGATGCTCGGGCTCAGATCTATCTTCCTTCTCCGCGGCCTCGGACGCGTTGCGTTCCAGCTCCGGCCGGACTGGCACAACGATGAAAAGAAGCTCACCTACGCCGGCGGTGAAATCTACTCGATCCTGTGCAACAGGGTGAAGATCTTCGACGAAATCCTCCTAGATGGCGCGAGCGAAATCTACATTAAAGCCACCGCCCCGCGCGTGGGCAAGTCGAACAACCACTTCAAGATAGCATGCACAGGCGAGGCATGTCTGAATACCGTCCGCAGCTTCAACGCTGGCCGCTCGGAAAAATACCCCGACGCGGTCAAGGATCGGATGTTCACCAACGTGACGCTTTCCTACGAAGTCCCGCAGATGTACGCAGCTTCGATGGCGACCGAAAACGGAATCCGGGATTATGAAAAGCGCACCGGCGAGAAGGTGGATGACGGCGAAGGCGGCTCTGTCGTAACGAGTATGATCGGCCGCTTCAACGATGCCATCCGCGACTACCGCGTAAAGGCGCTCATGGCCGCGGTTCCCGAGGATAAGCGCACCGATCCGGCTTCGGTGAAGAAACTCACGGATGCTTCAGTGAATAACGCGGACTTCATCGCCGCATGCAAATCCGCGGGTATCGATTTCGATCCTGAATCGGAAGAGGACGCAATCGACCGCGCCGGAACGCTGTGTACCAAGCGCGTGGTCATCCTCCTGGAGAAGCGCGAAAAGCTCGCGCGGACCCGGATATTGACCGCCTCGAAGCGCAATTTCTTCCAAAATACCGAGCTTCTCGATGTGCCGTTCTCGACCGATTTCGGCAACATCCAGCGAATGTATATGGCGCAGATGCCGCTCACTATATCGAACTGGAAGGCGCTTTATGAAGATATGGATGCTGACGGCAATCCCGTTTCCGGCAGCATCTGGGCAAAGCGCAGCGAGACCCTTGCGCGCATCTATCCGGACTGGTCGAAGATGCTGGAGACAGATGGAGTGCAGCCTTCGGAGTATGAGACGGCTATTTACGTCGCTCCAACGCTGAAGCAGTTCATTGGAATGTGGAACGAAAACATCGCCCGCGCGAAGCAATTCGCGGACGAAGCGAAAGCATAAGTTTACTCACCCACCCCCCTCATCTGGGCCGGCGACTTCCCCCCAGTTCGCCGGCCCATTTTTATATCTTCTCCTCCACAATCAACAGCGGCACTTATTCGATACTGTTCAGGATAAAGGCGAATGAAATACAGTCTGCTCCCTCTCCTGGGGGAGAGGGCTGGGGGCTATATGCAAAGGCCTGCGCCCTCACCTTAATCCTCTATGGTGTTTTGGGATTTGAGGGTTGGAGAGATGAGTTAACATATCACCCACTAAGCCACCAACCCAACCCGGAAATCCCGAAACTTATGCTACTGCAGTCTGTATTCCCGCCTTCGCAGGAATGACAGGTGAAGCAAGAATGACAGGGTATGCGGGGATAACATATTAAAGGGTATAGCCACTGTCATATTATCCTGCGCGTTTGCCGTGGGAATGGATATGGGCAATAAATCAAGAGTAATTATCCTCGGGAGATACCGGATTTGAACGCTTCAGACGAATCAAGCGGCGGAATATCCAGTGAAACTGCAATCGAGGCTTTCGATATCCTCTGGCGAGAGCTCAGCACCGTCATCGGGAGCGCGGCTACGGCGGCTGTAATGCAAAGAGCTATAAAAGCAGCTATGGCCGATTGCCCTATACTTCGCTATGTCACCATCTCGATGAATGGGCAGGAATATATGATAAATGAAGCTGCCAGGAACGAAAAATGTGCCAGAATTGCCCCGTTTATCGACACTGTTTTGGCAATGCTCCGGAACCTCACCGGCAAGTCGATTGTCGATCACCTGCTCGAAAACCCTCTGATAAAGGAGTTGTCGCACCAGGAGAGATAGATTGACAAGCTGGAAACCTGTATCGAAGATGTAGATTAGTTAATCGACGGAGCTATTACCCATGGAGCAGGATCGAAAGGGCATTACAGCAGGAATATTAGCCGACATCGCTCAGGAGCTCTCGGACCTTAGCGACTGGGAGAACAGGCTTAACAGAGCTCTCAGGATGTTATGCACGGCTATGCGCTCGGGCACGGTCGCGCTTGCCGTCCGCATGCCGGGTTGGAAGGCGTTTTTCTGCCCCGACGCTCCCGATGTCGATACCCTGAACACCACTCTGCGCTGGCACTACTGCATGCTCTCACCTCATTTCCCAGCCGATCATCTCTGCACGCTGACTGGAAATTTTATGGAAGGGTATGAACCTGGCAGCATAATCAGCCTGCCGATAATCGGAGCAGGACATGTGATCGGCTTGGTGCATGCTACCACGGAGGAGGAAGACGCGTACAATATCGATGATGTCAGCGTCTTATCGATCGCAGCTTCGCTTATCGGATCGTTTCTGACAAATGTCCGCCTCTACACCGAAGAAAGAAAGGCTCGAAAGGAAGTAGAACGTGCTGAACATGAAGCGGAGAAACAGGCAGCGGAACTGCGCACGGTGATGGGAAGTATGGCTGACGGAATAGCGGTGTTCGATCCGTCAGGACCGGCGATGTATATGAACGAGGCAGGAAGAAATATCTTCGGAATACCGCTTGACGCTGACCCCGGAAACTGGCTCAATGACTATAAAAGATACTCAATTGAAACAGGGGAACCCATACCCGTGGAAAGCTCCCCGATATACCACGCGCTGCAGGGCGAAACTTTCCCTCCCACCCGCTATGTTGTAGATACCGGACATGGCAAAGATGCTTCAATTGAAGTAAACGCCTCTCCCGTAAAGGATGCGGACGGCAATGTAATAGCGGTGGTTTCAGTATTCAGAGATATCGAGGAGCAGGTCAGTTATGAACGCGAAAGAGAGAAACTGCTGGAGCGTGAGCACCGCATAGCCGATACCCTGCAGCGCGCACTTGTCTCTCCCCAGGCTGCTTACGATATCCTCGGCTGCCGTATAGCCACTATATACCAGCCAGCGCTTCGTGAAGCGGAGGTTGGGGGCGACTTCTACGACATATTCACAATCCCCGGGGAGAAACTCGGCATTCTGGTCGGCGATGTGGTAGGGAAAGGACTGAATGCGGCGGTTTCGGTGGCGGCAGCAAGATATTCCATCAGGAGCTATGCTTATCAAGGCTTGACACCGTCTGCTGTCTTGACTATGGTTAACAATATGTTTTCCGACAGCCATGACGATATGGTGGGCATGTTCGCAGCATTTTATGCTGTTATCGATGTAAATGAGAGCACGATCACCTATTCCAGCGGCGGCACCGAACCCGCAGTGCTCTGCACACGAAGTGGAATGAAAATTTGCGAGCAGCGAGGCCGGTTGTTCGGAATAGAAGGCGGTTTTACATACCCTGAAGAAAGCCGAAAGCTGAGCGCGGGAGATAAGTTAATTGTGGTTACCGACGGAATCACCGAGGCTCGTAAAGAGGGAATACTGTTCGGCATAGAGGGTATGCTTGCCTCAATCCGGCGCTGCTGCAGGTATTCACCGAAAAAGATGGCGGAAAATATCCTCAAATCGGCAATGGACTATGCAGGCGGAAGCCTTCAGGACGACGCGGCAATCGTAGTTATGGAATATAGACGCGGTTCATAACGAGTTTCATACAGTTATGCGACGTACTGGCAGTTCAGATTGTGTGCGAAACATTCTGCCAGATTGCCACTACATGGCCTGAAACTCAGTAAACCGTAAATCACTTGCTTCAAACGCATCTCGAGTTCTATCCTTCAGCACGCGCTTTCCGCCCTCGACCAACAGCTGCCGTAAGGCTGCGAAAGACGCCGGATGGCTGTAAATCTGATCATATTCCCGTATAACGAGTATTCACAATTCTCCCTTCGCCCTTCCCAGGAGGAACCTGCCCCGAATCAGACGAATCCCAATTTGATGGACACATCAGTATTGGGGGATTCAGTTATGTGTATTACCAAAGTCTTGCTTGCCGCACTCATCACGCTCCTGTTCACCACTCAGGTATTTGGGGCGGCGGCTCACCTCGCGATCAACGTTACAAACTACGGCGCGAAGGGTGATGGAGTTACTGACGATACCGCGGCGATCCAGAAAGCGCTCGATTTGGCTGAAAGCAGCGGCGGTGGGATCGTGCAGCTTCCCGCTGGGAATTATCTTATCAAGACCAATCTGAACATTCCACCCAGCGTAACGATCGAGGGCGTATGGCGAATACCGCACATCGCGCTTAAATTGAAGAGCCCGAACCCTGCGTTCGATAAAACGTGGCTGAGCGGAACGGTGCTGCTCGCTGTCGATGGAGCCGGACAGCCTGACGGTAAACCATTCATCACTCTCAACCATAATTCGACCATTAAAGGCCTCACGATCTATTATCCCGATCAGGTAGTCGATGGAGAACCGGTTCCTTACCCGTGGACGGTCGCATCGGCGGGTGGCGATAATATGAGCATCATCGATTGCCTGTTCGTGAATCCGTATCAGGCCGTGGATTTCGGCACCCGGCCAGCTGGAAGACACTTGATCAGAAACCTCTACGGCCAGCCGCTTTATAAAGGCCTGTTTATCGATAAGTGCTTCGATGTGGGCAGGTGCGAGAATATTCACTTCTGGCCGTTCTGGACGGGGCATGTGATCGGCAAAATCAACAAGACCGACGAATGGGTCCTCAAAAATGGTACCGCTTTCATTCTCGCGCGCTCGGACTGGGAATATATGACCGGGTGCTTCGCGATCAGCTACAAGATCGGCCTACACTTCGTCTCAGCATCGAACAGGGGACCGGGAAACTATTTAATGACTCAAACCGGCGCGGACTGTTCGGATATTGCGGTGCAGGTGGACGAAACCCAGGGACACAGTGGCATAAGCTTCACCAATTCGCAGATCTTCGGGAGGATAGTCGTTAACGAGAAGAACATCGGGCCGGTTAAATTCACCGGTTGCGGGCTGTTCGGGTCCTCGGGAAAGATCAAGGCGACCGAGATGATCAGGATCGATGGACGCGGGAAGGTCTCATTCGACAACTGCTCATTCTACGCAATCGACCCAACCCCGAAATGCGACTATCTTATCAACGCGGTCGGCGGAAGGCTCGGAATAAGCAACTGCACATTCATCAATTCCAAAAACACAGTGCAAAACATTACACCGATCATGCTGGGAGAAAATGTGATATCGGCAATCATCGCTGATAACGAGTTTTACGGCAGCAAGCAGATCGTGAATAACGCAAAAAGGCCCGTAATCATCAAGGATAACCTCTTCGGAACCGACGAAAAGTAATTCCCATCTCCGAAATCGCGGAGGCGCCTAAACCTCCGCGATTTCACATCACCCCAACCTAAGCCATAGCCGTAATCCCATATCGAAAATGCCTCGAGTTTCCCACCCACCCTCACAGGGAACCCTGATTATTGAATAGAAAGATTGGGGGAGCGTTATGGCTGATGTAATAGATACGTTGAAAAATATGAAGCTCTTCGACGAGTTCCTGTCCGCGCTGGATGCCGCCGGCCTTACGGAGCAGTTGCGCGAGGTGGGACCATTTACAGTATTCGCACCGACCGATGCCGCATTCTCGAAAATTCTACCGAGCCAGCTCGATGAATTAAAGCGAGACAGGACACGAATCCGCAACATCCTCCTGTTTCACATCGTTAACGGCTGCTACGGCTCGGATGATCTCGATGAATACGATCAAATACCAACGCTGCAGGGTGATCCCGTAGGCATCCATATAGGCCCCGGCTTCGATGTCGATGTAGCCACATTCACCCGCACCGATATAGAGGCAAGTAACGGCATAATCCACGCAATCGATACAATAATAGTCCCGGAGGTAGACGCAAAGCTCTACGGTAAATTCTCGCTATCTTAATGAGTTTCGCATAATGGTGTGACGTACTGGCGGGTCGAATCGAGCACGAAGCCTTCTGCCAGGTTGTCACTACATTACCTGAAAGTCAGTAGAAGGGAGAATTCTCAATTAAATTTTGAATGGTTAATAGGCTGCGGGCAAAAGTCTGTGGCGGGGACAGGTACCTGTGTTCCGTGGAATAAATTCCCGGCTACATGGTACAAAGTCCGTCTTCGCAGACTGGGACTATCCCTTCTGTTTCCTATTCCCCGTTACCTTTCCTTATCGGCATCTGTAATTAAGAGTGAATCTTTCACGTAGAGATAGCCGTTTGTAATGATACAGGTACCATAGAGATCTATAGCAATGGCTGGCCTACTCAGTGCTATCGGATATCTTACTTATAGATTCAGTATCTGTACCATT
>Ga0207433_10001567_pt1 | contig 48835 bp, 44 predicted proteins | sample YelNatPaOPGAMG01_FD_187559 | JGI IMG/M metagenome (GOLD analysis project Ga0207433, IMG submission 187559) | Hot spring thermophilic microbial communities from Obsidian Pool, Yellowstone National Park, USA - OP-RAMG-01 (SPAdes) (version 3) | ecosystem: Environmental > Aquatic > Thermal springs...
TCTTCGCCAATGTCCGATCCGTCGTCGGGACCGCCGCCCGGCACGGCCTCGATGCCTACACCGCCATCAAAAACGCCGTCACCACAGCATCACTGCCGATCACGCCCCTACCGGGTTGAGCAGATACCGAGGATGTGGCGCGCGCCGACATCCGCGGCGTCATCGCTCTGCTCGACCGCCGGGAGTTCAGCTTCAATCCACCCAGCCGGGGGGTGGTGGCGAGATCACACCGCGCCGTCGCCGGGCATGGGTGTCTTGAGGCGCTGGGCGTAGACATTGACGATGAGGGCGGCGAGCAGGATCAGGCCGCGGATCAGGATCTTCAGGAAACTGTCGATATTGACGTGATCGAGGCCGTTGTTCAGCACGCCCAACACGCAAAGCCCGATGATGGTGTTGCCGATGCCGCCCTGGCCGCCAAAGAGGCTGGTGCCACCGACCACCACCGCCGAGATCGAGTCGAGCAGGTAGCTGTCGAATTCATCCTGCTGGGCGCTGCCGAAATGGGCAACGCCGAGCATCCCCGCGAGCCCCGAGCAGACCGCCGAGATGATCATTACGGCAGCGATCACGGCGCGCACGTTGACGCCCGAATACTCCGCCGCCTCGCGATTGCCGCCCACCATGTACACATAGCGGCCGAACCGCGTGTAGGTGAGCACGATATGGCCGAGAAGCAACGTGATCGCGGCGACGATGATGATCCACGGCACCGGGCCGAGCGAACCGTTGCCCAGTGTGGCGATTAGTTTAGGCACGGCATAGGCAATCTGGCCGCGCACCAGCAGCGCGCAAATGCCGGCGCCAATCTGCAACATCGCCAGCGTCATGATGAAGGAGGGAATACCGATCCAGGTCATGCCGAAGGCGTTCACCGCTCCGAGCAGGGCGCTGCCAGCGATCGCCAGCGCGATCGCCGCCCCTCCTGGGAGCGGTATGTTGGCGATATTGACGCTGGCGTCCTGGGCGGTGAGGAAGGCAAGAATAACGCCGGCCGCGTTGGCGATGCTGGCGACGCTGAGGTCGATCTCGGCACAGAGGATCACGAAGGTAAGTCCGACCGCCATGATCCCGGTCACTGAAATCTGCTGTAAAATATTCGCGAGATTGTCGAGGCTGGCGAAGGAGGGGCTGGCAATCGCGAACAGCATGACGAGAAAAAGCAAGGTCGCGAAGGGGGCTATATTGCGCAGCCGGTTGCGCAGCCACGGCGCCCGGCGCAACGCCGGGGCCGGCCTCGCGGCGTTTTCCGCCGGCCCTGTCATGAGTTTTGTCCGATCATCGGGGTTTCCGTCATGCCGCGGCGAGGAGGCGGTCCTTGCTTACCGCTTCGTTGGCGAACTCGCACGTGATGCGGCCCTTGCGCATCACCACGATGCGATCGGCGAGCGAGAGCACGGTTTCGGGCTCGGTGGAGGCGACGACGATGCCGATACCCGCCGCACGCAACCCGCGCACGATGCGCACGACATCTTCCTTGGCGCCGACATCCATCCCCCGCGTGGGCTCGCTCAGCAGCAGAACCTTGGGCAGGAAGGTGAGCCATTTCGCTAACGCCACTTTCTGTTGATTGCCGCCCGAGAGCGTCCCGAGCGGACGATCGGGATGCTGCGGGCGGATCTGCAATTCGGCGATGTGGCGCCGTGCGATGTCGCGTTCGCGCTGCGGCCTGAGCCAGAGGCTGGAGATACGATCGAGGATGCTGATCGAGATGTTCTTGTAGAGTGGTTCGAGGGAAAAAAGCATGCTGCGCCGGCTTTCCGGGACAAAGGCGAGGCCGGCGCGGCGGGCGGCGGCGGTGTTGCGGAGCCGCACGGAGTGGCCATCGATGTTGATCTCGCCGCGTTCGGGCGGGGTTTTGCCAAAAAGCGCGCGCGCCAGGTCGAGCTGGCCCGCGCCCATGAAGCCATAGAGACCGAGCACTTCCCCGGCGCGCACGCGGAGCGAGATGTCCTGGAAGAGGGTGCCAAGACCGAGGCCCGTGGTCTCGAGGACGACCGGTGCATCGGCGCGGCTTTGCAGCGCGATCTCGCCGAGATAGCTTTCTTCCAGCTCCTGATGGCCGCTGCCGATCATGCGCTCAATGAGCCACGCCTTGTCGATCGCTGCGGTCGGCGCCTCGGCAACTTTGCGGCCGTTGCGAAACACCGTCACGACATCGCAAATCGCCAGGATATCGTCGAGAAAATGCGAGATAAAAATGAAGCTCAGCCCTTCGGTCCGGAGTTTGCGCAAAAGGGCGAAAAGCCGCGCGATCTCGGGCGGCGAGAGCGCCGAGGTCGGCTCGTCGAGGATGATGGCGCGGGCACCGGAAAACAGCACGCGGGCGATTTCGACCATCTGCTGCATTCCGAGCGGCAGGGCCGAGATCGGGGTGCGTGGATCGACATCGAGGCCGAGACTGGCGAGGTGTTCGCGGGCGATGCGGCGCATGCGGGCCCAATCGACAAAGCCCAGGCGATTGAGCGGCTGCATGCCGAGCAGGACATTTTCGGCAACCGAAAGCTCCGGCACGATCGAGAGTTCCTGGTGCACCATGCCGATGCCTTGATCGCGCGCCTCGCGCGCCGAGCGAAACCGCACGTCGCGCCCGGCGAGCCGCATGCGGCCCTGATACTCGGCATGCACGCCGGCGATGATTTTCATCAGCGTCGATTTGCCGGCGCCGTTCTCGCCGACGAGACCATGGATCTCGCCGGCCTTGAGGGAGAAATCGACGTCGCGCAACGCCGTGACGCCGCCGAAGGTTTTCGCGACAGCGTGGAGTTCGAGCAAAGCGGTCTCGCGCATCATGCCGTTCCGCTGCCGCCGGTTCTCGGATGCCGCTTGTTCTCAGATCAGGTAATGGTTTTCCATCCACAGCATGCCCGGCGCGTTGGCCTTGGTGACCACCGGGCCGTCGGTGATGACGTTGAGCGGGATGCCTCCCGGTCCGGTTTTCTCGTCGCCGACCACGGCCGCGACCCCGGCGATCAGCGCCCCGCCATGGATACGGCACGAGGGATTGCGCACGGTCGCGTGCATGCGTCCGTCGAGCACCGCCTCCAGCGCTGGCGGCATGGCATCGCAGCCGCCGATCAGGATGCTGGTGCGGTTATGCGCCTTCATCACGTTATAGGCGGCGAGCGCCATGTCGTCGTTGTGGAAATAGGCGGCGTCGATCTTGGGATATTTGGTGAGCAGGGTTTCCCAGATGCGTGCTGTCTTGGCGACATCCCAATCGGCCGGCGTGGTGTCGAGCACCTGCAGCTTGGGATATTTCTTGACGACCGAATTGAAGCCCCGCGCGCGCCCTTGCGCGCCGGTATGGCCGAGCGCGCCCTGGGTCATGATGATCGTGCCCTCGCCATTGATCGCATCGACCAGAGCCTGGGTGACGGAGGCCCCCATGAACTCGTTGTCGGGGGCGAGGAAGCTATGCACCTTGATTTGATCGAGCGGCGCGATCAGGGTGTCCATGTCGATCACCGGAATGCCGGCGGCGATCATCTTGTTCACCGGCGCGGTGAGCGTGCCGATGCCGAAGGCCTGAATCGCGACGAAATCCCATTTCTGCGAGGCCATGTCGTCGATCGCGGCGCGCTGCTTGGGGGCCGAGAGTTCGCCGTCGAACCAGGTGACCTCGACATTGAACAATTTGCCCCAGTATTCCGCCGCCCGCTTGCCTTGCGCGCACCAGGTCGCCTGGAGCCCGGCATTGGAGAACGCGGCCTTGAGCGGCTTCGGCGAGCGCCCGGCCACCGGCGCCATTTCGGCCGCCATGGCCGGGCTCAGCCCGAACAGCGCCGCTCCCGCTGCGGCCTGCATGAAATTCCGCCGTCTGGCTGTTACAGCCTTCGAAGAATTGGACATTTTTCCCCCAGGGGCGAAGCGGCCCTGATCCGGGCCGGCGTTGATTTATCAGCGTTTTCAAGTCTGCCTGAAATCCGCCTCGTTTGGCAATGCCACCCGCGTGGTTCCAAGGACAATGGGGCGGGGGCTTGACGGGAGAGCGCTGCCGCCCGCACGCTGGCGTGAACAACCGGGCCGCGACGCGGCCAGGGTTTCGACGCACTCGGGGAGGGATCACCATGACAACGCTGCTGCGCAAACCACTCGGCCGGCGCGCCTTGGCCGCCGGCGCGCTCGGTGTGGGGCTCGCGACGACGCCGCTCGGTCGGGGCGCGCGGGCGCAGGCGAAAAAGCAGATCGTCTATCTCACCCCCGGTCTCGATCTGCCGTTCTGGCGCATCCTCGCCAAGGGCATCGCCGATGAGGCGACCAGGAAGGGCGCGGTCGCGATAACCTATGACAGCCACAACAACGCCCAGACCCAGCTGCAGAACGCGCAGGACGCGATCGCGCGGAAAGTCGATGGTATCATCATTTCGCCCACCGATAGTTCCACCGCGCCCGCCGTTCTCGCCGCCGCCGCGCGCGCCGGCATTCCGGTGGTGATCGCCGATATCGGCACCACGGGGGGCGAGTATGTGTCCTTCATCATCTCGGATAACGAACAAGGCGCCTATGGCATCGGCCAGGTGCTCGGCAAGGCGCTCAAGGCCAAGGGCTGGAACACCGGAAGTTACGGGATGGTGACGATCTCGCTCGCGCGCAACAACGGCAAGCTGCGCACCGCCGGTTTCCGCCGCGCCATGCAGGAGGCCGGGGTCAAGGAAGCGGCGCTGTCGCAGATGCAGACCTACACCGCCGATGAAACCTTCCGCTTCGTTCAGGACATGCTAACCGCGCATCCCGACATGCGCGGCCTCTTCATCGAGACCGATCAGCCGACAATCGGGGCGCTCCGCGCCTTGCAGGCAACCCGCCGGCAAGGCTCGGTGCTGGTCGCCTCGTTCGACGGCATTCCGGATTTTGTCAAGATGATCGGCGACGGAACCATCGTCGGCTCGGGCATGCAGCAGCCCTATCTGATGGGTCAGCGCTCGGCGCAGGCGATGTTCGATCATTTCGCCAAGGCCACGGTTCTCAAACAGATCGTGGTGCCGATCGAGGTGGTGACCGCGCAGAATATCCAGCAACTCCTACCAACCATCAAGACTACGGTTTTCGGCAACGAGATGACCTGACGAGAGCACCGGATCCCGTCCGGGCCCGCATGAGCCTGCTCGCACTTCGCGCTATTTCCAAGAGTTTTGGCCCGACGCGGGCGCTGGATGGCGTGCATTTCGCGCTCGCGGCGGGCGAGGTGCATGCCCTGGTCGGCGCCAATGGCGCGGGCAAAAGCACGCTGGCGCGCATCATCTCCGGCCATCTCCGGCCCGATCGCGGCGCGATCCTGCTGGATGAAAAGCCGCTCCGCCTCGCCGGCTCGCGTGATGCCATCCGCCACGGCATCGCGATGGTGACGCAGGAAACCACGCTCGCGCCGGATCTCTCGGTGTTGGAAAACATCATGCTGCCCCGGCTTGGCCTGCCGGGGCGGCTGCGCTGGTCGGCGTGGCGCGCCGAGGCCGCCGGCCTCACGGCGCAGTTGGACCAGACGGCGATGTTGCCGCTCGATGCGCCGGTGCGGCAGCTCGCCATCGGCCAGCGCCAGATTGTCGAAATTCTCAAGGCGCTGGCGCTGGAAAGTCGCATCATCATTTTCGATGAGCCGACTGCCTCGCTCTCCCCGCTCGAAAGCGAGCGGCTGTTCACCATCATGCGGAGGCTCGCCGCGCGCGGGCGGGGGTTGATTTTTGTCTCGCATCGCTTGGAAGAAATTTTCGCCGTCACCGATCGCATCACCGTGCTGCGCGAGGGCCACGTCGTGGCCAATGCGCGGCCGACGGTGGATCTGGTGCCCGGTGAATTGGTGCGACTCATGGTCGGGCGTGAGCTTTCCGATGTTTATGCCCGCGCCGGCGGCGGGGGCGCGCGAAAAAACCAAAACATGGTCTTGGAAGTTTCCCATCTCGCCAGCCCGCCGATGGTCCGCGATGTCTCCTTCTCGGTGCGCCAGGGCGAGATCGTGGGGCTTGCCGGGCTGGTCGGCGCGGGGCGTTCGGAAACGGTCGAGACGATTTTTGGCCTGCGCCGCGCGACGGGGGGCGACGTTCACTATCTTGGCGCGCCGTTCCGCCCGCGCCATCCGCGCGCGGCGATTCGCGCCGGGATCGGGTTTATTCCCGAGGATCGGCGCGGGCAGGGGATCGTGCCGGATTTCTCGGTGCGGGAGAATCTGCTGCTCGCCCATCTCGGCGGGCATCGCGGGATCGGCCTCGCCTATGGCGCGCGCAACGCCGCCATCGCCGAACTCATGAGCTTGCTCGACCTGCCGGCCCGCCGGTTGCTCGATGCCAATATGTTGAATTTCAGCGGCGGCATGCAACAAAAAGTCATTCTCGCGCGCTGGCTTTTGCTGGAGCCAAAACTGCTGCTGCTCGATGAGCCAACGCGTGGCGTCGATATCGGCACGCGGAGCGGCATCTACGCGCTCTTGCGCCGCATCGCCGCAGGCGGTGTCGCGGTGGTCGTGGTGTCATCGGATTTCGAGGAAATCATTGGCCTCGCCGATCGTATCGTGGTGCTGAGCGATGGCGTGACGGTGAGCGAACTGCCCGGCGGTCAGGTCGATATCGAGCATCTGGCGATCCTTGCCGCCCCGCGCAGCTCGGCCGCTGGCATCCGTGCCCTGCTCGGCGATCTCGTCGCGGCGGCGGGCGGGATTGCCTACTGGATCGGCGTGGAGGGGGAGCGGCTGGTGTGTTTCGATCGCGTCGGCGACAATCAGGCTGCCGATCCGGGGTTTGCCGTGGGGGGCCTGCTGCCGGTCGCGGCCAGCGCCATTCCGGCCGCGCTCACGGCGGCGCGCGGCGAATTGGTGCGCGAGGCCGATGGCAGCCGCCAGAGCCTGCTGGTCGCGCTCACCGGGCGGCGCGGCCACGATCTCGGGGTCATCGGGATCACCCTGCCGGGCGCCGCGCCAGCGCCCGATGGCGCCGCCTTGCGCCGGCGCATCAGCGCCGGGCTCGCGGCCTGGGCCGCGGATGACGCGGAGGCGCGCGCGGCATGAGCGCGATGGCGCGCACCCTGCTCCACCGGCTGGCGAGCGAGATCGAGCTGCGCATGCTGCTCCTCACCGTGGTGGTGATGGCGGGGCTCGCGATGCTGTCGCCCTATTTTCTCACGCTCAACAATCTGCTCAACGTCATGGACCAGTCGGTGGTGGTCGGCATGGTGGCGCTCGGTCAGACCATGGTTATTCTGATCGGCGGCATCGATCTTTCGGTGGGTTCGCTCGCCGGCATGACCGGTATCATTCTCGGCCTCGCCTGCAAGCCGCTTGGCCTGGGCGGTGCGATCGCGCTTTGTCTTGGGGTGGGCGCCCTGGCCGGGCTGATCAACGGGCTGATCATCACCTTTGGCCGCGTCGCACCCTTTGTCGTCACCTTGGGCATGATGTCGATCGCGCGCAGCATGGCCTATGTCATCAGCGGCGCCAATTCGATCGGCGACCTGCCGCCTGGCCTCGGCGCGCTTTCGAGCAGCGATGTTTTCGGCCTGCCACTGAATTTCGCGATCCTGCTGGTGATCTATGCCCTCGCCTGGTGGTTTCTCGCCCGCGCCAAGGGGGGACGGACGCTCTACGCCATCGGCTCGAATGCCGAGGCGGCGCGCGTCGCCGGGCTGTCGATCCGGCTCTGGAGCGTTGCCGCCTACGGGCTTTCCGGGGTGATGAGCGCGCTCGCCGCGACGTTTCTCGCCTCCCGCATTCTCTCGATCGACCCGATCGGTGGCAACGGCCTCGAACTCGACTCGATCGCCGCGGTGGTGATCGGGGGTGCCAGTCTGTTCGGCGGGCGCGGGGCGATTGTCGGCACGCTGTTCGGGGTGTTCATCATGGTGTTCATCCGCAATGGCTTGAACCTGCTCAATGTCTCGCCCTATTGGCAAGGCACGGCGATCGGGGCGATCATCATTGCCGCGGTGCTGCTCGAGCGGGTGCTGAGCGCGCGCCGGAGTTGAGAAAGGCGAGGGGTGCTGATCCAGGCTTCCCGGCTACATCCCGCGTCTCGCCTACACCCCGCGCCCCGCCTATACATTGAAGCGGAACAGCAGCACATCGCCGTCCTGGACAACATACTCGCGGCCCTCGATGCGCAGCTTGCCGGCCTCGCGCGCGCCGGCCTCGCCGTTGCAGGCGACATAATCGGCGTAGGCGATGGTCTCGGCGGCGATGAAGCCGCGTTCGAAATCACCGTGGATGACGCCGGCGGCGCGCGGCGCCCGGGTGCCGCGCGTGATGGTCCAGGCGCGCGTCTCTTTTGGCCCGCAGGTGAAATAGGTGATGAGTTCCAGGAGATCGTAGCCGGCGCGGATCACCCGATCGAGGCCGCTATCGGCGAGCCCCAGCCCCTGGAGGAACTCGCCGCGCTCGGCCTCCGCCAGTTGCGCGACCTCGGCCTCGATCGCCGCCGAAACGACGACGGCGCGCGCCCCTTCCGCCTCGGCAAGGCGCGCCACGCGGGCGGAGGCGGCATTGCCTGAAGCCGCCGCCGCTTCCTCGACATTGGAGACATAGAGCACCGGCTTGGCGGTGAGGAGATCGAGCCGCCGTGCTGCCTCGCGCGCGTCCGCCCCGATCGCCAGCCGGGCCGGGCGGCCCGCGCTGAGGCCGGCTGCGATCGGCTCGATCAGGGCGAGTTGAGCGGCTGCCTCGCGGTCGCCGCCGCGGGCTTTTTTCACCAGCGCCGGGGTGCGCTTTTCGAGGCTTTCGAGATCGGCGAGCATAAGCTCGGTCGCGACGATTTCGGCATCGCGGAGTGGATCGATGCTGCCTTCGACATGGCTGACATCGTCATCCTCGAAACAGCGCAGGACGTGGACGATGGCATCGACCTCGCGGATATGCGCGAGAAACTGATTGCCCAGCCCCTCGCCTTTGGCGGCGCCGCGCACGAGCCCCGCGATATCGACGAATTCGAGACTGGTCGGCACGATCTTCGCCGATTTGCCGATACGCGCCAGCGTTGCCAGCCGGGCATCGGGCACCGCGACGCGGCCGATATTGGGCTCGATGGTGCAGAACGGATAATTCGCCGCCTGCGCCGACGCGGTCGCGGTGAGGGCGTTGAACAGCGTCGATTTGCCGACATTGGGCAGGCCGACAATGCCGCAATTGAACCCCATCAGCCCGGCTCCCGCTGCAACAATGCGACCCGCGTCATGAAATCCTCCATCCGCCCGGCCGCGAGCAAGGGCGCGGCCTCGGCCAGGGCGGCGAGCAGCGGGGCCAGCCACGCTTCGTCGTCGCGGGAAAAATCGCCGAGCACATGGCCCAATACCCGCTCCTTCTCGCCGGGATGGCCGACGCCCAGGCGCACGCGCCAGTATTCCGCCGCGCCGAGCACGCGGTCGAGGCTGCGCAGCCCGTTATGCCCGGCCGCCCCTCCCCCCCGCTTTACCCGGAGCTTACCCGGCGCGAGGTCGAGTTCGTCGTGGAAAACCAGGATCGCGTCCACGGGGAGTTTGTAGAACGCCCGCGCCGCCTGCACGCTCTCGCCCGAGGCGTTCATATAGGTGAGCGGCTTGAGCGCGAGCACCCGCTCGCCGCCGACCGATCCTTCCGAAACCATTCCCTTGAAGCGCTGCCGCCACGGGGGAAAATCATAGCGCGCGGCGATGGCATCGACCGCCATGAAGCCGATATTGTGGCGGTTCAAGCGCATGCGGGGCTCGGGATTGCCGAGCCCCGCCCACAGCCACATGGCGTCTCTCCTGACTCGCTCAGCCCTTCTTGCCGACGGCCGGCTTGGCCCGGGCGGCCTTTGCGGGGGCGGCGGCCGGTTTGGCGGGCGCGCCTTTCGCGGCCACCGGCGCCGCCGGGGCGGCGGCCGGCGTGGCGGTGGCATCGGCTTCCTGCGCCACTTCGGCGGCCTTGGTCGGAGGTGCTATGGTCAGGATGACGAAATCCCGATCGAGGATCGTCGGGCGGCAATTCTCGGTGCCCTTGAGGTCGGACCAGCGCACATTGTCGGCGATCTCGAGACCGCCCAGATCAGCCACGAAATATTCCGGCACCTGCTCGGGGTCACAATAGACATCGACGGCATGGCGCACGACGTTCAGCACGCCGCCGCGCTTGATGCCGGGGCTGGTGCCCTCGTTGAGCATGTGGACCGCGACCGCGACCCGCACCTTCTCGCCCGGCGCCAGGCGCTGGAAATCGATATGCTCGGGCGCCTCGTTCACCGGGTGGAACTGCACCTCGCGGATCAGCGCCCGCGTCGCGGCGCCGCCCACCTGGACCTCGTAGAGGCGCGAGCGCCAGCCACCGCGCTGGATCTCGCGCAGCACCAGGCGCGGATCGAGCGCGATCAGGCTTGGCTTCTCCCTGGCGCCATAGATCACGCCGGGCACCTTGCCCGCCCTCCGGGTCGCGCGCGCCGCCCCCTTACCGGCTCGCGCGCGCGCCTCGGCCTCGATCGTCACGAAACTGGCCATGGTTCGCTCCTCATTGCGGGCCGCTCGCCGGCGCCGCGGAAAATGCCAAACGCCGGCCTCCAGGGGTGCCGGCGTGGCTGGCGCCTTAGCCGATCAGGCGCGATCAGGCAAGGTGGGGGCCAGCGGGCTGCCCGTCAGGCGCTCGATCAGCCCGGTCATCGCCGCGAGATAATCCGCCATCGCCAGATGCTGCTCGGCATAGCGCCGCGCCGCCGCGCGCAGCCGCCGGGCGAGCGCCCGATCCTCCAGTAGCTCAAGGACGCGCGCGGCGATGCGCTCGGGTTCCAGGAAGGGGACGAGCAGCCCGTTCTCGCCATCGTGGATGAACTCCCGCACCGGTTCAGTATCGCTGCCGATCACCGCGCAGCCGCTCGCCAGGGCCTCGCGCAGCGACCATGAGGCGACGAAAGGATAGGTGAGATAGACATGCGCATCCGAGCGGCGCAGCAACTGGCGGTAATCGGCGTAATCGACGCGGCCGACGAAATGCACCCGGGCGGCGTCATAGCGGCCTTTTTGCTCGCGAATGAAATGATCGCGCCAACTGCCCTCGGCGAGCTTGGCGCCATAGCTCACGCCATCGCCGCCCACCAAAATGACCTCGACATCCCGACGCGCCGCCAGGATATGGGGCAGGGCCCGCATCATGACATGAAATCCGCGATAGGGTTCGAGATCGCGCGCGACGTAGGTGACGAGCCGGGTGCGCGGGCTGATCTCGACATCCTTGATGCGGAAAACCTGCTGCGCCACTGTTGGATCGGGATGGCAGAGCGCGAGATCGGCGCCCTCGGGAACCAGGCTGATGCGCGGGCGCGCCCAGTCGGGGTAGGTCATGTGCTGAAACCGCGTCGGCGTCTGGCCGTGGCCGGGGAGCGACAGCGCCAGCAGATTGACCCCGTTCTTGGCGCGAATATTGGAAAGCATCGGCGGCGCCACGGGGAATTCGGGGTCGAAGCCGACATCGAGGCCTTCGGTGTGATAGAAAAATTCGAAATAGCCGAGCATCGGCACGCCGGGCCAAATGTCGCAAAGTTCGAGCATCTCGCCCCAGCCGTGATGGCCGATGATGATATCGGGGCGAAAGCCGAGATGGCGGAGCTGGCTCGCGGCCTCGGCCACCGCCTCGGCGCGGATCATCGCGGTCTCGAACTCGCGGGCGTTGCGATGCGTCGCCGCTCCCGGCTTGCGGCGCAGGCGATAGACGATCTTGCGCACGCCCTGGATGAAATTCTGGTTGTCGTCGCAAAGGAACAGCAGCTCGTGACGACCCGAGGCCGCGAGATGACGCAGCAGATGGAGATATTGTCCGGGGAAATTCTGATGGACGAAAAGGAATTTCACGCCTGGCCCCACGCGCGCCCGCAGTCTTCCCGAGGCCGCGGATAATTAGCCAAGGGCCGGGGCTTTGCCCTGGACCCGCGGGCGCTAGCTTCCCCAGACCCGCATCCCGGGAAGGATTGCAAAGGCTCCGCCTTTGCTGGGGTCCAGGGGCAAAGCCCCTGGCCTTTTTTTAGCATCCGTATCCGCTCTAGCGGCCGCGCCGTGCCGGCGCGGGTTTCGTCTTGGCTGCCTTCCCACGCGTCGGGGAGGGCGCGGGCGGGGCCGGTCGTGGCTTCCGCGCGCCGGTCTCGCTCGCCGTGGCGGCGGCTGCCTGCGGGCGGCGTTGAATGACGATCTGGAAAGCCTCCAGCGGTGCCATGCTCTCGGCCTCGCAGGCGCCGCCATCGCCGACCGGGCCGATCGTCGTGCCATCGACGAAGGTTGCGGTGTAGGTGCAGGTATGGGTTTCGGCCGCGGGCCCACGAAGCCTGATGCGAACGCCGAGCAGGGGCAGCGCCATGCCGCGACTGCCGCAAAGCTGCCCGCCCTCGACCCAGGGCGAGAGCCAGCCGCGGCCGAGCACCGCCTGATATTCGATATCCCGCGCCGAAACCTCGCCGCGCGGAACCATCACGAAGCCCTCGATCCAGCGCTTGCTGCCGCGCTCGCCGACCCATTCGCCGAGCATGGCACCGATATCGCCGCGCATCTGGACATGCGCCATGATCTCGACACCCTCGCGGGCGGGAAACGGCGACGCGGCCGGGCCGGCCGGGCCGCCTGCGCTCACCGGCGCCAGAGCGGGCGCCCGCTGGGCAGGGGCGGGCGGGATGGCGGCCGCTGGCGCGCCGGGCCGGGCCGCGCCGGGCTCCTCGGCAAGGCGCAGAACCTGCAGGCGCGGAGCATTCTCCGGCCCGCCGGGAGCCTGATAGATGGTGACCAGAACCTGCGCCGGCCCCTCGGTCACGCGCACCAGCGCCGCATCACTCGCCCCGCTCAGCCAGCCATCGGGGCGGAACGTGCTGATACTTACCGCTTGCTGCCGGCCGAGCGGCCCAGGCGCGAGCGAAATCCGCACCCCCGGCAGGCCCGAACCATCCTCCACCCGGCGCTGGCCGGGCGTCTGGACGATGCAGAAGAGCCCGGTTTCGAGGGTCATCAGATGGCCCGAAACGCGCAGCTCGCTGAACATCTTTTGGCTCGGCGCAAGGGCGCTCGGGCGCGGGGGAGCGGCTTCGGACATGCAGATATCTCACCCTGATCACGGGGTTGGGAGGAAGGTTTCTTCGCCGCTCTTCTCTAACGGGGCTGGAGAAAAAGGCAAGGCGCGGGGCCGCGTCATATCATTGCAAATACCGACAATCACGCATGATGGCCGGCGGTAGGAGCCCCGAGACCGCCACCACGGAGGCCAGCCCGCAGCAGCGCGTCGTTGATCGCCGGCGCGGGCAGGTCGGGGGGAAGCAGCAACCCATGTCCGGTGGCGCTGATCCGCTCGGCCTGCGCGCCCAGGTCAAAAGCAACCACCGCCAGCCCCGCACGCCATAATTCGCTCAGGGTGAAACACCAGGTCTCGGGCACGATCGAGGGGAGAAAACCGAGCCCGGCATGGGCCGCGCGCAGGAGCGACACCGCCTCCTCGCGCTGGTAGTCGCCCGTGATGAACACTTTTCCCGTCGCCATCAGGCGGGCGTCATCGGCGGTGTAGCCGACCACGGTGAAGTCGAGCGCCAGCCCCCGGCGGGCGGCATCGCGGGCACAGGCGAGCAGCACGTCATAGCCTTTTTCCGCCCCGATCGCGCCGGCTAAAACCACCCGCACCACGTCGCTCCCCCGCTCCTGCGCAAGTGGCGGGGGATCGTCGTTCTCCCACGGCACAATTTCGGCGCGGATAGCGGGAAAATGCCGCGCCAAGCGGGCGCGGGTATCGCGGGACGGCACCACCACCCGCGCCGCCCCGGCAAAGAAAGCTGCCGAGCGGGCGCGCAGCGCCGCCGTGTCGATGTCTTCCTCGATCAGCTGCCCGGCATCGGCGACGCACGCCCTGCAAACCTCCGGCTCCAGCGGCGCCCCGCAATAGCGCCCCGCGGCGCCGAGCAGCGCCACGCGCGGGCATAGCCAGGCATGGTCATGGACATGGATCTCATAGGGGAGCGCCAGGGCGCGGCAGAGTTCGAGCACGCCGGCCGCGTTCTGCCCCAACAGGTGATGGATCTCCACGCCCACCAGCCCGACCCGGCGCAGAATGCCGAGCAACAGGGCGCGCTCGCTGGGCAGGTCGAAGCGCAGATTGGGAAAATCCCCCGCCTCGTCATCGGCGAGGAAGGAGGCGGCCATGCCGGCCTCGAGCTTCGCCCCGCGCAGCTCGATCGCTGCCAACCCCGAGGCACGGAGTGCCGCGATGCGGGCGGCAACGCGCCACGCGACCCCGCCGCCGCGATCATGGGTGATGAGGAGAACCGCGCCCCGCGCCTGGCCCTTGCGCGCCCAAGCCGCGCGAAACCGCGCGAGGTCGAGGCGCCGTCGCGCCCCGGCCAGCGGATCGGCGGCGATGAAGCGCGCGATCATCGCCTCGTAGCCGGGATGCAGCGCCTCCAGCACGGCGGCATTGCGCGCCATCAGCGCCTGACGCGCCCCACCAAAGGAGGCGCCGCCGTGATGCGTGACGAACACGCCGGTCGCGGCCACATGCCGCCAGCCGAGCAGGCGCGCGCGGAGACAGAAATCGTTCTCCTCGCCATAGCCCTGGGCAAAAACATCCTCGCGCAGCAGCCCCACCTGATCGAGGCAATCGCGGCGGATATACATGCAAAACCCGACCGCCGTCGGGAGATCGACGATGCGCCCCGCGTTGGCGCGCGCCGCCAGGCCCGCCAGCTTTCGCGTCAAGGTGAGATCGGGCACTGGGTTTTCGCCCATCTGCCGCGGATAGCTGAGGATGGTCGCATCGTTCGAAAACGGCGTCGCGGTGGCGATATCGGGCGCCTGATAGACCGCCCGGCGCAGCCCCTCGAGCCAGTTTCCGGCGGTCAGCGTATCGCTGTTCAGCAGCACCACGTCGCGCCCGCGCGCCGCCCGGATGCCGGCATTGGCGGCGGCGGGAAAGCCGCGGTTGCGCGGCAGGCGGAGAAGGTGAAAATGCCCAGCCCGGGCTCCCGCATCGAGGGCCGCGACAAGATCGGGCTCGGGGCTGGCGTCGTCGACCACAATCACCCGGACATCGCGCGGTAGTGTCGCGCGGAGGGCATCGAGGCAGGCGCGGGTGGCGTCGCGGTCGCGATAGGCCGGCACCACCACGGCGACGCGCCGCCGCCGCGCCGCTTTCCCTCGGCGTGCCGGCAGGGCCACGAGATCGACGGGCATCGGTGCGTCCAGGGACGCCGCCGGCGGGCGGGTGCGGGCGGGCGTGGCGGGAAACGCCCGCGCGATCGCGCGCACCTGCGCGCGCGCCGCGCCGAGCGCGGCGCCGGGATCGAGCGGGCTGCCGAGCAGGTTTTCCCCGGCCGCGCTGGCGAGCGAAAAGGGTGCCGCGAACTCGGCGAGTTCGGCGACCCCAAGCCGAAAGCCGCGCGGGCGGGCGAGTGGCTCGGGGCCGCGGGCGAGGATGGTCTCGTCGCGCGCGAGGAACCGCCGGATGAGGCGCCCCCGGCGGTCGCGGAGCACGAGTTCCGCCAAGCGATCGGGCTCGGCGGGATGCCACGCCCAGCCGGTGAGCTCCCCCTGCTCCGCCCAGACCACGCCACTGATGCGGCGCAAGGCCGCGAGGCGGATCGGGCTGCCGAGGAGATCGGCCCCGTCGAGGCATACCGCGAGCCGCTCGCCGCGCACGGGCAAGCGGGCGCGGGCGCCGGCAAAACGTAGTCGGAGCGGCGCGCCATCGCGGGTGAGCCGCAATGCGCGGGGATCGATCCCCGGCGCGAGAAGCAGCGTCAGCGCCGTCCCCTCGCGCGTCACCGCACACCAGCCGGGGGCGCCGCTGGCTGCGGCCAGGGTCTCGGCGAGCCCGGCGAGTTGGCCATCGAGGGCGCCAACATGGCCGGATAACGCCCGCCCGAGTGCCGCCGCAGCACTCCCCGCGTCGCCCTCGCGCCGCCGCGCCTCGGCGAGGCCGAGCCAGGCGATGCGGAGATCGAAACGCGCCGCCAGCCTGGCCAGAATCGCGGCCTGTCCCGGCACGCCAAGACGCAGCCGCAGCAGCGCCAGGGTCAGCACCAGGGTCTGATCTCCCGGCACCAGCCGCGCGGCGCGGTCGAGCCAGCGCAGCGCCACGGCCTCGCAGCCGGCATCGAGCGCTGCCTGGCCACGCTGCCACGCCTCTCGCCCCGCCTCTGCCCGGCGCGCCCGCAATGCCACCAGATCGTCCGCGATCTCGGACGCGCGGGTCATCGGCGGCGCGATGGCGGGTTCAGATCACCCCGCCTGGCCGGCGCGGCGCGGCTCGGCCGGGGCGCCGGTGGGCGGCAGATGGGCGAGATCGGTTGCCGCCTCGGCGATGCCCTGGGCGACCGCCCGCTCCAGCCAGACCCGCGCCTCCACCGGATCGCGCGCGCCGGCAAGCCCTCGCGCGAGATAGCGTCCCAGCATCAACTGCGCGTGGCCATGGCCGCGTTCGGCGGCGCGGCGATACCAGATGAGGGCGGCGGGGCGATCCATCGCCACGTCGTGCCCGCCGCCGAGCATCGCGCCGATCGCGAACATCGCCCCGACATGCCCATTTTCCGCGGCTTTTTCGAACCAACCCAGGGCTGCCTGGTGATTGCGGTGGCCGCCGCTGCCGGCCAGCAGCATTTCCGCGAGCGCGATCTGCGCCTCGGTCAGCCCGACCTTGGCGGCGCGGGTGAACCACGCTTCCGCCTCGGCAGGATTGGCCTCGACGCCGCGGCCCTCCAGCAGCATCCGCCCATACCAGTATTGTGCATTGGCGACGCCATCGGCGGCGCGGCGCATCCATTGCGCCGCCTGACGTTCGTCGCGCTCGATCCCCACCCCTTCGGCGAGGCAGACGCCGAAATTGAACGCCGCCACCAGATCGCCGGCCAGCGCCGCTTCCTCGAACCATTGCCGCGTGAGCTGGCTGTCCTCGGGGCTGCCGATGCCTTGGCGGATAAGGCCGGCAAGATCCGCCTGTGCCTGTTTGTCGCCGGCGGCGGCGGAGATGCGGAACCAGCGCGCCGCCTCGTGTGGATCGCGCGCGGTACCCGCCCCGGTCAGGTGCATCAAGCCGAGCGTGCGGGCCGCGGTGCGATGTCCGGCCTCGGCGGCGCGACGAAACCACAACGCCGCCTCGGCATAATTGGGCGGCAACTCGCCGCCACGGGCATAGAGATCGCCAACCAGGGCGGCGGCCTCGGCGTCACCCGCCAAGGCGGCGCGGCGCAGCCAGGATTCGCCCTCGAGCAGATTTTTTTCAATTCCCCTGCCCTCGAGCAGCGCGAGGCCCAGCCGGGCCTGCGCCGAACGCAGCCCCTTGACGGCGGCGAGGCGGTAGAATTCGGCGGCTTTGGCGAGATCCCGCGCGACCCCCTGGCCGCGCTCGTGCATCACGCCCAGCAGATATTGCGCGGTCGGCAGATTGGCCGCCGCCGCGCCGGCGAGCTGGATCGCCGCTTCCTGCACGGCGGCGGCATCGCTCGCGTCCCGCATCAGGGCGAGCGCGAGGCCGAGGCGTCCCTGCGGGCTGCCGGCAGCGGCGGCGCGGTGATACCATTGCAGGGCGCCCGCGGGATCGCGCAGGTTTTCCGGCCCGGACGTCAGGATATAGGCGAGCAGCGCCTGGCCATCGGCGGAGCCGGCCTCGGCGGCGGACTTTGCCCAGACCAGGGCGCGCTCGAAATCGGCCGCCGTCTCGGCGGCGTCGGCTGGCGTCGCTGAACGGGGCGGCATCGGACTGGGCGACATCGGACTGGGCGACATCGGCAGCCGGGTCAGCTCCTCGGCCGCTGGCGCCGCATTGCCGCCGCGCGCCAAGCCGCGCAGATAGACCGTGGCGAGCAAGGATTGGGCCTCGACAAAGCCGTGGCCCGCCGCCTGTTCCAGCCAGCGCACCGCCTCCGCGGCGCTGAACGGCACGCCGCTCGCTTCGAGATAGCAGCGCCCGACGCGGTATTGCGCCTCGGCCAAACCGGCGGCGGCGGCGCGGGCGAGGTGGGGAAAGGCGCGATCCCAGCGCCCGGCCTCGCCGAGTTCGAGCCCGATGCGCAACTGCGCCCGGGGCGATGCCCAGCCGAACAGGCGCAGGAGAGGATGGGCCATGATCCTCACACCCCGCTGGGGCATATCCCGGTGGGGCATATCCCGGTGGGGCACGCTCTGGTGGGGCGGAACCGAGCCATCGTCACGGCTCGCGCATGCCCTCGGAGGCGATCGGCATGACCCGGCTGAACAGGTAGGAAAGAATGGTCCGCTTGCCGACCTTGATATCGGCGGTCACGGGCATGCCGGGCACGACCTTGAAGCCCGCCGGCACGTCGTGCAGCCGGATATCGGCCAGCGAAATCCGCACCCGGTAGAAGATGCGCGCATCGGGGACCGGGTCGGGGCTCTGGCTGCTCGCCGGATTGGCCAGCTCGGTCTGGGTGAAGCTGTCCGGGCTGATGACCTCCACGAGCCCCCTGGCATCGCCATACTGGGTGAAGGGGAAGGTATCGAATTTCACCGCCACGGGATCGCCGACGCGGAGAAAGCCCGCATCGCTGCCGGCGGCGTTGGCCTCGACCAGAAGCGGTGCATCGGCCGGAACCAAGGTGATGAACTGGCTGCCGGTCTGGAGCACCGAGCCCACCGAGACCTTGGCGACGGTCAGCACGATGGAATCCTCGGGGGCTCGCAGCTCGACGAGATTGCGCCGCAATGAGGCTTTCTTGAGCTGCTCCTCGGCATCCGAGAGCTTGCGGCCCTGTTCGGTGAGATTTTGCAGCACTTCGGCACGCCAGGTCTGGAGGTAGGCATCGCGCTCGGCGACCATGGCGCGGAGATCACGCTTGCCGCCCTCGGCGGTGTCCTCGGCGAGCGCCAGATTGCGCGCCATGTCGATGCGGTTGTCGGCGGCGGCGAGCGAGTTGATCTTACTGCCGACCTTGAGATCCTCCAATTGCCGGCGCATCCCCTCGACATCGGCGGCGACCGCGAGGCGCTGGCGGTAGTAATTGGCCTCGGCGAGATTGCGCGCGACGCTGGTCTCCAGGCTGTCGATCTTTTGCTGGTAGTTTTCGAGCTTGAAGGCCTTTTCCGCCGCGCGCTGAGCAAAAACCGCCGCCTGGAGGCGGCCCGAATCGTTGTCGAGCGCGGCCATAAAAGGCTTGCCCTCAGCTTCGGCGGTCAGCCGATCGACCTCTGCCTGGAGACTGTCCACCTGCTGGCGGAGCGCGCCGAGATCGGCCGCGGCGAAGGTCGAATCGAGTTCGGCGAGGAGGTCGCCACGATGCACGGTCTGGCCTTCGCGGACATCGATCGAGCGCACGATGGCGGTATCGAGCGGCTGCAGCACGACGGTACGTGCCGACGAGATCACCTTGCCATGCGCCGTCACCACCTTGTCGATCCTGATCAGCCCGGCGGCGAGAAAACACGACACCACGGCGGCCGAGACCAGCCAGGTGACCCCCCGCGCGGCGCCGATCGGGCGGGTTGCGATCACCGCCGCTGAGGGCGACTGGAATTCCAGCAAGGCATCGGAAAACGCGTCCTCGGCGCGCTCACGGGTCGCCGGTAGATTGGTCTTGCCGGGGATCAGCGCTTGCCTGGCCATGTCTCACTCCCCCTTGGCGATCTGTGAGGGCATCGAGGTCGGCCGCTGGCCGCCCTGGTTCTCGAGATGGCGGTTCTGCTGCAACCACAATTGCCGATAGATGGCGCAGCGCTCCACCAGTTCGCGATGCGGCCCGAGATCCACCACATGTCCCCTCTCCAGCACCAGAATGGCATCGCATTCGGTCAGCGACGATAACCGGTGCGTGACGATTACCATGGTCCGCCCCCGGGCGATGCGCAACAGATTGGCGTTGACCAGCGCCTCGCTTTCCGGGTCGAGCGCGCTGGTCGCCTCGTCGAGGATGAGAATACGCGGATCGTTGACCAGGGCGCGGGCGATGGCGAGGCGCTGGCGCTGGCCGCCCGAGAGATTGGCCGAGCCCTCCTCGATGAAGGTCTCGTAACCCTGCGGCATGCGCTCGATGAACTCCTCGGCGCCGGCGAGGCGGGCGGCGCGCACCGCGTCCTCGAGCGTGAGGCCGGGGCGTCCGGCGATGATGTTCTCGCGCACCGTGCCGCGAAATAGGAAATTATCCTGCATCACGACGCCGAAGCTGCGCCGCAAATAGGAGAGGTTGATTTCACGGAGATCGACACCGTCGATCTTCACATAGCCCTCGTATTCCCGGTTGATGCCTTGCAGCAGCCGGGTGATGGTCGATTTCCCCGAGCCGGACTTGCCGACGACGCCGAGCATGGTGCCCGCTGGCACCCCGAAGGTGACATCCTCGAGCGCCGTCGCCTTGGTGCCGGGATAGCTGAAGGTCACCTTCTCGAAACTCACGGCGCCGGCGAAGCGTGGCCGCAGTCCCTCGCCCGCGGTTTTGCTTTCGGTCGGGTGGTTGAGCACCATACCGACCTCGCCGATCGCGCTCCGCACCTCCTCCAAGTCCTCGATCAGCCGCGCCATACCGACCAGGGGGGCGGCGACACGAATGCCGAGCAGCATGAAGGCGATCAGTGCGCCGGCCTGGATGCCGGCGGTGCCGGTGAGTGCTAGATAGGCGCCGACCAGCAGCACGCCGCGCTCGATAAAACGCTCGATTGGCGTCACGATGGTGTTCGGCCAGTTGCCCAGCCGTCCCGCCTCGAGCCGCAGGCGGCTGGCATTGGCGACCTTGAGATCCCATAGATCGCGCTGCTGCGGCTCGATGGCGAGCGATTTCACGGTACGGATGCCGTGCACTGTCTCGACCAGGATCGTGCTTTTCTCGGTCTCGGCCTGCACCACCTTGCCGATGATGCGGCGCATCGGGGGCAGAAAAATGAAAATCACCAGCGCGATCAGCACCGCACCCGCCAGCACCATCCAGGCCAGGGTGGCGCTCATGTAGAACAGCACCGGCAGCAGCACGAGCAGGGTGAAGGCATCGAGGAAGGTGGTGAGCAGCTTGCCGGTCATGAAATCGCGCACCTTCCAAACCTGGGAGATGCGATGCGTCGTCTGGCCGGCCGGATTGCGTTCGAAATAGGAGAGCGGCAGGCTGAGCAGCCGGTTGAAGATGTGCAGGTTGAGCCGCGTGTCGAGTCGCGCCGCGACCACTGCCGTCAGCTCGCGCCGGGCATAGCCGAGCAGCGTCTCATAGACCACCGCGATGCCGAGAATGACCGAAAGCAGCACCAGGGTGGACATGCTGTGGTGTTCGAGCACGCGGTCGATCACCGTCATCACCAGAAGTGGCGGGATGATGGTGAGCAGGCTGAGCGCGATCGAGGCGATGCTGATATCGCGGAGCGAGGCGCGCTCGCGCAGCACCACGCGGGCGATCCAGCCGAGCGTGAACGGCGCTTCCTCGTCATTGCCGCCGCGCTGGAGGCGCATGAGCAGAACTTCGCCGGTCCAGACACGCTTCAGGCGCAGCTCATCGACCGGGGCGGGATCATCGCTGGCGGAAGCGCGCGGATCGCGGAGGAAAACGACATTGCGCGGCGGGTTGGCGCCAACCATCAGCCCGGCGCTGCCATCGCTGAACAGCATCACCACCGGCGCCGTGCCCTGAACCCGCAGCAATTGCCGCCAGCTCAGCCGTGCCGCCTTGGCCCAGAGGCCGGAATCGCGCGCCCAGCCGGCAAGCTGCGCCGGGGAGGGGATGGTCGCCGGGTCCACCCGCAGCTCGGCACGATCGAGCACGACGCCGTGATGGCGGGCGGCGGCGATCATCGCCAGCAGCAGAGTCTCGCGCGCGTTGCCGCCGGTGCTGGCCCCGCCGGTGCTGGCCCCGGGCTCGGCTGCCGCCCCCGCCATTTCGGGCAGCTCGCGGGTTTCCGCGTCGTCGGGATTTTCCGCCTTGTCGATCTCGTTCGCCACCGCTACGCCCCCAAAGCAACCAACCCGGATGTTTCGTCCGACCCGGACGCCCATCGCCGAGCCCGGTGGCTCTGACTATACCCGATATTTTTAATAAGCCCGTAATTTTCCGCGCCATCTAATGCCAGGAGCCATTATCCGCCCCGGCGCCCGGCGATACCGCTCCGCGCATCACAGAGGCGCGGGGAGGATGAAGTCTCTTTGATCGCCGGGGGCGCTCCCGTCAAGCAGCGATCGCCGCCGCGCGTCGGACTGTGCCGGGGAGAATGGCGCGGAGTTCGCCATGGAGCGCGGGGCTCAGCGTCGCGGCGGTCGCGACGAGCGCCGCGTCGTTCACGCCGCGGGCGGAAAATTCCTGGATCACCCAGCGCGTGACCCCGCGCCCGGCCAGGGTCTCGGCCATGGCGCGCAACGCCGCGGGCGGGAGCAGCGCCGGGTGATAGGTGGTGCGGATTTCGTGGGCGACGCCGGAGGCCAGTACCGCCTCGAGCGCGGCGCCAAAACGCGGGCCTAAATTTTTCCGCCCCGTCGTTGGCCGTGTGTCGGTGAGCGGCGCCTTCCAATCGAGCCCGACCCAGTCGAGGCGATCGAGCACGCCGGCGAGCCGGTCGGGATAGGCCCCCGAACTATGCAGGCCGGTCGCGAAGCCACGCGCCCGAGTTTCGCCGAGTGCCGCGCCAAGCCCCGGCTGCGCGCAGGGCTCGCCGCCGCTGAACACGACGCCATCGAGCAGACCGCGCCGGCTCTCCAGCCAGGCAAGGACGGTGTCCCACTCGAGCCCGCCCGCACCGCGCGGGCGGAGATGCGGGGCGTGGCAATAGGGGCAGGCGAGCGGGCAGAATTGCAGATGCACAACGCAGGCGAGCCGGCCGGGGAAATCGCCGGTGGTGAACCGCGTCAGCCCGCCGATGCGCAGCGCCGGCTCAGTCATCGGCGGTCACCTGGAAAAACGTGCGCTCCTCGAACTCGCCCTGCTTGCCGAGATTGAACGAGGCGACCGGGCGGTGATAGCCCATCACCCGGGTCCACACCTCGCAAACCTGCCCTTCCCGCCCCGCGGCGGCGCAGTGTGGGCAGGTCGCGTGCTCGCCCGGCAGGTAGCCATGCTCGGGGCAGACCGAGAAGGTCGGTGTGATGGTGATATAGGGCAGGCGGAAACGCGAGAGCGCGCGGCGCACGAGATCGCGGCAGGCCGCTGCCGAGCCGATCGGCTCGCCGAGATAGAGATGCAGCACGGTGCCGCCGGTGTATTTGGCTTGCAGCTCGTCCTGCCGGGCCAGCGCCTCGAAGGGATCATCGGTGAAGCCGACCGGCAATTGCGAGGAATTGGTGTAATAGGGTTTTGCCCCCGTGCCGGCCTGAAGGATGTCGGGGAAACGCTTGCGGTCCTCGCGCGCGAAGCGATAGGTCGCACCCTCCGCCGGCGATGCCTCGAGATTATAGAGATGCCCGGTCTCTTCCTGAAAGCCGATGATCGCCGCGCGCACGCGATCGAGAAAATCACAGGCAAAACGATGGCCTTGGGCGCTGGTAATGTCTGCCGCGCCGGCGGTGAAATTGCGGATCATTTCGTTGATGCCGTTGACACCAATGGTGGAAAAATGATTGCGCAGCGAGCCGAGATAGCGCCGCGTGAACGGGTAGAGCCCGTTGTTCATGTGGCGCTGGATGACCTTGCGCTTGATCTCGAGACTGTCGCGGGCCAGCGCCAGCAGCGTATCGAGCCGGGCATGGAGGGCCGCTATGTCGCCCGCGAAGAGATAGCCGAGACGCGCGCAATTGAGGGTGACGACGCCGATCGAGCCGGTCTGCTCGGCCGAGCCGAACAGCCCGTTGCCGCGCTTGAGCAATTCGCGAAGATCGAGCTGCAGGCGGCAACACATCGAGCGCACCTGGTTCGGTTTCATATCGGAATTGATGAAATTCTGGAAATAAGGCAGGCCATAGCGCGCCGTCATGGCGAAAAGGCGTTGGGCGTTTTCCGAGTCCCAGGGAAAATCGGCGGTGATGTTGTAGGTCGGGATGGGAAAGGTGAAGACGCGGCCACGCGCATCGCCTGCCGTCATCACCTCGATATAGGCCCGGTTGATGGCGTCCATCTCGGGCTGCAGATCGCCGTAGCGAAAGGGCATTTCCTCACCCGCGATCACCGGGGTTTGCTCTCTCAGATCCTCGGGGCAAACCCAGTCGAGGGTAATATTGGTAAAAGGCGGCTGGCTGCCCCAGCGCGCGGGCACGTTGAGATTGAAGACGAATTCCTGGAGGTTCTGCCTGATCTCGGCATAAGAAAGCCGGTCCTTGCGCACGAAGGGGGCGAGATAGGTGTCGAACGAGCTGAACGCCTGCGCCCCCGCCCACTCGTTCTGTAGCGCGCCGAGGAAGTTGACCATCTGTCCGACCGCGCTCGAGAGATGGCGCGGGGCCGAGGCGTCAACTTTGCCTTCTATCCCGTTGAGCCCCTCCGCCAGCAGCGTGCGCAGCGACCAGCCCGCGCAGTAGCCGGCGAGCATGTCGAGATCGTGGATGTGCAACGCGCCATCGCGATGCGCCTCGCCGATCGCCGGCGGATAGACGTGACTGAGCCAATAATTCGCGGTGATTTTCCCGGCCGCGTTGAGGATCAACCCGCCCAGCGAATAGCCCTGGTTGGCATTCGCCTGCACCCGCCAATCACTGTGATCGAGATATTCATTGACCGAGGCGACGGCATCGACGGTCATCGCGCGGTCGGTGCGGAGCCGCGTGTGCTGCGCGCGATAAAGCATATAGGCCCGCGCCGTGCGATACCAACCGGCTTGCATCAAGGCGAGTTCGACCGCGTCTTGGATCTCCTCGATGGTGGGCGGCGTCGGGCGATCGACGAGGGTGGCGGAAATGTCGCGCGCGAGTTCATGGGCGACATCGTCGGCGAACTCGCCGCTGGCCTGGCCGGCGCGCGCGATCGCCGCGGCGATCCGCCGCATCTCGAATGGCGCGCGCGAGCCATCCCGGCGGATGACCTCGCGCGCGAGCAATGACAGATTTTCCTCAAGACCGGCGATCTGCATCAGCGATGCTCCCCACGAATCAACATATAGTAGATCGAGCCCCATAAATTACCCTTGATCTAGATCAAAGCGACGGCGCTCGCGTTGCGACGCCCTCTTGCGAGGTTCCGTCAGGGGCGGGTCGCTCGATATGTCTTGAGCAGGCCGAATTCAGTGGTGCAGCGGGCGTTTTGAAACCCGGCGGCGAGCAGGGCGGTGAGGATGGTCTCCGGGGACACGCAGGTCTCGATCGTATCCCAGTAGTAACGCATCAGCGTCTCGGCGTGGCGGCCGGAGCCCGCGAGACGGCTCAGGAGCGGCACCACCCGGCCGAGATAGGCGCCGGCCAGGAGATGCGCCAGGCGACTGCCGGGGCGGCCGATCTCCAGCAGCAGCACCTGCCCGCCCGGCCGCAGCACCCGGGCGAACTCGGCGAAGGCGCCAGCGAGGCTGGCGGCGTGGCGCAGCGCGTAGCCCATGGTCAAGAGGTCGAACTGCGCGTTCGCGAACGGCAGGGCCTCCATCGAGCCCTGGACCAGACGCAGCCCGGGATGGCGGCCAGCGACGCGCAGCATCCCGGCGCTGAGATCAAGCGCCGTGACGCTGCCCGAGGGTCCGACCAGGGGTAGCGCGGCGGCGGCAAGCATGCCGGTGCCGGTCGCGACATCGAGCACCATTTTCCCTGGCCCGAGGCCGATCTCGCGCAGCATCCGAGCGCGATGGCGGCGGGCGGTGCCGAAGGAGAAGATCTGGTTGATGCCATCATAGTCGCCCGCCGTGACATCGAACAGCCGACGCACGAACCCCACCCGCTCGGCCGCGCCCGCGTAATAGGCCGTCAGCGCGGGATGGGGGGGCAGGGGGTGCGGCGGCGGTGGGGATCCTTCGGGCACGACGCCCTTGTATCACACGCGCCGCCCTGCCGGCCAAGCACCGCCACTTTGCTTCCGGGCCAGGGCGCGATAATCGGGGGACGAGATGTCCGCTGGAAATTCCTCGCTCGCGCGGCTTGCCGTCAATGTCGCGCTCGACGGCGCGCTCGGGGCGGGCGCGGTGCCGCTGGCCTTCTGGCTGGCCGCCCCCGGCGCCGCGCCGGCGCCGCTCTTCGCCGCGAGCGTCGGCGCCGTCTGCCTGCTCGCCGGCGGCGTGCCGTTTGGCTTGGCAACGCAATACTGGCGCTTCGCCGGGCTGCACGATCTGCTCGCGGTGGCCGGCGGCAGCCTCGCCGGGGCGGCGCTCTTTGCCCTGCTTTTCGTTTCCGTCGGCATCAACTGGCCGAGCCCGAGCTTTCCCGCGATCCACGCCCTGACGCTGCTGCTGCTGCTGGCTTCGGCCCGTATCGCCTACCGCCTTTGGCACGACCGGCGCCATGGCCGTGCGGCGGGGGGGCAGGCGGTCGCGGTGCTGCTGGTCGGCGATGGCGAGGGGGCCGATTTGTTTCTCCGGGCGCTGGCGCTCACCCGCGCTGCGCCCTATCGCGTCATCGGTCTCCTTTCGCACGCGCCGCGCCAGGTCGGCCGGCGCATTCAGGGGCAACTCATCCTTGGCACCATCGCCGCCGCCGACGCCGTGCTGGCGCACCTGCAAGACACGGAAAATCCGCCGCGTTTCCTCGTCGTCACGGCCGATCTGCCGGGGGCGACGCTCGGCCGGTTGCTCGAACTCGCCGATCGCTTCGGCCTCGCCGTGCGCCGCGCCCCCGACCCGACGCGCCTCGCCGCCGCCGCCAGGCCGGACGCGGACGGGGCGATCGACCTCCGCCCGATCGCCATCGAGGATATTCTCAACCGCCCGCAGGTGCCGCTCGACCGCGACGGCATGGCCCGCCTGATCGCCGGCAAGCGGGTGTTGATCACCGGCGCCGGCGGCAGCATCGGCGCCGAACTCGCCCGTCAGGTCGCGGGCTTCGGCCCCGGCGAGCTGGCGCTGCTCGATCATGGCGAATACGCGCTCTGGCGGATCGATCTCGAACTCGCCGAGCGCCATCCCGCCTTGGCTTGGCGGAGCCTGATCGCTGATGTGCGCGACGCGGCGCGGCTCCGCGCGGTGTTCGAGGCCTTTCGCCCCGACCTCGTCTTTCACGCTGCCGCTTTGAAACACGTCCCCATCGTCGAGGCCAATCCGCTTGAAGGCCTGCTCACCAACGCCGTCGGCACCCGCCATGTCGCGGATGCCGCGCGCGCGGCGGGGGCGCAAGCGATGGTGCTGATCTCGACCGACAAGGCGGTCAACCCCGCAAGTGTCATGGGCGCCTCGAAGCGGCTGGCGGAAATGTATTGCCAGGCGCTCGACATGACGACGCGCGAGGGCAGGGGGGGGCTGCGCTGCATCACTGTGCGTTTCGGCAACGTGCTGGGCAGCACTGGCTCGGTGGTGCCACTGTTTCAGCGCCAGCTCGCCGCCGGCGGGCCGCTTACCGTGACCCACCCCGACATGCGGCGCTATTTCATGACGGTGCGCGAGGCGGTGGGCCTCGTGCTCCAGGCGAGCGTTGTCGGCACCACCGCCGCCGACCTCGCCGAGCGGGCGCGCGGGGGGATATTCGTGCTCGACATGGGCGAGCCGGTCAAGATCGTCGATCTCGCCCGCCAGATGATCCGCTTAGCCGGGCTCAAACCGGAGGAGGACATCGCGATCCGCTTCACCGGGCTGCGGCCTGGCGAGAAATTGTTCGAGGAATTGTTTCACGGCAAGGAACCCCCCGAGGCCACGCGCTATCCAGGGTTATTAATGGCCACCCCGCGCACCGCCGATGCCGCGATCATCGGTCGCGCGCTTGACGAGATGGCCCTCGCCTGCCAGCGCGGCCAGGAAGACGCGGCGCGCGCCTTACTTGCGCGGCTGGTGCCGGAATTCGCCCATAACGCCACCGGCGCTGTGCGCGCCTAACCGGAGACCGCCATGACCGACGCGCCCATCGCCTTTCTCGACCTGAAGGCGCAGCAGCGCCGTCTTGGTTCCGGCTTGCGCGCGCGCATCGAGGCCGTGCTGGCGCATGGCCAGTTCATCCTCGGCCCCGAGGTCGCCGAGCTTGAGGCGCGGCTTGCGGCGTTTTGCGGCGCCGCGCATTGCGTCGCCGTCAGTTCGGGGACCGATGCCCTGCAGATCGCGCTGATGGCCGAGGGCGTGGGGCCGGGGGATGCGGTGTTTCTTCCCGCCTTCACCTACACGGCAACCGCCGAGGTGGCGCTCATCCTCGGGGCCACGCCGGTCTTCGTCGATATCGACCCCGCGACGTTTCAAATCGACCCGGTTCAGTTGCAAAATCGGATCGATGCCGTGCGGGCGGGGAAAAAACTCCGGCCGCGCGCCCTGATCGGGGTCGATCTCTTCGGCCAGCCCGCCGATTGGCCGCGCCTCAACGCCATCGCCGCGCGGGAGGAGCTGTTCACCCTCGATGATTGCGCCCAGGCTTTTGGGGCGAGCCTCGCGGACCAGCGGCTCGGGCGGGCGGCAATGGCGACGGCGATCAGCTTTTTCCCCTCGAAACCGCTGGGCGGCTATGGCGACGGCGGCGCGCTGTTTACCGAAAGCGCCGAGCGCTCAGCCCTCTATCGCAGCCTGCGCAGCCATGGCGAAGGCGCGAGCCGCTATGAGGTGCTGCGCATCGGCATGAACGGCCGGCTCGATACGCTGCAAGCCGCCGTGCTGCTCGCCAAGCTCGACCTGTTCGAGCAGGAACTCGCTGCCCGCGCCGCCATTGCCGATCGCTATGACCAAGCGCTCGCCGGCCATGTCGTGACACCCGCGCGCGTGCCGGCGAGCGCCAGCGCCTGGGCGGTCTATGCCATTTTGTTGCGCGATGGCGCCGAGCGCGCGCGCGTGCAGGCGCATCTCCGTGAGAGCAATGTCGCCAGCGCCATCTACTACCCGCGCGCGCTGCACCAGCAGCCGGCCTATCGCGCCGCGCATGACGGCGCCGCCCTGCCAGTTGCCGAGGAGATCGCCGAGCGCGTCCTGGCCCTTCCCATCCACCCCGATCTCGACACCGCCGATGTGGCGCGCGTCGCGGCGGTGGTGCTCGCGGCGGTGCGCGGGACATCATAGCAGGGCTCCGCCCCTACACCCTGGCAATGGCAATGCCTGCGCCAACCGTAATCTTGGCGCTAATCTTGGCGCTGGCAATTTCGCCTGCGCGCCCCTGTTGCGGCTGCTCAATGCCGGGGACCATGCCGGGGTGGCGGCGCAGTTCGACGCTTGGGACCATGCCGGGGGCGTCGTGCGCGCGGGGCTCCTCCGCCGCCGCGAGCACGAGGCGAAATTATTCCAGACCGCGGGTGATCCCGCGCCGGCACCCACGGCTGAGCCACGCCCGCTCAGAGCGTGAAAAGCAATCGAACTTGAAAATGCATATCCCTTGGGAAAATTGCTTTTTCCGATCGATTTCCGGGCGCGCGGCCATTCGTTTTCAAACGCTCAGGCCGCCTCGGCGCGGATTGCCTCGGCGAGCGTGCCGAACAGCCGCGCGATGTGCGGCTTCTCGATGATCAGCGGCGGCGAAAGCGCGACGATGTCGCCGGTGGTGCGGATCAGCACGCCGGCGTCGAAACAGCGGTGGAACACCCCGACCGCCCGATCGGTGGGTTTGCCCGGCCGCGGCGCGAGTTCGATGCCGGCGACCAGGCCGAGGCTCCTGATATCGATGACATTGGGCAGGCCCTTCAGCGCGTGCGCGGCGTCCTCGAACGCGGGCTCCATGGCGCGCGCCCGTCCTGGCAGGTCTTCGGCCCTGTGCAGATCGATCGCCGCGATCGCGGCGGCGCAGGCGAGGGGGTGGCCAGAATAGGTGTAGCCGTGGAACAGCTCGATCCCGGCTGGCGCGTCATCGACGATGGCATGATAGATGTCATCCTTAACCGCGACCGCGCCCATCGGCACCGCCGCGTTGGTCAGCCCTTTGGCCATGGTGATGATATCCGGGGTCACGCCGAACCGTTCGGCGCCGAACGCCGTGCCGAGCCGGCCGAAGCCAGTGATCACTTCGTCGAAAATCAGGAGAAAACCATATTTGTCGCAAATCGCGCGGAGCCGTTCGAGATAGCCCTGGGGCGGCAGCAACACCCCGGTCGAGCCGGCCAGCGGCTCGACGATGACAGCGGCGATGGTCTCGGCGCCATGCAGCGCGACGAGGTTTTCCAAGGCATCGGCGAAATGCGCGCCCCATGCTGGCTGGCCACGGGAAAAAGCGTTTTTCTCCGGGGCGTGGGTGTGGGGTAGGTGATCCACGGCGGGAAGCAAGGCCCCGAACTGCTTGCGATTATTGCCGATGCCGCCCACCGACATGCCGCCGAACCCGACCCCGTGATAGCCCCGCTCGCGCCCGATCAGGCGCACGCGTCCGGCCTCGCCGCGGGCGCGGTGATAGGCGAGGGCGATCTTGAGCGCGGTATCGGCCGATTCGGAGCCGGAATTGGTGAAAAACACGCGGTCGAGCCCGGCCGGCGTGAGCTCGGCGACCTTAGCGGCGGCCTGGAAGGCGATGGGATGGCCCATCTGGAAGGTCGGCGCGAAATCCATCACCGCCGCCTGTTTCTGGATCGCCTCGGTGATCTCGCGCCGGCCATGCCCGGCATTGACGCACCAGAGCCCGGCGGTGCCGTCGAGGATCTCGCGGCCATCAGCGGTGTAATAATGCATTCCCTCGGCGCGCGCGAGGAGGCGCGGCGCGGCCTTGTAGGTGCGATTGGCGGTGAAGGGCATCCAGAAGGCGTCGAGATTGTTCGGGCGGGGCGTCGCGATCTCGTTCATGGTTTTATCCCTTCGTGCGCTGGCAGATCAGCCTGCCTTGTTCCGCGATCCCCGGCAAGTCTCCGGGATGCCGACTTACCCCGCGCGGCAGGCGGCGAGGCTGCGGCGCGGGGTTCCTTGGGGCGTAAAATTCTCCGCAGCCAACCAGGTTTCGAAGGCGGCGCGGCAGGCCGGCCACGCCTCTTCGGTGATCGCATACCAGGCGGTATCGCGATTGCGCCCCTTATAGACCACGGCATGGTGGAAAATACCCTCGAAGCGGAATCCATAGCGCTCGGCGGCGCGCCGCGAGGGCGCGTTCAGGCTGTCGCATTTCCACTCATAGCGGCGATAGCCGAGTTCGTCGAAAGCCCGGCGCATCATCAGGTACATCGCCTCGGTCCCGGCCTTCTGGCGCTGCAAGAGCGGGCTGTAGTTGATATGCCCGACCTCGATCACGCCGTTATTGCGATCGATGCGGAGATAGGCCGCGAGACCCGCGGCACGGCCATCGGGGAGCAGGATGGCATGAAACAGCGGATCGCCCGCTGGCTGGCTCCAGGGCGCGGCGGCGGCGGTGAGAAAGTCGCGGTAGGCGCGCAGGCTGTCGGGCCGCTCCGCCATGAGATAGGTCCAGCCGCTTCCATCCCGAGCCAGTTGATCGGCGGCGAACAGCGCCTCGCCATGGCGATCGGGATCGAGCGGCTCGATCCGGCAGGCCGCGCCTACCAGCGCCGCGCGGGAGGGATGCGGGCGCGGCGTCCAGCCCAGAACGGGCTCGCCGATCGGCTGGCCGAAAGCGTTATGCCGTGGGGTCATGGGCCCTCCTGCTCGCCGCTTTGCCGGACTCCGGTTTGCCGGACTCTGGCGCTGCCCTTAAGCAACACGCAAGGCCGGTGCCAAAGGGCTTTTCAAACCGAGACATGACGCACGCAAGACGCGGGTTGCCGGTGGGGGGGATCGGGCGATATACCTCTCCTCTCACGGATGATCCGGGGCAGTGTCCCCAGGGCCGCGCTTCGTGTTGCCGAGGCAAGGCCGTTCTTCACCGAGCGTTTTTCAGCAGGGCACCGCTTCGCATGGATCTCAAGGACTATATCCGCGGCATTCGCGATTTTCCCAAACCGGGAATCCTGTTCTACGACATCTCGACGCTGTTGCGGCACCCCGACGCTTGGCAGGTGGCGATGGGGCGGCTTGCCAATGTCGTGCGCGCCTATCAGCCCGACCTTTTGGCCGGCATCGAGAGCCGCGGCTTTCTCCTCACCGCGCCGCTCGCGCTCAAGCTCGGCTGTGGCTTCGTCATGCTGCGCAAGCGCGGCAAGCTGCCCGGGGCCACCACCGGCCTCGATTACGCGCTCGAATATGGCAACGACCGGATCGAGATCCAGAAAGACGCCATCGCCCCCGGCCAGCGCGTCGTGCTGCTCGACGACCTGCTGGCGACCGGGGGCACGATGGCGGCGGCCCTGGCGCTGCTCCGCGAGGCCGGGGCCGAGGTGCCGGCGGCCGCGGCGCTGATCGAGCTTGCTTTCCTCGAGGGCCGCAAGAAGCTCGACGTGCCGTTCTCGGCGCTGGTCAGCTACGATGCCTGAACGCCCTTGCCGCAATGCCCGCCCATTGGCGCGGCGGGCACTGCTCGGGGGGCTGGCGGCGGGTTCGCTAGGGCGTCCCCGTCCGGCCGGTGCCGCCGAACTGCCCGCGAACCCGTTCCGCGACGGCGTGACCCTGTTGATCGCCGGGCCGGCGGGTGGACGGTTGGATCGGCTCTCCGGGCGGCTTGCCGCTGCGCTGGGGCTGGGCCTGCCGGGCGGGACAGCGATCCGGCGGATCGCCCGCGGCGGTGCCGATGGCGTTGCCGGCGCCAATGAATTTGCTGCCCGCGTGGCACCCGATGGGCTCACCGCGCTGTTGCTGCCGGGTGTCACGGTGATCGACTGGCTGGCCGGCGACAGCCGCAGCCATTTCGATGCCGCCCGCTTCGTGCCGGTGATGGCCGGGCTTGGCTCGCGCCTGGTGATTATCCGGCCGGGGCTCAACCTCACCTCCCCAGGAGGCGCCAATGGCGGGCCGGCGCCGCGGGTCGCCGCCTCCCGCCCGATCGGACCTGATCTGCCGGCCTTGCTCGGCATCGACCTCCTGGGCGCGCAACCGGTGCCGGTGTTCGGCCTCGCCGGGGTCGCGGCGCGGGCCGCCTTGATGCGCGGCGAGGTTGATGCGGTGCTGCTGCACGGCGCCGACATCGCCGAGGCGCGCCTCACGCTCGGCAGCCAGGGGGTGGCGCTGTTTTCCTATGGCACACTCGACGCCCGCGGCCACATGGTTGCCGATCCGGCCCTTCCCGACGTGCCGCATTTTCCGGCGCTCTACGCCAGGCTTTTTGGCGGGCCGCCAGAGGGGCCGCTTTACGCCGCCTGGCGCGGTATCGCGGCGGCGGCGATTCTCGACTTCGCGCTGGTGCTACCGGCGCTCACCCCCCCGGCCATGGTCGCGCTCTGGCGGCAGGCGGGGAATGTGGCGCTGGCCGAGCCCGCGATGCAGCGCACCGCCGAGGCCGAGGCCTTCCGCCCGCTCGCCGGCCTGGACGCAACCCAGTGCCTCGCCTCGCTCGGCGCGAGCACGGCGGCGCTCAGGGATCTCCGGGAATGGCTCGCGCTCCGTCTCGACTGGCAGCCGGGCTGATCGTGGCGCCGCCGATCGCGCGACGGAATCCAAACGACGCAAGGCTTTCTTCACCTTTTGCCACGACGATGGGCGCCGCTCCGGCAACAGCGGAACCAGGCAAAAGCGGAAGATGCAAAACGCATGACACCCTCCCCACACCTCTTCATCGCGACCCCCTGCTTTGGCGGCCTCGTGACGCAAGGCTACATGCAATCGGTGATCGCGCTGATGCAGCACGCACCGGCCTCCGGCTTCGATCTCACGCTCGGCATGCTCGGCCACGATGCCTTGATCAGCCGCAGCCGCAACACGCTGGTCGGCCATTTCATGCGCACCCGAGCGGCGACGCACCTTCTTTTCATCGATGCCGATATCGTCTTCACGCCGGCGCAGGTGGCGCGGCTGCTGGGGGCGCGGAAGGATATCGCGGCGGGGATGTATCCGCTCAAGGCGCTTACCTGGGATCCCTCGGCGCGGGCCCGGCTTGACGCCGGCGAGGCGGCGGAAACCGCGGCGCTGCGTTATGTCGGCGAGCCATGCCAAGGGCCCGCGCTACAGCGCGAAAACGGCTTCGTCACCGCGGAATACGCCGGCACCGGCTTCATGCTGATCCAGCGCCACGTCATCGAGCGGCTGATCGCCGCCTACCCCGAGACGCGCTACGCCGCGGCCCATGTGCTGCGCATGCAGGATTCCCCCGATGGGCCGAATTATGCCCTTTTCGATGGCATGATTGATCCCGAAACGGAAATCTATCTCAGCGAGGACTATACATTCTGCCGGCGCTGGCGCCAGCTCGGCGGCAGCCTGTGGCTCGACACGCAATCCCGCCTCACCCATGCTGGGGCGTATGATTTCCATGGCGATCCGGCGCTCCGCTACGCCGCCTGATCGCCGCCGGCCGATGCCCTTGACTCTTTATTAACGAAAAGCGGCGATATTTTAGGAACGTCTCGCATAATGCGATACGGTTCTGTTGTTATGGTGCAACCATGTCCGGCGAAATCTCCGTCAACACGACGGCGGTGTCGAGTCCCGCCACGGACCGCTCGGTGGCAAACCCTCCCGCCGCCGCGAGCGTCCCCGCCATCACCAGTTCCGCGGCAACAGCGGGGTCGTCCCCCGCTTTCCCCAATCCCGAAATCGCCATTGATCCCGCTCTCGGCATTGCCGTGCTCGAATTTCGTGACACCGCGGGCACGGTGGTGAACTCCATTCCCTCGCAACGCCAGATTGACGCCTACCTCCAGGCGCAGGGCACGCAAAACCCGACGGCCCCGCCGGCCGCTGCCGCGCGGGGGTGAGACGCGGGAAGCCAGGCTGCCCTGGGTAAGCTGGGGGCAGGGATCCAGGAAAGTACCTGGCGGCGGGGTGGGCCGGCTTTCGCCGTGCCTGTCCTGCTCGCCTCACGGCGCCCGGTGGGCGCCGGGAACCCAGAGCACGTCCTGATGCGGTGTGTTGAGGGCGCGCGAAAGGACAAAAAGATGATCGGAAAGGCGGTTGAGATAGCGCACCAGCACCGGGTTCACCGCCTCCTGGGCTGTCAGGCGTACCACCCAGCGCTCGGCGCGGCGGATGACGGTGCGGGCGAGATGGGCATGGGCGGCAGCGGGCGAGCCGCCGGGCAGGATAAAGCTCGTAAGCGGGGCCAAATCCGCGTTCAGCGCCGCGATCTCCGCCTCCAGCCGGGCGCATTGCGCCTCGGCCAACCGCAGCCGCTGGCCAGCGGCGCCGGGGACCGCGAGGTCGGCGCCGAGATCGAAGAGATCGTTCTGGATGCGCCCGAGCATCGCGTCCGCGGCGGGCGCGTCGCGGGAATGGAGGCGAAGAATCCCGATCACTGCGTTGGCCTCATCGACCGCGCCGATGGCCTCGATCCGCGTGCTATCCTTGGCAACCCGGGCGCCATTGGCGAGCGAGGTCTCCCCACCATCGCCGCCGCGCGTGCTCACCCGATCGATTTTCACCATGCCCGCTCACCTCACCAAGCTCGTCTGCCGTTCAGATCAAAATTGATTTCCACCGGCATTTCGGAGTCGACCGGCTGTCCATCCGCCATCGCCGGGCGGAAACGCCATTTCGCGACCGCGTCATGGGCGGCGCGATCGAGCAGGTCATAGCCCGAACTTTCGACCACATCCACCGCGATCGTGCTGCCATCGGCACCAACATGGGCGAGCAGCAGCACCCGCCCCTGCTCGCCCCGCCGCGCCGCCTGTTCGGGATAGACGGGGGGCTTGTTGTGGACCCTGGAGTCGGGGCCGGCGGGAATGACATTGGGTCCACGCACCAAGCCGGTACCGGGATCGCCGCCCTCGCCGAGCCGCACCGCGGGTTCCTCGTGGGCGGGCGTGGCGGGCGCGGGCCTTGGCGCCGGGGTCGCGGGTGCCGGCGGTGGGGTGGCGAGCGCCTCGGCGGCTGGCGCGGGCGGGGCCGGATTGGGCGGGGGCGCTTTGAGCGCGGCGGGCGGCGCAGGCGGCGGCGTCGGCTTCTGGCCACGCTGGCGTGCGCCAGCGCCGACCGTCGGCGTGTTCTGCACGACCAGTTCGATTTGCGCCATTGGTGGCGGATGGTTCAAGGGCGCCCCGCCGAGCCCCACGAAGCGCACGATCAGCAGCGCCAGCACGCCCAAATGCAGCGCCAGCGAGACCGCGAGGGAGGCAGGCCAGGGCGCGCGCTCTTCGCGCGAGAGGCGCGAACGTCGAGGAACGGCGCTAGAGAACCACGACGCCGTGATGCTTGGCCTTGCTCTCGGGTTCGACATGAATAGTGGCGACCAGCCCGGCCATTTCCTCGCGCAACGCCGCTTCGATGCGATCGCAGATGGCATGCGCCTCGTCAACCGTCATGCCGCCGGGCACCACGAGGTGGAATTGCAGGAACGTCGTCTGGCCGGCGTTGCGGGTGCGGAGATCATGCACCTCCAGCGCTCCCGAGGCGTGTTCCGCTACCAGGCGGCGAATGCGCTCGACGACCGCCGGGCTCGGCGCGGCGTCCATCAGCCCATCGATCGAGGCGCGGATCAGGAAAAATCCGGTGATCAGCACATAGATGGCGATGGCGGCGGCAAGCAGCGGGTCGAGCCAGAGATCGCCGGTGGCCAAGGCGAGCCCGAGGCCACCGAGCAGGCCCGCCGAGGTCAGGACATCGGTGAGGAGATGGATGCCATCGGCGCGCAGCGCCGGCGAGCGCAGGCGCCGCCCGGCCTGTTGCAGCACTACGCCCCAGATCGCGTTGAGCGCGGTTGCCACGGCGTTGATCATGATGCCGGCCAGCGGGTCGCTGAGCGCGGGCCCGACGCGCCAGACCAGCCAGGCGTGCTGCAGGATGGCGAGGGCGGCGGCGACGATGAGCGCGCCCAGGATCACCGCGGCGAAAAATTCCGCCTTGCCGTGGCCGAACGGGTGGTTGGCGTCGGCCGGGCGGGCGGCGAACCACAGCGCGCCATATGTGAGAAAAGCCGTGGCGGGATGGATCAGGCTTTCCAGCGCATCGGAAAACAGCGCCGCCCCCCCGGTATGCCACCAAGCAAACCCCTTCAACGCCACCACCGCGAAACTGACCGCGATGCTGCCCAGCGCCACACCATTAAAACGTCTCGTCTCCGTCATTGCGCGCCCTTGTGGTGCCGCCGCCTCGCCGGCAACAAAGCCTGTATTGAGCGGTTTGAGCAAGTGACATGCTGAAGGCGGGAAAACCCGCGGGCTTGACGGCGGAGCGCGCAGCTGCACCGATAGGGCGATGTCGCGCCCCCCCGCCATCCTGCCACCGAGCGAAGCCGATATCGTGGCCCTCGCCGAACGGGCGCTGGCGGCGATCCCGCCCCGCCTCGCGCGCCATGTCAGCGATGTCGGGATCATGGTCGAGGACATGCCCGACGAGGCCACCCTCGCTGAAATGGAGATCGAGTCCGGCTGGGATCTCACCGGCCTCTATCGTGGCACGCCGCTCAACCGCCGCAGTATCGAGGATATCGCCCGCCTGCCCGATACCATCCTGCTCTACCGCCTGCCCATCCTCCTCGAATGGCTGGAGACCGGTGAGGAGCTTGGGCACTTGGTGCGGAGCGTCGTGGTGCATGAGATTGCCCATCATTTCGGCTTCAGCGACGCCGAGATCGCCGCTATCGAGGCGGAGATGGAGGACTGAGAATTTGCAAAAAAACGCCCGCGCGCCCGCAAATTGATCGAAAAGAATCAATTTTTTCAAAGGGCGTTCTTTTCAAATTCGATTGATTTTCCGGCTCTGACGCCGGCCCTCTCGATCCGCTTCTTCCCCCGCGGGGGGGAACGCTCTAGGATTGCGGCATGACCATTGCCCTGCCCTTTCTGCCGGACTGGCTGCCCGGCTGGGTGCCGATCGCGCTGCTCGTGCCAGGGCTGCTCTATCTGCTCGCCTTCCTGTTCATGCCCTTCAGCGTGATCGGTCTGAAAGCCCGCATCGAGGGGCTGGAGGGGCGGCTTGACGAGTTGCAGAACGATCTCCGCACCCTGGTGCTGCGCCTGCCTGAGCCGGTGCGCGGCGGCGGGGCCGAGGATTTCTCGCTCTATGCCGGGCCGGAACGCGGGGTGCGCGTCGCCGAACCACCACCACCGCCACCGATCCCGCCCGTGCCGCGTCCGGTAATGGTGCCCCGCGCCGCGCCGCTCGACCCCACCTTGCCGCCGCTTCGCCCGCCACGCGGCGAGCGCGAGCGGGGCGAGGAAGAGCGGGGGGCGATGCGGCGCAGCGAGCCGCGGCTCGACTGGCCGCGCTGAGGGTGAGCGCCACATCGCGGCGCCAGATATGGGAGAGCAAGCGATGCGGGTGAGCGTCATTCAGGTCAATCCTGGCGCTGATAAAGTGGCCAATATCGCGGCGGCCGAGCGTCTCATCGCGGCCGCCGTGGCGGAGGATCGCCCCGATCTCGTGAGCCTGCCCGAAATGTGGACCTCGCTTGGCGGCGATCGCGACACCCGCCAGCAAAACGCCGAGGCGCTGCCCGAACCCGGCGCCGAGGCGCCTGACGGTACGGCCTACGCGGCGCTCCAGGCGCTCGCGCGGCGCCATCGCCTGATCGTTCATGGCGGCTCGCTCGCCGAGCGGGCCGGGGAAAAGCTCTATAACACCACGGTGATGTTCGACCGCGCGGGGCGCGAGATCGCGCGCTATCGCAAGATCCATCTTTTCGACATCACCGCCCCAGATGGCACCGGCTATCGCGAGAGCGCCACCTATGGCGCCGGCACGGCGCTCGTCACGACCACTCAGGAAGGCATCGGCTTCGGGCTTACCATTTGCTACGATCTGCGCTTTCCCGAACTCTTCGCGGCCCTCCGCGCGGCTGGCGCCGAGGCGATTTTCGTGCCCTCGGCCTTCACCCTGCTCACGGGCAAGGACCACTGGGAGGTGTTGCTGCGGGCGCGCGCCATCGAGACGCAATGCTGGATCATCGCCGCCGCCACGAGCGGCCGCCACGAGGAGCGCGGGCAGCCGCGTTTCACCTATGGCCACGCGATGATCGTCGATCCCTGGGGCCAAGTGGTGGCAATGGTGCCGGATGGGCCGGGCTTCGCCACGGCGCGGATCGATCCCGCCCGCACCGCGCGGCTGCGCCGCGAGATGCCGGTATTCGAGCATCGGCGTCTGCCATTGTGAGCAACACACCATGAGCGGCGGCAATGCCGCCCCGCGCGGCATCGCCTTTCTTGCCGCCCCGACCCGGCTTGCCGAGGAAAGCCGCGCCCGACTGATCGCGCGCTATGGCAATGCCCCGCTCAAGGACGCGGAGATCGTGGTTTCGCTCGGCGGCGATGGCTTCATGCTGGAGACGCTGCACCATTTGATCGGCCGCGCGCCGCCGGTCTATGGGATGAATTGCGGCTCGGTCGGGTTTTTGATGAACACCTATGGCGAGGACGACCTTCCCAGCCGTCTCGCTCGCGCCCAGGCCGCCACCCTCCATCCCTTGCGCATGCACGCCGAGACCATGACCGGGGCGAAGGAGGAAGCGCTCGCCTTCAACGAGGTTTCGCTGCTCCGCCAGTTGCGCCAGGCCGCCAAAATCCGCATTTCGATCGACGGGCGCGAGCGGCTTTCCGAACTGATCTGCGACGGCGTGCTGATTTCCACCCCGGCCGGCTCGACCGCCTATAATCTCTCCGCGCATGGCCCGATCGTGCCGATGGGCGCCAACCTTTTCCCCCTCACCCCGATCAGCGCCTTCCGCCCCCGCCGCTGGCGCGGCGCATTGCTGCCGAGCACCGCCGAAGTGGTGTTCGAGGTGCTGGAGCCGGAAAAACGCCCGGTCGCGGCGGTCGCCGATTTCACCGAGGTGCGCAACGTCGCCTCGGTCGCGGTGAGCGAGGATCGCGGCATCGCCATGCGCCTTCTGTTCGATCCCGACCAGGCCCTTTCCGAACGTATCATCGCCGAGCAGTTCACGGTCTGAGAGTTTGAAAAAAACCTTCTGGTACGGGAATCGATCGGAAGGGATCCATGTTTTCAGAGGGCGCGCTTTTTCGCGTGCGATCGGTTTCTGGGCGCGAGGGGTCTCTTTTTCAAACTCTCAGATGCTGGCTGCTTCCTCGGGGCTGAGCAGCCGCCATGGCGCACCCGCCGATGTGGGGGGCAGACAGAGCAGCGGCGTGGCATTGGGCGTGCGCACTTTCGGGGAGAGACCCATTTCCGCCCGCACGGCGCGAAAGAGGCTGCCATGGGCAACGATGAGCGCGAGGCGGGGCGCCGCCAGCAGCGGGTTGAGCGCGGCCACGGCGCGGGCGCGAAGGGCTGCGAAGGATTCCGCGCTCTCCGGCGTCGCCTGGCCGGCCACCCACGCGGTGAACCAGTCACCCATCGGCTGGCCTTCACGCATCCCGAACGCCGCCTCGCGAAGGTCGGGGACGATCGCGACCGGCAAGCCGAGTTGTTCGGCAATGATCGCGGCGGTGCGCTCAGCGCGCGCGAGGGGCGAGGCAAACACCGTTTCGATACCGCGCCCGACCAGCCGGGCGGCGGCCTTCTCCGCCTGCCGCAAGCCGTTGGCGTTCAGCGGAATATCGGAACTGCCTTGTGAGAGATTGCGGGCGTTCCAGTCGGTTTCGCCGTGGCGGAGAAACCAGAACGCCCGCCGCTCAAGCATGCTCAGGCGAGGCCCTCCTTCTGTAGCACGCGCCGCACCGCCGGCCGCGCCAGCATGCGCTGGTAATGCAGGGCGAGGTTGGCGGGCAGTTCCATTTTGCCCGAATGGCGCCAGAACTCGATGTAGAAGAGTGCCGCGTCGGCGACCGAGTAGGGCCCGACGGCATATTCCTTGCCGGTGAGCGCGCGATCGAGGATCGCCAGCCCGTTCTCGAAAATTTCCAGGCCGCGCTTGCGCACTTTCTCCTCATCCGCCGTGCTCGGGGCGAAATTGCTGGGGCGGAAGATGCGTGAGAAACCCTGCATGTGGACCGTCGCCACGACATAATCCATGACTTCGATGGCGCGGGTCTGGGCCTCGACACCGGCGGGCCAGAGCTTTGCCGCCGGATGGGTGTTGGCCAGCCAGTAGGCGATGGCGGGAAATTCGGTGAGCACCGAGCCATCGTCGCGGACCAGGGTCGGCACCTTGGATTTCGGATTGATCGCGGTGAAGCCCTGCTGATATTGCGCGCCGTCCTTGAGCGACACCCGCTCGGTCTCGAAGGGCGCGCCGATTTCCTCGAGGATGACGTGGATGCCGATCGAGCAGGCGCCGGGAGAATAGAGCAGTTTCATAGCGATTTCCTTCCACGGAATTATTCAAAAAGCGAACTGACCGAGCTTTCGTCATTGATCCGTCGCATCGCCTCGGCGAGCAGCGGCGCGATGGTGAGCTGGCGGAGATTATGCGCGAGCCGCACCGCCTCGGTTGCCTGGATACTGTCGGTGAGCGTCATCATCGCGATCGGGCTCGCGGTGATGCGCGCAACCGCGCCGCCCGAAAGCACGCCATGGGTGGTATAGACGCTGGCCGAGCGGGCACCATTGGCGATCAAGGCGGCGGCGGCGTTGCACAGGGTGCCGCCGGAGTCGACGATATCATCGACCAGGATGCAATCGCGCTCGGCGACGTCGCCGATCACGTTCATCACCTCCGAAACCCCGGCGCGTTCGCGACGCTTGTCGATGATCGCGAGATCACAATTGAGCCGGGTCGCGATCGCGCGCGCCCGCACCACGCCGCCGACATCGGGCGAGACGATCATGATGTCTTTCCCGGCGAAACGCTCGCGGATGTCGCGGGTAAAGAGCGGCGCGGCGTAGAGATTGTCCACCGGGATGTCGAAAAACCCCTGGATCTGGCCGGCGTGCAGATCCATGGTGAGCACCCGGTTGGCACCGGCCTCGGTGATCAGATTGGCGACCAGCTTGGCGCTGATCGGGGTGCGCGGGCCGGATTTGCGGTCCTGCCGGGCATAGCCGAAATAGGGAATGACCGCCGTCACCCGCCGCGCCGAGCCGCGGCGCAGCGCATCCAGGGTGATCAGCAATTCCATCAGATTGTCATTGGCGGGATAGGAGGTCGACTGGATCACGAACACATCCTCGCCGCGCACATTCTCGTGGATCTCGACGAACACTTCCATATCCGCGAAGCGGCGGATCGCGGCCGAGGTGAGTGGCAGATTGAGCGAGGCGGCGACGGCCTCGGCCAGGGCGCGATTGCTGTTGCAGGCAACGATCTTCATCTGGCGTGATCCCGAATGCCCCCGATCGGTCGGTCTGGCGCGGCTGGCACGGCCGCTTCTAGCAATGTGACGGGGGTGTGTCCAACGATCAGGGCGGTGGGGCCTTGGCCGGGGGAGGGGAGGGGGTGACGCTGGGCGGGGGCGTGCCCGGCGGCGGATGGCTCTGCTTCTCCAGCACCTCGCGCACGCCGAGCGCCGCCTGCTGCGCCACCACGATCGCGACATCGCCCCAGGCGTGATCGAGCGTGCCCTCCGGCACCTCGTTGATCTGGACGATGCGGCCGAGATCGTGGCCGGCGGCGTCCTGCATCTGCCACTGGAGTTCGACGCGCTGATTGCCCGCCGTGGAGGTCGCGACGCGCACGGCGCAGCCGACGGTGAAATCGACACCTTTGGGGTCGTCACGCACGATCAGGCCGAGTTGCGGCAATTGCAGGCGCATCTGCCGCGCGAGCGCCGCATCGCCATCCCCGGGTGCCCCGGTCACCGCCAGCACCGCGACCTCGGGGGTGCGATGATAGAGGCTATGCGGGTCGTTCTGCTTCTGCGCGGCATCGATGCTGGTGAGCAGATCGGCGAGCCTGGGGGCGGCGTCCTGTGCCGCGCTTTGCAGTACGCCGGCATCGCCGCGCGCCCAGGCGGCGGCCGGCTCGGGCAGCCCCTCGGCGCTGGCGACCCGCACGCCCTTGGGGTTCTCGATGGTATAGCGCGGCGTCACCTGGCCGCCTTCCATCTCGGCGCTCATGACCAGTTGCCAATCACCGCTTTTGGCGTCGATCGCCTCGGCCGGCACCTCGTGGCCCAGCAGTGCTTCGGCCATGTCTTTCGCGAACGCATGGGCGTCAGCGTCGCTGAGCAGGGCATTGGCCGGGGGCGGAACGGCGAGACGGGCAGGGGGCGGCTCCAGGAGGCGCGCGGCCTCGCCGCTCGGCGGTCCCTCGAAGGGATGGGGGATGGAAAAACAGCCACCCAGCAGCCCGGTGCTAGCCAGCACCACGGGCCATAAGCGGATGCGCGGCGCGGTCAGGCCTCGCCTCACAGCACGATCAGCGATAGCTGGTGCCCGATCGGCCCGCCGCCCGCGAGGGTACGGCGGCGATGGCTGAAGAAGCGGGCGGCATCGGTCACGGTATCGCTCGCCGGCCGGCGAACCTCGGCCACGCCGGCGGCCTGGAGACGGGCTGCGCAATAGCCCGGGAGATCGAACTGCCAGTGCTGGGCATCGCGGCCAGGGGCGAAAAACCGCCCATCCCGGGCATCGCGCCCGAGCACGGCGGCGCGCAGATCGGCGCCCACCTCATAGGATTTCTGTGCAATGGAGGGGCCGATTGCGGCAATCACCTGACCGGGTCGGGCGCCGAGCGCCACCATTGCCGCGAGCGTTGCCTCCAGCACCCCGCCGAGCGCGCCGCGCCAGCCGGCATGGGCGGCGCCGATCACCCCGGCGGCGGCATCGGCGAACAGAACCGGGGCGCAATCGGCGGTGATGATGCCGAGCGCGAGGCCCGGCCTGGCGGTCACCATCGCATCGGCTTTTTCCCCCGCGCCCGGCGCCCAGGGCGCGGCAACGCTGACGACTTTGTTGCCATGCACCTGCGTCAACCCGACGAGGCTGGCCGGATCGGCGGCGAGCGCGCGGGCCGCGCGGGCACGGTTTTCCAGCACGTTTTCCGGTGCGTCCTGGCTGGAAAGACTGGCATTGAGACTAGCGAAGGGGCCGCTCGAAACCCCCCCCTCGCGGGTAAAGAACCCGTGGCGCACGCCAAGCTCCGGGGCGCTGAGGAAAGGCGGCAGCGTCATGTGGCGAATCCCGGAAGTTCCGAGAGGCTGGGATGAGCGATGGCGAGCGCCTTAAACAGCCTTCCCATCCGGTCGGGCGCGGCAAGCCGCTCGACACCGGCGAAGAGGGCCGCCGCCTGCTCCGGCGTGCGCCCCCGCGCCAGCCGTCGCGCGCGTTCCGACAGCCCCAGCCGGGCGAGGAAAATCCCCTGCGCCAGCGGCCCGAACACCGTCGCCCCGCCATCGCGCGCGCGTCGCGCCAGGGCAGCGAAATCGACATGAGCGGTGAGATCGGCGCTGCCCGGCGCCAGGAGTGGGTCGGCCGGGCGGCCGGCGCGGATTGCCTGGAAACTATCCCCCGCTGCCGAGCGTTCCGGTCCATAATCGAGAAACAACGCGACGCCGCCGTTTTGCGCGAGCCGCGCCGCCAGCTCCGCGACCGCCGCCCGCGCCGCCTCGTTCACCTCCATCACCGCGCCTTCCGTGAGATCGTCGGGCAGATCGAAGGGCGGATCGGTGAGGGGGTATTCGATGAAGGCGCCGGCCGCGACATGGCGCTCGCGCCAGCCCCCGGCGCGGCGCACGAACTGGCGGATCGGCAGGGCGTCGAGGAATTCATTGGCGAGCAGGATCAGCGGGCCTCGCGGCAGATCGGCGAGGCGCTCATGCCAGGTCGCACCCGGCAGCCGCGCCGCCTGCTCGGCGCGAAGCCGGGGCGAGGTCTCCACCAGATGGAGGCGGAGTGCGGCAGCGAAATCCCCCGCCACCTGGCCGATCGCGCGCAGGGCGTCGGCCATCAAGGTGCCGCGTCCTGGCCCGGCCTCGGCGAGCAGCACCGGGGCGGGCCGGCCCATCTGCTGCCAGACGACCGCCGCCCAGAGCCCGAGCAACTCGCCGAAAACCTGGGAAATCTCGGGCGCGGTGGTGAAATCGGCGAACGGGTCGTGGGTGGCGTAATAAGCGGCGTTGGCCGCCGCCATGAACCGGTCGAGCCGCTCCATGTCAGGGATTCTCTTTTCCATCATGCCCCGCGAAGGCGGTGATCGGCGGACTCGTCTGGGCGCGGAGAAGGAAAAAAATACCGGCGGCCAGCATCGGCAGGCTGAGTAACTGTCCCATCGTCGCGCCACCGATGAGGAAGCCGAGAAAGACATCGGGGGCGCGGAAAAACTCGCCGATGATGCGCGCTACGGCATAGCCGATCAGGAAGGCGCCGGTCAGCCAGCCCGGCCGTGCCCTGAGGTCGGCGCGGCGCGCGAGCGCGTAGAGCGCGATGAACAGGATCAAGCCCTCCAGCAGTGCCTGATAGATCTCGCTCGGATGGCGCGGCAACGGGCCTGCCTGGGGGAAAATCATCGCCCAGGGCAGCCAGTCCGGCGCGGGCCGGCCCCAAAGTTCGCCATTGATGAAATTCGCGATGCGGCCAAAGCCCAGCCCGATCGGGGCAGTGACGGCGATGCGGTCGGCGAAGCCGAGCAGGTTGATCCCCTCGCGGCGGGTGAACCACAAAATGGCAACGACGACGCCGAGCATGCCGCCATGAAAACTCATCCCCCCCTGCCAGACCGCGAATATGGCCAGCGGGTGAGCGAAAAAATATCCCGGCTGATAGAAGCAGACATAGCCGAGCCGCCCGCCGAGCACCACGCCGAGCGTCGCCCAGCTCAGAAAATCATCGACCGCGGTGAGCGAGGCGACCGCCGGGCTTTGTCGCACGAGGCGACGCAAGAGCCTCCAGCCGAGCACGAGGCCAAGAATATAGGCGAGCGCATACCAGCGGATCGCCAGCGGCCCGAAGCGCAGCATCACCGGGTCGAAGCCGGGAAACAGCAGAACCGGGATCATCGATAGGGATCGGGCTTGCTCAGGTAATTCTGGAGATAAAGCTTCACCCCGTCTTCCAGCGCCGTGCAGGGCTGGACAAAACCCGCCGCCCGCAGCCGCTCCATGCGCGCCTCGGTGAAGGACTGGTATTGTCCGGCCAGGGCTTCCGGCATGTCAATGAACGCGATCTGGCGCGGCACGTTCAGCGCGTCGCAGACGGCATGCGCAAGATCGCGATAGCTCCGTGCTTTCCCGGTGCCGAGATTGAACAATCCGTTCACGCCGGGCGTATCGTGCAGCCAGAGCAGCGCCGCGACGACATCGCCGACCCAGATGAAATCGCGCTTCTGCTCGCCATCGGCGAGGCCCGGCTGGTCGGCGCGGAACAGGCGCGCCGCCTGTCCCGCCTTGACCTCGTCATGTTTGACCTTGACGACCGAGATCATGCCGCCCTTGTGGTATTCGTTCGGGCCATAGACGTTGAAGAATTTCAGCCCGACCCATTGTGGCGGACGCTTTTCTCCCGCCGCGATCTGCCGCGCCACCCAGAGGTCGAAAGCGTGCTTGCTCCAACCATAGAGGTTGAGCGGGCGCAGCGCGCGCAAATACTCAAGGCTCGGGTCGTCATCAAAGCCCGCGCCGCCAGCGCCGTAGGTTGCCGCCGAGGAAGCATAGACGAAGCGCACGCCGCGCCCGGCGCACCACTCCCAGAGGGATTGCGAGAGCGCGACATTGCTCTGCCAAACGAGATCGCCATCGCGGGCCGTGGTCGCGCTGATGGCGCCGAGATGAAAAACCATCTCGACTGGCGGATGGCCGGCGAGAAATTGATCGAGATCCTCGGGCGCGATGAGCCGCGCTGGCGGATGGGCGGCGAGGTTGCGCCACTTGTCGTGCTCGCGCAGCCGGTCCACCACCACGCTCTCGACATCTCGCTCCCAGAGCGCCGCTTGCAGATTAGAGCCGATGAAGCCGGCGCCGCCGGTGACGAGGATCATGAGAGGGCTTATATAAGGCCACAAGGCGCGGCGGAAGCCGCCCTGAAGAGGAGTGTCGGATCATGGAGAGCAACCGCCCGCGCTTGTTCGATGACCTTGCCGGCGTCGCTGGTGGCGCGTTTTCGGCCCTGGTCGGCCTGCGCGATGAGGCCGAGGCGATGGTGCGGGCCCAGGTCGAGGCGGCGATTCGCCGGCTCGATCTTGTCCGCCACGAGGAAATCGCCGCCGTCGCGGAGATGGCGGCCAAGGCGCGCGCCGGCCAGGAAGAGGCCGAGGCCAAGCTGGCCGCGGCGCTGAGCCGGCTCGCCGCGCTCGAGCATCGTGTCGCGGCCCTTGAGACCCGGCCAACCCCAGAGGCCGCTCCCGCCGATTGAGCGCGCCGCTGCCGCCCTCGGGACCGCGCAGGAAAGGCTTGCGGCCGGCCCCAACCCGCCTCTAGGCTGGTCGCGCGCTACGAGTCGCGGCGGCGCCGTCCGGCCCCGGCCTTCCTTAGTCATGGGAGACCTCGCCATGCCTGCTCTCTCGACCTCAGAATCTCCCCGCGCGTCCAACCCGCTCGATACGCTGGAGCAGATCGTCGCGGCCAATGACTGGGCCTTCGATCGCCGCAGCGAATCCGAAATGGCGGCCGAGGCGCCTGGTAAATGGTGCGATTACGGCCTCTATTTCAGTTGGTCGCACGAAATCAGCGCCATGCACTTTACCTGCGCCTTCGATCTCAAGGTGCCGGAGCGCCGCCGCGGCGCCTTGTTCGAGCTGCTGGCGCTGGCCAATGAACGCCTCTGGATCGGCCATTTCGGCCTCGATGGCGATGATGGCATGCCGCTGTTCCGCCACGCCATGCTGCTGCGCGGCACCCAAGGGGCTTCCACCGAAAGCCTGGAGGACATGGTGGATATCGCGCTCACCGAATGCGAGCGGTTTTTCCCCGCCTTCCAGTTCGTGCTGTGGGGCGGCAAAAACCCAGCAGAGGCGCTACAGGCGGCAATGCTCGACTGCGTCGGCGAAGCATGAGCGAGGCCCCGCTGCCGCCGCTTTTGCTCATCGGCTGCGGCCGCATGGGGAGCGCCTTGCTCGCCGGCTGGCGGGAGGCCGGGCTCGCCGAGGTGGTGATCGTCGATCCCGCTCGCCCCGAGCTGCTGGCGCCGGCGCGGGTGGTCACGGAAGCGGCGGCGATCCCGCGCGATTTCGCCCCGCAAGCGGTGATTTTCGCGATCAAGCCGCAGGAGGCGGAAGCAACGCTTGCGCACTATGCGCGGTTTCGCGCGGGGGCGGTGTTCCTCTCGATCATGGCCGGGCGCACGATTGCGGGCATGGAGCGCCTTCTCGGCGCGGGATCCGCCATCGTGCGCGCCATGCCGAACACGCCGGCGGCCATTCGCCAGGGCATCACCGCGGCCTATGCCGGCGCGAGCGTGAGTGCTGCGCAGCGCGCGCTCACGGCGCGCCTGGTCGGCGCCATCGGAGAGGTGGCGTGGGTGGACGCCGAGGCCGAACTCGATGCCGTCACCGCGGTTTCGGGCTCGGGGCCGGCCTACGTGTTCCTGCTTGCCGAACTGATGGAGCAAGCCGGGATCGCCGAGGGGCTGACGCCCGATCTGGCGCGGCGTCTGGCACGGCGGACGGTTGCCGGCAGCGGCGCGCTGCTCGCGGCCAGCGCCGAGGAGGCGAGCGCGTTGCGCCAGGCCGTGACCAGCAAGGGCGGCACCACGCAAGCGGCACTCGATATCCTGATGGCGCCCGAGGCCTGGCCCGCTAGTGTGCGGCGCGCGATCGAAGCTGCCGCCATGCGGTCGCGCGCACTCGCGCGGTAGACCGAGCCAGGGCGCTGCTCTGGTCAAGCTGGGGCGAGTGGCCCCAGACGTTTAATGCCCTGGACGCTCCATGCTGTGGGACGCTCCATGCTGGGAGGGGCGCCAAGGGCTTCGCTTTTGCGGGGATCACCGGGCGAGGGGGGATTTCGCAACCGCCCAATCGGCTGCCAATTTAGAGAGCCTTCGCTTGCCGTATTGTTGTTTTAAAGATTCATTTTTGATTTTATACAAGAAAACCACTCTCTTCCCGCTATATTTGAATCCGGCACATGCAATGTATGCACCGCCCCATGAGCCAACTCACTCTGCAAAACACCACCAGCCAATATAGCAAGTACGTCGCTAGCAGTGGTTTCGTTCAATGGTAGTTTTGTCGAGGTATCTGCTCAACCCGGTAGGGGCGTGATCGGCAGTGATGCTGTGGTGACGGCGTTTTTGATGGCGGTGTAGGCATCGAGGCCGTGCCGGGCGGCGGTCCCGACGACGGATCGGACATTGGCGAAGA